>JYMV01045406.1_pt1 | contig 14421 bp, 12 predicted proteins | sample 338911 | NCBI WGS metagenome assembly JYMV01 (sample SAMN03354496, study PRJNA234377) | hydrothermal vent metagenome | biome: Deep sea; feature: Hydrothermal plumes at the Eastern Lau Spreading Center, Western Pacific Ocean; material: Seawater | place: Tonga | collected 2009 | depth 2000 m m
TGAGCTCAATCAGGCAACACGTGATAGAAGTCGAAGAGGTTTTTGGTGCCGATTTGCCATATGAAATTGAAGTTCATAAGGAGTTGGACATATATATGAATTTTGTCACCGATCGCCCTTTAATGGAGGGTTTGGAGACAGAAGGATGGATTGCATGTCAAGCTGGAGGTCAGGAGTTTTTATCCAATCGGATTGAATGTATACTATAGCAGCGTAGTACTAAATTAGATTGAATTGACTGAACTTGTTGGAGCTGACGGTTTTATTTTTCTGCCACTTTGGCCTTCAAGGCAGCTAGATCATCATCAACATTGGTTTTAGTCTTAAGAGCGGCAAATTCAGCTTCCAATTTATCTTCACCACTAAACTCGGCCGACATTTCGGCAGCTGCCTCAGCTTTGGCCTCATACTCATCTACTTTGGCATTCATGCGATCGAAAGTGCTGAAGGCGTTGTTTTTCTGCATACCAGAGATTGCATCGTGAATCTGTTTTTGTGCTTGTGCCCGTTTTTGACGCGCAACTAAAAGGTTTTTCTTCCGTTGAGCTTCCTCAATTCGGCGTTGCAGGTCCAGTAAATGATCTTTAAGCTGGTTAACGGCGGCCTTTTGTTTCTCCCACTGTTCCTCATAATCATTTGCCAGTTGCTGATGTTCGTTTCGGCGAACAAGTGCTTTTTTTGCCAAGTCTTCATTGCTCTTTTCTAAGGCAACTGTTGCCTTTCCTTCCCACTCTTCAGCTGATGCGGCTCCGTTTTTATATTCTCTACCAAGGCGTTTTTCGTCGGCTATAGCGGCTGCAACTCCCTGTTTGGCCTTTACAAGTTGCTCGTTCATGTCTGTGAGAATTTGGCTTAGCATTTTCTCCGGATCTTCTGCTTTGTCAAGTGCGCTATTGACATTTGCTTTAAAAATTGTGGATACACGATCGAAAATTCCCATTTTGAAAAACCTCGTTAGTTATGATTTACTTTGTTTTGTTTATGACTTTGATTGTATTAACTTTTGGTATATTATTTGAGATATTCTTCTAATAGATCATAAGCATCAATAACGTTAAGTGTTAGTGCATCAAGCGTCAGAAGTAATTCATTTTCATCGAGATTCTCTATTGCCAGACTATCCACTAGGACAAGCCGTTTGTCTTTTGGATTGTCCGAGTCAATTCCAAAACTGCTAGGTAGGATTTCCGTGTTTTCGTCCAGTATCTTCTCGTAAATTTCCTGAAGCTTGTTCTTATCCAGATCGTTAATGCTGCACAGATCTATGACAAACTCGATTTGTTCGTCAGTGATTAAGCCTCCAATGTTCAATTCATCGTTTTCTAGGAGTAAGACAGCACCTCGATCTGTGATATTGTATCCCTGATTCGACAGAAAGGTTGTAATTCCAACCTTTGTGTTTAACTTTGACATAAATCTACCTTAAAGAATTCGCATTTTGCTGCCATTTAGTATGCTAAATCGTAACTGGGCCAAACTAAAAATAACTTTCACGTTGCAAGTGAAATCAACCGATTCAATTCAGTTTTCCGCTGAAACGTGTGAGGGGCAAAATGTTGTTACGGGATTAGGATTAACGATTACCTATGAGTTCTTGTTCCAAGGAAAGACTATAGTCGAGTAATGCGTTAGCATAAATTGCATTGTGGAGTCCGTAACCGCTATCCCCTTTGACCATATCATAGTTCAGTTTGGCCTGTTTATAATTCTCGTCTTCCCGGTCATTTGCCTGATCTAAAATCGCTTTTACAGCTTGCATCTTTTGTTCGATCTCTGTCCGGTATTTCTTGATCTTTTGGTCCATATCCTCGTGACACTGTTTGCAGGTTGAGAAGTTTGCCTTAAAAGTGTGTCCGCCATGTTTGGCAATTGTTTCCGAATCTTCCTTGGCCATGTGGCAATGAACACATCGTTTTTTCATCACTTTTACGTGTGGTGAAGGCATTCGTTTCACTCCAGCACCTTCGCGTCCCAAAAACATCTCTGATTGCGATTGATGTATAATTCCGGCACCAGCGCATCCACAATCCATTTTGTGACATGAAATGCATAACGACTTTATTGATTTGGTCAGATAATCTTTGCGATGGCTCCTGTGCGAATGACAGAGTGAACAGGAAACCGCGTTAACAGCCGTTTTAAGTGTTATTTCCTGCTTTTCCCCCCAATTCCTAGTTGGATCGTCATAGCCAGCAGAATGGCATGACAGACAGGAATCTCGGGTTTCGTATGGCCCTTCAATCAAATTGGTTAAGGCGTGTTTGTGGCCTGAAAATTCCCATTCTTTATAGGCAACCTCATTTCCATGACATGTGTAGCATTTTTCGGCAAATGGACTATCAGTGTGAGGCTCTACCTCACTGGTGCCGATTTGTGCGGCGATTACTGTCAATGTTAAAGCTGCCATTAAACTTAAGAGCACAACCATTAACATTGAGAAACTGGGAAAAGTATGGTTTCGCATTTTATGGCAAACCTGAAATTTAGGATACTACTTACAACAGGATATATTTAAAGCGCCATTGTTGTCAATTAAAAATGTCAATTTTTCAGGCCGACATAATGCTTGAATCAAACGGTCCTGGTGTGATATACTGCCAGCCAATGAACATCACATAGTATTAGATTTATGTAGAAGGCGGAGTCTACTTGAGATGTCATCAGATGCTCTAGGATTAATTGAGACACGTGGGCTTGTCGGTAGTATAGAGGCAGCAGACGCGATGGTCAAGGCAGCAAATGTCGTTTTAGTTGGACAAGAACAGATTGGCGGTGGATTAGTCACTGTCATGGTTCGTGGGGATGTTGGGGCAGTAAAGGCTGCAACAGACGCCGGGGCCGAATCAGCAGCAAAAGTAGGCGAAGTGGTTTCTGTTCATGTTATTCCTCGTCCGCATGCTGAAGTTGAGGCTATACTGCCACGGTCAGTACAGCGGGAAGAGAAAGCCTTGACTCTGGATTTTTCAGCCAGCGAAGACGAAGATTCTGCAGAATAAATCCTTCGAATTGGAGATAACCGAAATTGGATCGGCTGGTTGAGCAAATCTCCCGACAAGTACTTGAACAGCTGAACAACGAACAGCCGAACGAAGATCAGGCGTGTCATGGATGCGCCATGCGGTCATGCAGTACAGCCAGGCGGGCTTGTGATCAAGCAAGGTTTGATAAAAAAGTGCCAATTGGCGTTTCTGCCAGGCATGTGCACGTCACCCAATCAGATTTGGAGATTTTATATGGTGATCGTCATCGACTTACGGTTTTAGCACCTTTATATCAACCGGGAGCTTTTGCTGCTAAAGAAACGGTCACTATAGTCGGACGCCGAATGCGGGCTATCGAAGGGGTACGCATTCTTGGCGGAGTCAGAAGTTATTCACAGGTTGAGGTGGCTCCTACGGATGCAATCCGTTTGGGATTGCATCCGCCAATCCGAGATTCAGGGGATTTAAAGGGAGCTGAGCCAATAACGCTTGTCGGACCTCATGGTTCCGTTCGTCTTGATGAAGGTGCCATCATTGCCACTCGACACGCCCACATGACTCCAGAAGAAGCGGAGGGGTTTGGTGTAAGCGAAAGCGATCGGCTGAAAGTGCGCATTGTTGGGGAGCGATCGCTGGTATTCGAAAATATTCGTCCAAAGATTCATCCGGATTATGTGTTGCAGATGCATCTTGATACGGATGACGCCAATGCTGCCGGATTACGTGGTGGTGAAGCGGTTGAGTTATTAGAGGATTTATAGGACAAGAGCGTGTCGATGGATCGAGGGGCATTCGGAACGTCGAATCAAGATCAGAAGAGAATTCTAGTTATATTTGGAGCGACTCAGGTCAGTATTGATCAGCCGCTGGCTCAGATTCAAATTTGTATTGAAGAAGGATACGATATTTTTGTCATTTTATCTGATCTGGCGGAAAAGATTTTTCAAGTAGCCGAAATTAGAAACGTTTGTGGTATTGACCGTGTTATTACCGACAGTGAGGTAGCCGACCTCAATTTTTTTCTCAATGGCTTCTGCTTAACGGTAATCGCTGTCTTATCGCAGGCTATGTCGTCCAAGATGGTTTTGGGCGTTGCTGATACTCCATCTGTTTTTTTGCCGATTCAAGCCTTAGCGCGCGGTGACCGCGTGACGGCAGTGTCAACTCAAACGCCAAAAAAAACGTCAAGGTTGATGGAGTCCAAATCAGTGCATCCCCAATTGCTAGATCTTGGTATTGAATTGATAAGAACAGATCAGATTGCCGATCTGATTATGAGCGATGGGGCACGTGCTTTTTACACAGGATCTCCAAACAACCAAAAAACCGTAATCACTGCGTCGGCCATAGATCGATTGTCATCAACAGTGAGTGAGTTAGTTTGTCCAGGAAACTCTCTGGTTACACCGCTGGCTAAAGAAATCGCCGAGCGGAAAAATGTCACCCTTTTAATTGGCACATAGGAGGTTTTAAAATGAGATTCCAAATTCTTTCCATTATAATCACCATTTTCTTGTTAGTTAATATAGCGAACTTTTCAAATGCCGATTACGAATACGATTATTTCTCGGACCGCTTGAGCCGTGAGTACCGCGATGCGGAAGATCTTGAGGATTGGATCGAACGTGGAAACTCAACTGTTACAGCTAGCCCTCAGTTCCCTAATGGTGTTCGATTGTCAGCTTGGGAAAGCGAATACAAGGATGATGAGAGCTATGAGTTTGCTATCGTAAGCGCGTTATACTTGTTCTCTATACCAAAACAGGCTCAGCATATAGAGATTACTATACGTTATCGTGGTGAACCAGGGAAATCTCATCTGGAAGATTATGAAGAGGTCGCTGGGCGCGTCTGGATTCGAAACACCAAGCGAGAGATGATAGAACGGAATTATGATGATGAGCATGTAAATGAGACACTTTACGGTGATACTTTTGTTTTACGTGCTAAACGTAGGGCGGAGACAATCAAGATCGCAGCGGTAGGCCATGTCGATGGTGATGAGATGGAACTGCATGTTGTTGTTGACGGTGGTGGTCAGCTTGACGTTGAATCAATCAGTGTTTCGACTTATCGTCACCGACCCGAAATCCGTGTCGAGCATCGGTATGTAAATAGTTATCATTGGTCGCCATGGCACCGCTACACTTACCTCTATTTCTACGATGGCCCGCTATATTACAACTATCCTGGTCGCTATGTGCGTTGGGATTTTCCATTTGGTGATCGATCCTACTTTCTTATCCGACACTCTTATAGCTCATACTACGGTAGATATTACCGTCGTTATCCGGAACGTCACTATTATCGTGCTTCTCGAAGAAGCGTTCCTGTGCGTGCGCACCGTTTTCGAGGAACGGGTACGGTCAATCGGTTTCGATTGAGTCGATGGACGACTGATCATCAACAGGTTCGTGTCAAATATGTTCAATCGCGCAAAAATAAAAACGATTCCCGTATTGATCACACACAGGTGCAATCAAATGTTAGGATGGTTGTACAGAAACACCGGGATAATTCAGAGCTTTCAGACCGCGTTATCAATGAATCTAGCAGTTTAGCCAAACGGAAACGAGCCGTTTTGCAACGGCAACCTGCGCGTACTTTTGGTACCTCCATCAGACAGAAGCGGTATACTGATAACCGAAGTCGTTTTACGAAGGGTATAAGTGCTACCAAAAGACGGAGACCCGATCTTTCAAGTAGGACACGAATTTATAGCAGCCGATCCAACACGACGAGTCAATCCAGCATGCAAAGATCGGTGTCTAGTCGAAGTAGGTCATCGTCGAGTCGAGGTAGCCTTGAAAGGCGAAAGAAGTCAACTGAAGTCCGTAGCCGTCCCTCATCAGGAAACTCTTCATCTTTGCAAAAAAGGAGGGCAAGTAATTCAAGCAGCCGTAATAAAGATGGCGATGATGAAAAGGATCGAAGCCGCACCACCAGTAGAACGCAAAGGCGAAGGAAATAGCCCTCAGCATAGTCAATGTTGAGGTTGATTAATCCATTGATAGCTTTCGTTTGGAATTAATGGTGAATAGGAAATACACCTTGTATTTTAGGTTGCTGACTTTTGCTTTTCTGTGTGTGATTTTTTTTGTGCAGTTTGGAGCCACCCAATCCGAATCGAAGAGCCCAGAGAAGGAGATACTCCTTATTTCCCCCTATGGGGCCGTTGCTCGATCTGCTATAATTCCTGGGTGGGGGCAGTTTCACGCACATAATTATCTTCAATCGGTTTTTTCCTTCTTTGGTGTTGGTACTTCATTAGCAGGAGCTGTTGTAACACATTTTTCATTTCGAGAGGCATACGATAAAGAGTACCTGCCTATTGCGTTGGAGAACCGCAAGTCAAAAGAAGCGCTTGTGGCTTACGATCGGGCCAACCAAAAGTACCGAGTTCGGCAATTTTTTCTCTATACAGCGGCTGGTATTTGGGCTTATAGCATTATTGATGCTTATGTCGCAGCTAATCTTTATAATGCTTCAACAAAGTCACAGCTTATCATTGAAGACAGCAAGGCTTTTGAACAACTTGGCGTTAAATTTGATCTCAACCAAGATCATATTTCTTTTAACTTACTCAAACAATTTTGAAAAATAGTTACCATTAGTGAGGTTTATTTGCGATATGCTGGAATCTTTCGCGCAAGTACTTTGTTTATTGGCAATTTCGGTCCTGATTTTTGGATGTGGTGATGTTGATCCCGTTGATGTTCCACTAACAGGAGAAGAGCTAACTATAGTTGCCGTTTTGAAAAAATGGCGAACAGGTTATGAAAACGAAGACGTTGATACTTACATAAGTACTTTCTGGGCTGATGGCTTTCTCTACACCTCGGATCTCGGAACGGATGATAAAACCGATGATGTCGAATTTACAGACATTCGTGAGGAGAGAGAATCAGCAATCCGTGTTTTCTCCAGATACCAAGACCTAGAAATTGAACTCTCTGAACCCCCTGAGATTATGTTTAACGAAGATAAAACCAGAGCTGAGGTTAAAAATCATTATCGGATTCAAGGGTTTGTCGCTGATGGGGAGTCACTTGAGGGTGGGTATACGGGTTGGTATGCTGAAGGAGATAGTAATTTTGTTTTCGAGTTGAGGGAGAATCCTGCAACTAAAAAGAAGGAGTGGCGAATCACTGAATGGTGGGATGAGGCTTTCAGTGAAGAAGAAATTCGGGCCGCCAATAAGCTTTAGATTTGGTAGATATCGATGATGTCGATGCCTCCAAAAGAGGTTCACCTACGTGACTATTTATCTGTTCTCAGGAAGCATGATTTTTTAATCTGTTTTACTTGCTTGATCATCTTGGGAACTGCGTTAGTCGCTGGATTCCATTTGCCAAAAACCTACATCGCTTCAGCCTTAATACTGGTCATTGAATCTGCTCCCAACTCATCTGCCTCATCGGTGAACCTTTTTCAGAGTGTTCTTTCTGGTGGTATTGATAAAAGCGAAGTAGAAACCATCAACCAGCGATTTGCGACTGATTCCATGCTCACCCAAGCCATTGAGAATCTAGAGGATGCTAATCTTGCAGGTGTTAGATACCTGCCTCCCATCGGTTACTTAAAAAAGCATCTGACGGTTAGAAGCCGACCTGACACGCAATATATCGACATTTCGCTTTCTCTTACTGAAGAGCAGGGAGGGGAGAGGAACGCAGCATTGCTGATTAATCAGTTGGTCAATGATCTCCAGACGATGCGTCGGCAAGGGGAAATGGATCGTTCTGCTTATCGAAAACAGCTCCTTGATGAAAAACTGAATGAGTTGCTTGACGAGATTAAAAGCCTTGAAGAATCGGTATTTCAGTTCGCTCGCGAAAACGGCACATCTGCTGTCTGGCAAGCTCAACTGTCAGTACTCCTCGATCGGCAAACAAAGTTGCTTGATTTACAAATACAGACAACCAGTCAGTTGAAAGCGTCAGGTCTTGAACGTAATTATCTCCAAGCGGAAATTGAGAAATATCCTGATTTTGTCAAAACTGGTGAAACATCATCTAAAGATCCCACTAATTATGATCCAATATGGCTCTCTTATCATTCTATATTGATTGGTTTGGAAACCCAGAAAGTTGGTGTTGAAAGCCGTGTTGGTGAAACATCACCAGAACTAAAAACCTTAGACAATCAAATTGCCGATCTTAGAGCCAAGTTAGCGAAAGTTTCTGGTGAAAATTATTATGTAACCTCAACTTCACAAGGTTTTTCCCCCACACGCCTTAGTATTGAAAATCGATTGATTAATCTTGAGGCCAATATTCCCTTCTCACAGAGTCGTTTAGATGAAATTGAATCGGAGCGTCGCGTGTTAGACCTTCAACTTGAAAATCTGCTTAATCAAGTGCCGGAAAATGAACTATTTTTTGAGAAGTCACGTCGGGAAATTGATGTGATTCATGAACTTAGGAAGGAGATTTTTAAGCAGGCGTTGAACGCTGAGATTCTATTTTCAGAATCAAACTATTGGAATCGAAGTGCAAAAGGTAGATTGATAACAGGAGGAATTGAAGTCATTGATCCAGCAGTACCCAGAAAAATTGTCGTCAGTCCCCGAATTAAGCTGATTGGTGCGATTGCAGCCATCATCGGGATCTGCATGGGAATTTCGATGGCTTTAATTCATGAGTATTTCAATAGCGACTGAAACATTCTTATCCATAATAATTCCCTGATTTAGTTGACAATTTGGGTCAACTAAATTCTTCTTTAATAATCTCAGTGCTATCACCTTGAAATTGGCGGGCAGTTCTAGATCCTAATGCGTAAAGGTTATAGGTCCAACCTTGATACAAAAGCTGCACTCGATCAAGCTATCTCACACCACCAAAAAGGCAAACTTCGTCCAGCTGAACTGATATACAAGAATATACTGGAATCCCAACCAAGAAACGCGGAAGTTTTACACCTTCTGGGATTACTCGCTTGGCAGAAAAATAAGTGTGAAGCTGCAATTGATCTCATCAAACAAGCTACCCGAATTAAGCCAGAAAATTCATTGTTTTTACGGGATCTGGCTAGATTCCTGCATGATACCGGCTGTTTGAACCAAGCTATACAAATATATCAACAAGCGCTGAAAGTTGTTCCTGAAGATTCAGCAATAGGCAGAGAACTGGTGTCTGTCTTACATCAGGCAGAAGAGCCTGACGAGGTACTACAAGTCCTTCAGCATATAGTGGATACCAACCCAAGCGACACTGTATCTCATATTGAATTGGGTAACTTCTTGCAGTCGGCAGGTAGATTTGAGGAAGCAATTCGAGTTTATCAAAAAGCTATCAGCATCGATTCTAATGCCTACGCAGCATATAATAATTTGAGCGTTGCTCTGTGTAAGACAGCGAGATTTGACCAAGCCATTCAAGCTTGTCAGAAGGCGATACATATTTTTCCTAACTATTATGAAGTTTATGTTAACCTTGGTAACATTTACGAGGCAGTGAAACAGTTTGGCCAAGCAGTTGAATCCTACCAGAAAGCGATCAGAATTAATTCGGAGGTGGCAGGAGTTCATTTTAGCTTGGGTAATGTTCTTAAGGAATTAGGTAGACATGAAGAAGCAATTCAAGCCTATCAGCGGGTATTTCTCCTTAACCCTGATTATGCTGAAGCTCATTATAATCACGGTGTTGTTTTGCAGGATCAAGGCAAGTTTAATCAAGCAGTTGAATCCTATCAGGCAGCGATCAGAATCAATCCGGACTATGCCCAAGCATATAATAATTATGGATTCATACTGCATAAGCAGGGGAAGTTCCACGAGGCCATTCATCAATACCGCCACGCTATTGATCTTGATCCCACTATCGCTCAAGCACATACCAATCTGGGCATAGCCTTGTTGCTGACTGGACATTTTAAGAAAGGTTGGCAGGAATATGAATGGCGTCTAAAGACAGAATTATATCAACCCTACGCCAGAAACCTTCCACAACCTAGATGGCACGGTTGCGATTTAAAGAATAAGACTATTCTAGTTTGGGCGGAGCAGGGAATCGGCGATCAAATTATGTTTGTTAATGTATTTCATCTTCTGGCACAGAAAGCCCAAAGAATTATGGTTGAAATTGAACCACGTCTTGTCTCTGTCTTTCAACGTTCATTTCCTGATATCATTTTTTTCCCACAGCTTGATCCTCCCGATTCACGCGTTCTAGATCATTCTATCGACTACCAGATTCCAATCGCCAGTTTGGCCCAACATTTTCTGAACACTGAAAGCTCCTTCCCCAAGCGCAAATCTTATCTGGTACCATGTTCCGAAAAAAAACGACAGTTTAGGCATAGGTATCAAAAAATTGCTGATGGAAGATTGTTGGTTGGTATTTCATGGAAAGGAGGTAACAGAGAGAAAGAATCACGAACTATCCCGCTTGAACAATGGGCTGATTTGCTTGCTGCTGACAATTGTTGTTTCATCAATCTCCAATATGGTAATGTTACCGAGGAAATCGGGGAGTTTGCTGCGGCGACTGGTGTTTCTATCCACTGTGATAATCAGGTTGATTCCAGTCAAGATCTTGATGTTTTCTTTGCACAGGTTGCTGCTATGGATTTAGTTGTTTCTATCGCTAACAGTACCGCTCACATTGCTGGTAGTTTGGGCAAGTCGGCGCTGATTTCCCTCCCTTATGTTCCTGATTGGCGTTGGATGATCGACCGGGCTGACTCACTGTGGTATCCCGAAATTACACTCTTTCGCCAAAAGAGAGAGGGGGACTGGAGTAAGGCACTCCAAGAAGTCGCGGTTGCTTTAGCTCAGTTTACACTAACGAGAGGAAATTGTTAGTTGTTGTTTAAGATACCTGCATGATACTAGGCGAAAATATTTTTGGATGTGGTTGCTTACATAACCTTTGGTGCTAGTTTTAAAGGCTGAATTCAGCAATGGAGTGTTGAACAAATCCCTTCTCATCAGGTTGCGGGCCATTCCACCGAACCAAGATGTTGAATAGAGCTATGGTGAAGCCAAGTTTCCCTTCTCAACCATGGCCAAAAGGCTCGTTTCCCACATCCTTTGAGTGCATTAAGTAAAGCCAAAGTTACGACTTCAGTTAAGGATAGAGTTTGGCTTGGCTGTGTTTATGGTTTAGTCCAGATTCTCTAAGTTTATCATCTACACAACAAAACAATTGTGTGATAAAATCTATTGTGGTCATCAGGTATTCTTCCTCTCGTCAATCAAGTTTTTGATGATTCACTTGTATTAACAGGAAGTCAATCATCTCTACCTTAATGACCACAAATAACTAGCACCAAAGGTTACATAATGGAAAATGGATGTAACTCTGTACTTGGGCTTAGATAAATCGGTGAATCAACCGGATTATGATGAAAACTCGACGCGATCGACACCAATTGGATGTAAACGATGATTGAACCAGCTGAGGAAATTACCATTGAAGATGCTTTTCATCGAGCAGTTCGCTACCATAACGATGGGGAATTTGGCTATGCCGTGGAGCTATACACACAGATTCTTGAGGTTTCCCCCAATCACCCGGATGCAATGCACTTATTGGGGGTTCTTGGTAGTCAATTCGGCCAACACGAAGAAGCAGTCAGTCTAATTAATCAAGCGATAGGAATTTCACCGGATCAGCCAATATATCGTATTAATCTTGGTAATGTCTTGCAGGCTCAAGGCAAATTTGAAGAGGCTGAACAGTCTTACCAACAAGCTATTGATATCAATCCTGTTGTGGCGGAAGCCCACTATAATCTGGGTTGTGTTCTTGAACAACAGGATCGGATTAACGATGCTGTTCAGGCTTATCAAAGCGCGATAAATCATAGATCCGACTATATTGAAGCTCTCAATAATCTTGGCAATATACACAAAACACTGGGGGATTTGGAGGAGGCCACACGGGTTTATGAACAGGTACTTGGCATTAATCCTGATGTGAACGAGACTTTATATAATCTTGGTTCAGTTAAGCAAAAGCTAAATCAGCTGGATGACGCAATGGCATATTACAGTCGAGCAATTCAGGCGGGCGCATCATTTACTGATGCCCACAGGAATCTTGGTTATCTTCTTAGGGAAAGGCAAGAATTGGATGAGTCCGTACAGATTTATCGCCAAGCCCTTGAGATTGAGCCTGATAACCCGGAGGTACATATTGAGTTGGCCTTTGTTTTGCTTTTACAAGGAAATTTCAGGAAAGGCTTGGAAGAATACGAATGGCGCTGGGAATCAGAACGCCTTTCACTCTTCAAGCGGGAATTTATTCAACCGTTTTGGGATGGTTCTCCACTTGATGATAAAACAATACTATTGCATGCCGAACAGGGATTTGGTGATACTATTCAATTTGTCAGGTATGCTGATCTCATTACCAACTCCAATACAAAGATAATTGTCGAATGCCAATCGGAACTGGTTACATTGCTTGAAGGTATGGACAGTATCAATCAGGTCATCCCCACAGGGGAATTGCTCCCTGATTTTGACGTGTATGCCCCCATACTTAGCTTGCCTTATATTCTGAAGACGGATGTAGACTCTATTCCTAATCAAGTTCCCTATCTATGCTCGACCACACCAGACGCAGCAGTTAACTTGAATGCTGAAAATAAGTTTAAAATCGGCCTTGTCTGGGCTGGAAACCCGGAAAATGAGATTGAAAACTGGTTGATATTAGCCTCTGCCAGTAGATCAATTGAACTGCTGGACTTTGCTCCGTTATTTGAACTTAACGCTTGCCAGTTCTACAGTCTGCAAGTTAGTTCAGCAAGAACTGATATTATCATCTATGATTTTGAAGATGAAATTATAGATTTGGGATCGTCTTTTAATGATTTCTCTGAGACCGCAGCTACTATTATGCAACTTGATCTAGTGATTAGTGTCGATACTGCTGTCGCTCACTTAGCTGGAGCCTTGGGTAAGCCTGTATGGACTTTATTACCTACCGTAGCTGACTGGCGTTGGATGCTCAACCGGTCAGACACCCTATGGTACCCGACTATGAAACTTTTCCGACAGGAAGATGTTGGGAATTGGGGAACGGTTATCCAAAAGGTAAAAACAGAGCTTACACAACTAATGGGAAATCGATCTCAACCGCTATCCGAAACACGGACTTACAATCTGAGAGAAGCTGTCCAGTTGATAGGAATTAGCGCTAACACGTACAGAAACTGGGAGCGGCGTGAATTAATATCGCCAGTACTGCGTGATCCCAAAAATAATAGGAGATGTTTCACTGAGGGAGATATCAGGCGTCTAAAGGTGTTTGTTGACCAAAGAAAGAAAGGTCGAGAATCCTCAGATAATGCTGACAAGTAAATACCGTGTGGTTTAGATGCACGCTTTACAACGACCATGTTTAGCTTGGTTGAAAACCATTTTTTTGCGTGTGGATTCTGGAATTATATCCGCGAGGTACTATCTTCCGGTTTGGTCATGCACGAAATACCAATCTCCTGAAATACCAATCTCCTAAAGTGATTCTCCATTGCCTTTGCCATCCTGATTATATAGCTTTAATTTTTGCTGACTAATTTTTTTTGGGTTTTGGCTAAAGTTGTACATTAAGTTGTCGACGATAATAACCATGGCCTGTTAGAATCACAAGATCGCGGCTCCGTTTGGCGAGCATTTTAAGCAGGATTTTCTGCGCAAAAACCCTACATTATTAATCTTAATCATGAGAGGAAGTAATTAAATGGCATCTATTAGAACAAACCTACAAGCGAGCTTGATATCCCGCCAATTGTCCAATATCAATCGTCGTTTCAGTACCAACCTTGAGAGGTTGTCCACAGGGTTAAGGCTTAATCGGCCTGATGATTCTCCAGGGCAATATGGTGTTGTCAGTTTTCAGCGTCAGCAGATTCAGGCTCTGGGGCAAGGCGTAATCAATGCTCAGAACGCTGCTGGGTTCTTGCAAACGGCTGAGGAAGGTATTAACTCTTTGATCGATATACTGAATCGCGCGTTTGATCTGGCTGTTACGGCAGCGGACGCAACCCTAACGTCGGGTCAGCGTCAGCAAGCCCAAGACGAAATGTCGATGTTGCTGACTGCTAGTGATGGTTCTTCAGAGTTAAACCAAATCCTGAAAAACGTGAAGTATAACGGTCAAAGACTCTTGGCTGATTCCCAGCAAGCCGCTGCCATACAAAACGTTTCGCTGGGTAACGTGGGTGGGGATAGAGAAGGTTCTACCGTTAAAGGTGGAGATCTGCAAACGCTTTTGTATATGGATCAAGGAAGTGCGGATAGTGGCAATAGCGTCGTAATTTCAGCAAAAACTGGAACTTCTGTTGCTAGTATGGTAAGTGAGCTCAATAGTTCAGCCTTTGAGTTGCTGACGACGGCAGGAGCTAATAGCCTTCTCGACACAGGGCTTAGCGGATTGAACCAAGACGGTACAATCGTTAAATCTTCCGGTTTGATCATTGCGATAAGTCA
>JYMV01052781.1_pt1 | contig 14421 bp, 12 predicted proteins | sample 338911 | NCBI WGS metagenome assembly JYMV01 (sample SAMN03354496, study PRJNA234377) | hydrothermal vent metagenome | biome: Deep sea; feature: Hydrothermal plumes at the Eastern Lau Spreading Center, Western Pacific Ocean; material: Seawater | place: Tonga | collected 2009 | depth 2000 m m
TTTGATAAAATAATTCTACAGCACGGTCCCAGTTAGATGATACTGGACCTACTGATGCTGTATATACTTCAAAACCTTTATTACGTAGGTAGCCCTCAAAATCATTTTTTCCACCCCAATATTTATAACCAGACATTTCATCTGATCCCCAACCCATGAAGCCATGAACAAGTACTATAGGATATTTATTATCAGCAATAAGATGGGGGAGCAGGATCAAAAATAATAACATCCTGCGCAGTAGAGCACTAAATGGCAAGGTCATTTAATCAGTATAAAAATATCCAAAGACGATCATCATTTCATCTTCGCTCAATAAACCAAATGTCAGTGTTTCATTCGTCCAGTTATCGTAAGTCGCGATTAGCCGCAGGCCCTCACCGGCTTCAAGAGTTAGCGGCGGATCCAGCTCAAGTATGGGCGGATGCTCCCAATCATAAGCAATATAGATCAATTCCCCATCACGGCTACCGCCGACAATTTCCACTGCAAATTCCAGATTGTGTTCGTGGGCATGGGATAAAAGCTGAATGATATGAGTCCGTTGATTAAATGTGAAGGTTCTTTCAAGTGTAGTAATCTCGTTGGGCGGTAATTCAAATTCATTATGATTAAGTGTTAAAATTTCTACTACATGTTCCACTTCTGACGGATCAACCATATGGATATTTGTATACACTTCACCAGTCAATACTTCATCAGAGCGATTTATATAATGTGAATTAAGATCTAAGCCTTTATCTGCATCGATCTTCAATGCCATCCCGAGTGGGAAAGCTCTACTTATATAAGGCCATTGGGTTCCAGTAAAGAAATCGTGGAAATACATCACTGTTAGATTATCAATAATATATTGGCCATTTGCATCACGAAGATCTCTATATACTCCTGACTCAGGAATTAGAATATCTGGCATGATGTTTTGAAATGTATACATAATAAAATGGTGGCTACCAGGGCGCATGGTTATTTCTACTTTATTCACATAAATATCACCGCTGGTATCAAGATCTGTAAAATATAGGAATTCCCTTTCATAATGGGGCTGAACATCGAAAGGGCCCAAATGTATTTGTAATCCTGTTACAGGTGGAGTCAAAGCTGCAAATTCAATTTCTTCAAAACGAGTAGTATCAGAAAATAATGTACTATCAGCCACTACACCTGTTTCTAGAGCTCCGGCAATAATCCATTGCCTAATAAATTCCAGTTGACCATTTGTTAAATAGGGCAGACCCAGCGGCATCAAGGAACCATAATTGGGATGATCACCATAATAATGTTCTTTATCGGGAGCATTGATTTTCTCCCATAAATAGCTTTTGTATAGACTGCTTAAACCATCAGTCCCCACTCTTTCAAGGCCGTCGTTCAACGCCGCCTGATTATCCACGGGTTGATTTGTAAGCTGTTCATAAGCTACATCAGGAGTAAGTATTAAATTCGATTGATTGGCAAAGGATGTCCCTACCATATGGCATTCCACACAGTTGGGCGTAAATATATCTTCCTGGATAATTTTCCAAGTATCCCGGCCCGTAGATAATGATTCGTCATTACTTTTGGCGGATTCCTCTTCACAACAAATAAATAAGATAGCTGGAAGAATAAATATTATTTTAATCATCTTCATAAGCAGGTGAGCATAAATATTTTAAGCCGCTTTTACAAGTGCAATGTGGTAAAAAAGTGTTAGATAATATGTGTTAAACGCAACAGGTCTTGATCAAGGCAGCGCAGACTTGATAGGGGTCCATGTTGGCAGACGGACGGCGATCTTCCAAATAACCGTGGCCGTCTTTAACTGTAGCCATAGGAATACGGATGGAAGCACCACGGTCGCTAACGCCATAACGAAACTCGTGAATCGAACATGTTTCATGAAGGCCGGTTAAGCGTTCTTCATTATGAGCGCCATAAACAGCAATATGTTCTTCATGTTTATCACCCAGGGCTTCGCAGGCGGCTTCAATTACTTTCATTCCGCCGTTCTCGCGCATGGACTTGGTACTGAAATTGGTATGAGCACCAGCTCCATTCCAATCACCCTTAACAGGTTTAGGGTGCAGGGTGGCATTTACACCATATTCTTCTGAAATACGATAAAGTAACCAGCGAGAAAGCCACAATTGGTCTCCGGCATCTGTTGCGCCTACAGGCCCCACCTGGAATTCCCATTGCCCCGGCATAACTTCAGCGTTGATACCTGAAAATGCTATTCCAGCTTCCAGGCAAGCTTCCATATGATCTTCAACAATATCACGGCCAAATACTTCATCGGCACCTACTCCGCAGTAAAAGGGACCTTGTGGAGCTGGGTATCCACCTTCGGGCCAACCCAAGGGCGAGCGTCCCACGAAAAATGTGTATTCCTGCTCAATACCAAACCAGGGCTCATGTTCTTTATATTGTTCAGCTACTTCAACCAAATGTGCTCGGGTATTAGATTCATGGACAGATCCATCTGGTAGCCGTACTTCGTTCATTACTAGGATGTCATCACCGCCGCGGATAGGGTCTTTTACATAATACACCGGCTTCAGCATACAATCGCTGTCGTGACCTTCCGCCTGCATGGTGCTGGATCCGTCAAAAGCCCATTCTGGAATATCATTTAATCGATTAACAGACCCATCGATAATTTTTGTTTTGGAACGCAATTTGGCAGTTGGTTTATGGCCGTCGATCCAAATGTATTCAGCTTTTATTTTTTCCATATTTTTTTCCTTTTGGATACCTTTGAGTTATGTGTTATTTAAAGAAGTTAAATCCAATTTAAATCCTTCCTTATACGTGCTCATTATAACAGAAGTATGAGTCCTGATCACGCCTGGCCAGGATTGAATATCACGGAGCAGTTTTTCAAGCTCCGAAGAATTGCGCACACGCACTTTCAACATGTGGCTGCCGTCTCCTGTAACAGAATGACACTCCAGTACTGCCGGATGTTTGATAGATTTCTGGATAATTTCTTCGTAGTGCTCCGAGGACGAACTGACGACTGCAATATATGCAGCAAGATCAAAACCCAGTTCTTTGGCATTCAATTTTGCCGTGTATGATTCTACAGTTCCATTATCTTTCAATTTCTTTATTCGTTCTGTCGCTGCCGAAATGGACATTTTTACAAGATCAGCAATTTCACTGGCTGTTGTCCGTGAATTTTGTTGTAATGTAGAAAGGATTTGATAATCTTTTGTGTCAAACATTGACCGTAAATTATAATGTATATTGAACTATAAACAATAAATATTAAATAATTAATCAGTCTATACTTAAATAATTTAGTTATTTTATGTATAATACCGTATAATGCTTAATAATAAAACCCCCATTGCAAAAGCATTCTCAGGGCAAAATTTTCTTCTCCTCGAACGGGATGTGAAACCCAGATAGGGAAGTATAATCCAATTTCCATCATTGTTTGGGACTCCAAGCCAAAGCCAGCTGTAATATAGAGCCGATCACTTTTATTTAAATGATCAATCCGATCTGGCAATGTTCCTTCATCATCGCTGATCACTATGCCGTCCATGTACACCATGGGCCACGCCGCTGTCTTAGTTTCCCAGCCGATACTAAAACCACTACTGAAAATATTATCCTGCCATTCTTTCTCATCAGTAGCTACACCCCGAAAAAGCGGAATGCGTCCTTCACGCTGCTGCCAAACTTTTGGGACATACAATAATCTATAAGCAAGCTCATCACCTTCACGCTCATCCCAAACAAATCCGGTTTCACCATGCAGGCGAATGATATATCCTTCAATTTTATGTGTTTCCACATCGGCAGAAATTCCAAAATTGTAAAACGATTCTTCTTCCTGAAAGCCGCCAAGTAAATGCGTTTCCATAAGATAGCGCTGTTCAGTTGTATATGAAAAAATGGTCCATTTCCCTTTCAATTTCACACTTCGCCCAACAACCCACCAGTCACCTGATTTAGTATATTCGGTGCTGGAAAGAGTTGTTGTTAAACGAGAGTAATAGGATTCGCCGTGTGCCGCTAAATATTTTGGTTTCCCCATGTAATTATAAAATGAAATTTTTGTCCATTTTTTAGGATACTCAACTCCAGTCTCGAGTTCCCAATAGGTATTAGCTGTCGACTTCAAGGGTGTTCTATAATTGATTCTTCCTCCCCAATTATTTTTAGGTACACCTGTTGAAAATGTAACTTCCAGATCAAACAGGTTTTGATAGAACGCCGGCATAATTGGCATCAGGTTTATACCCAATCCCCCAGAAAATTTTACACCTGTACGCCAATTACCACGCCAATCTCTCTTAATTCTGGGTCTGTAATAGACTTTATATGTCTCCCAGCTTGGTAATCCATAATCAGGCTGCAGCAATATCCGTCGCGGCCAGCGGTTATTAAATCGGTTATCATCAAATAGTCGTTTGTAGGGATCCAGCTCTATTGACACCAAAGGAGATGAGGTGTTTAATTCGATTATATTGCTCGCATTGATATCAACCTGTGTCAACAAGGTGCTGTCACCATATTCAGTTATAAGCAAAACATCAACGGGTATGATCCAGCTGCCTTCAAACGATGTAGTAATTTTATTACTCCATTGTTTATTTTTATTATACTGGCTTTCAACGTCCTTTATCTCAACGTCAGACCGCAGATTTGTTGTTAGGGCCAATCTAAAATTATCTGCTATTTTATTTTTTGTATGTTGATTAATTGTTTGAATAAAATCTTCTGTACTAGCTGTTTTTCCTTTAAACAGCATACAATAATCATACATAATTTTATTCATAATTGAATCACCAACCGTCGCCTGTAACATCTGCATAGCATGGCTGCCCACAATATATTTGCTGTAAATATTAGCAGCTGTTTCCCAATTTATTTGTTTGCCGGACTGATAAACAGGTGGGAGTGATTTTTCGCCAATGACATCCATCAAGAACCGTGTCCAATCTTCCATATCCATTGCTTTTATATCTGACCAAATGTTCAAATCAGGAATTGTTTCAGTAAATGTAAACGGATCCGGTTTCCCCTTTTGAGTCTGGGCAAAAAGCCAGCTAGCATATTCAGCGAAAGATTCATTTAGCCAGGTTTCGGTATACGCATCGGTCTGTATTGAATGGCCAAACCATTGATGTGCTAATTCGTGATCTAACACATGTTCATCATCAATATTGTTATGGAAAATCATATAATTGTTTGCTGTAATAACTCTTGTACCAATAGAATATCCGCTGCTGATGACCAGTTTATCCATTAAAGCATTTCCAAATTGTTCTTCATAAAAAGGTATTAATTTTTCTAATCGCTCTTCAACTTTTTGGATACGTTTAGATTGCACTGCCGGGGTAATAATTTCAATTTGAATTCCGCTAATCTCAGACGTGGTTTTTTGCATTCCTTGAACAAAAATAGCGCTGAATGATAATGAATAGTCGTCCTTAATAATATATTTGATATGCCCAGTTTCCAGTACAGCTTGTTTTAAAATTTTTCCCGATGCACCGACCAAAAAGTCCGCTGGCGCAATTAAATTAATATTATATTTAGCAAAATTTGTATAAGGTTTTATTGAATTACGATATACATCAGACCGCCAGCCGTTTGCATAGTAATATTCAAGTACTGGATAGAAATGTATCGCATTGTACGTGGTCGTATCTTTCCTAGCACCGTGAGCAGGTAATTGGGGGTTGCTAACTGCGGAAAAATATGTTTTAAAAGGAATATCAATAATTACTGTTTCGCCGGGAAGGACCGAGGGGAATAATCCTATTTTCATAACCAAACTATCCTGTCCGCTAACACGCGCTGAATGAGAACAACGCACAGCAGATATTTTAGTTAATGACTTTTGTTTCGAATCATAATTGCCGGCGTTGTGAAAAAATAATTCTTTTAATTCATCTTGAGTATTATTGACAATTCGAACATGATTTACACCTTCTATAAACCCATCTGATTGATTTGTACGCGGATGAAAATAGATATCAAGGTTGTAATATATATCAAGTCTATTTGCCGGTAAGCAGATTGGTAAGAGAAAACTCCCTATAATAATTTTTGATCTAATACAGTCAAACACGCATTAAAATTTAATACCCACGGCCAGCCCGGAAATCCATCCGCTAGGACCATAGAAATACACCCCTGTTTCAAAATTATATGTTTCATATGCCCATACCACACCAAGCCCCGTGTCTGCAAAGAAATCTCTGGCAAGGCTTTGTCCTGTCGATTGCTTAAATCGGTTTGTGGTCGTTCCCAGTTTTAATTGTAATTGATAGGGCAACGTAAATACAGCCCCTAATCGTATTTCAGGCGTTACAGCATTTAATCTATTACAAATATCTATAGAGAGATTCAATGGCAAATAAGCAAGAATTTTTGATACCGAAACAACTATTGCTGTCGGCAGTTTTTCTTCTGTATCAGAATATTTTTTTATAATAGAACCAGTATTAATTAAACTAACTCCTAATTTTGAATTCAGCTTTTTGGAATTCACTATAGCCCCCACGGAAAAGGTTAACAATGCCGCTTGTTTATCTTCAAGAGAACTTATAAAGAGCCCTGCGCTTGCACCCCACGATAATGGCCACCTTGTAGAATGTCCTGCTGCAGCCCAATTCAGCCATGTATCTGATGCGGAAAAATTTTCTGTTTCTTGATTCAATTCATCCCGGCCTTCAAATAAACCATAGTTTATTTGGCGGAATCCATAGACCGTTACAGACTGTTTACCGGGTAAAGATAAGTGGAGAGATTGAGCTGTAATATCAGCAGGATATGAAACAAAACTGACCTCAAATAGTCTCGGCAATGTCCATAAGGCAGCTGGGTTAGCTATATCAGCAGTAACGTTTGTTACGGTACCCCCAGCACCAGTTAGCGACATACGGTGTGGATGATACCAGTTTTCAAGACCTGGAAATGTGGCCTCTGCTATTAACAGATTCAATAATAAGCTAAATGTAATAGCTTTCATAAAACAGAAACAGGATTAACATCAATTAATACTTTTACGCTTGACGGCAATTTATTTAAAAGTCCTACTTTCAAGTGATCTTGCAAAAAAGAATGGAGTTTTTCACCGTTGGTATCGTGCGTTTTGTCAGATTTAAGCATAATATGCATACGATATTTCCCCCGCAACCGTTCCCGATAACAATTGGCTGGTCCTAATATATCTAATCCTTTTGGGGAAGGACTTAATTTTTTTCTTATTTTGTCAGCATGAGTCGTAACAAGTTCTTTTTTTATACCTTCTATTTCTAAACGGATCATCCATGAAAATGGTGAATAATTAAGTTCTTGTCTTTCACTTAAGGCAATATTGTAATATGTTTTTTGATCCAGTCTGGCAGCATGTATTAATACGGGGTTATCAGGATTATATGTTTGAATGATTACTTCTCCCGGCTTTCTTCTCCCAGATCGGCCCGCTGTCTGGTATAGAAGTTGGAATACTTTTTCTCCAGAACGAAAGTCAGGCAAAAAGAGCCCTGTATCACCATTAATGATACCTACTAGCGTTACATTATCAAAATCTAACCCCTTGGCAATCATTTGTGTACCGATTAATACATGAATTTCCCCCGCGGCAAATTTTTCCAATATCTTTGTCAAAGCGGGGATATTGCGTGCAGTATCATAGTCAATTCTTGCAATTTTAATATCCGGGTATTGTTCCTGAATTACATCTTCAACTTTTTGTGTACCAATCCCAAGGAGTTTCAGATTGATACTGGCACATTTGTGACAGGCAATCGTTATATCACTTGTTTCATAACCACAAAAATGGCATTTCAGCAATCGCTCATGGCTGTGGTATGTTAATGCAATTTTACATTGCACACATGTTTCAACATGACCACAATCTCCACATCTCAAAATTGGAGCGAAGCCCCGTCTGTTTTGCAACAGCATTACTTGTTCACCTTTAGCAAATTTGCTTTCCATTATTTTCTGAAGCTTGCTGGAAATTACTTGCTGAAACTTACCCGTTTCTTCCTGCTCCTTGATCATATCAACAATGTGAACCTGGGGATAGGGGGCACCACCGTATCTTTCATTTAATCTTAAATAGGAATACTTCCCCTGAATATGATTATAATAGCTTTCCAAGCTGGGAGTGGCACTGGACATGATAACCACTGCATCATTCAGTTTGCCGCGCATCAAGGCAACATCGCGGGCATGATATCTTGGTGCCGGGGATTCTTGCTTGAAAGAATATTCCTGTTCTTCATCAATAATTATTACACCAAGGTTTTTTAAAGGAGCAAATACAGCGCTTCTAGCTCCTATGGTAACGTTAAATTGTCCTGCGCAAATTTGTTTCCACGTCCACGCTCGAGCAGCATGAGATAGTCTCGAATGCCACAAAGCAACTTGATCCCCAAAAACAGACCTGAATCGTCCTGCTATTTGTGGTGTTAATGATATTTCTGGAAGCAGCAATATTGCAGTTTTATTCATTTCTAATGCCTGACGCACAATTTCAATATATATTTCTGTTTTACCGCTTCCTGTAACACCATGAAGTAATGTTGGACTAAATTTTCCAGAATTCAATTTTTTACTTAACTCATCTAATATCTGTTTTTGCTTATTCGTGAATGTTATTTTTTTATGAATCTTTGAAAATGTAAACCCTGTTACATCGGGCAGATTCGTTACTTCATCTAGATCAACAAAACCTTTAGCAAACAACGTTTTGCAAACTGCATTAGGACTGCTCACCATATGTTTGAGCTCTGCAATTGGAATCGCCCCTTCTTGAACAGACAGATACTGTAATACTTTTGCTTGAACAGGTGCTCTTTTTTGTAACCGCTCATAATTATCACCAAATGATTTATAAACAACGAGGCTGGTCGTGGGTGGTGTATATTTTGTAGAGAGTTTTGCAGGCAAGACTGTTTTTACAACTTGCCCAAGAGGTGTAAAATAATATGAACTCATCCATTGTACCAGTTGCCACAATTTGTTATCCATCACTGGTTGAAGGTCTACAAGTTCCTTTACATACTTGTGCGTGCCAGAATAATCTGATTCAGCAGATTTAGCAACAACAATACCAGTAACCAGGCGCTTTCCCAATGGTGCTTTGATGCGTATTCCTACATGAATCTGATCAATAAATTCTTTCGGGATACGGTAAGTAAACTGTGTATAGCTGGAGATAGGAAAGGCAACTTCTACAAACATAATCATTGAAAATAGATGCAGTTAAAACATCCGGCAAGAATTCTTTATATAAATAATAACCCCTGGCTTTTCTGCTGGGAGCTATAAAGTGGTTTTGAGTATTTAGACCTATGCTTTTATTACATATATTTTAAGTTCAGGTTTCATATTTGCAGAAACACGTACCGGGATATGAAAAATACCCAATGCTTTAATTGATTCTTTAAGCTCGATGCGGTGGCGTTCAATTGTGATTCCTTTTTCTTCCAGTTTTTTTTGGATATCATTAGTAGTCACAGCACCAAACATTTTTTCTTCTTCACCTGTCTGCACTTCAAATGTCATTTCCATATCTTTCAGTAGATTTGAAAGTTCAAGATTTATTTTCTCATCGTGTTCGCGACGTTTATAAGCATTACGTTTGCGTTCATCAGCAATCGCCAGATTACGTTTTGATGCGCGCAAAGCCAGTCCTCTTGGGAACAGAAAATTCCGGGCAAAGCCCGGTTTTACATTTACTATATCACCGGCTGTACCTAAGGCATCTACATCTTGGAGTAATATTATATCCATTGTTTAAGTCCTTATTGTTTATAAATAGTTCAACCGTCGCCTAAATTTGTATAAGGCATCAAAGCAATGTTTCTTGCTCTTTTTATCGCCCGAATTAATTTCCGATGCATTTTTGCGCTAGTGCCCGTAACGCGTCTGGGCATAATCTTGCCCTGTTCCGTTACGAAGCGGCGCAGCAGTTTAACATCCTTATAATCAATCTCTGTTATTGCATTTTCTTTAAAATAACAAAACTTTTTACGACTTACAAATGCCATAAATTCCTCGCTTATCTATTATACTGAAGTTTCTTCTTCAGCGGTTTCAGACGCTTCATCTGTGTCCTCAAATTTTTCTTCAACGGGTGCTTTGGGAGTTTCCTCTGGAATTTCCCGCATGTTTTTTACTTGGAATTCTTGTTCAATTCTTTCGGTGCTTTCATCCAGAAAGTCGTTTTCAATCACTTCTGGTTTTGCATCAAGACGTACATTTTGAAAACGCAATACTGAATTGTTCAATTTCATAAAACTATCAAAATCGCCCAAAGCAGTCTGGTCTTCTGTTTCGAACTGAAAGAGTACATATGTCCCATATTTATGCTTGTCAATGGGGTAGGCCAACCGTTTTTTCCCCCAAACACTGTGGGCAATCACCTGGCTGAATTTGCTAACCTGTTCATCAACATCCTTCATAATACTGTCAACTCTTTCCTTTTCATAATCCGGGTTAAGAATATATAGTGTTTCATAATATCGCATAGATTCTCCTCAAACCTATAATGTCAAAAGTGGGGCAATGACTAATGACACCACTGACATTAACTTAATTAATATATTTAACGATGGACCGGATGTATCCTTAAAAGGATCACCAACTGTATCGCCAACTACAGCAGCTTTGTGTGCATCCGAATTTTTATGGTATTTTTCACCATCAATTTCAATTCCTTCTTCAATCATTTTCTTGGCATTATCCCAGGCACCACCGGCATTGGATTGAAATATCGCCATAAGTACACCACAAACTGTAACACCCGCTAAAAGTCCTCCTAAAGTTTCAGGACCAAAAACAAATCCAACCAAAACAGGTGAAGTAACTGCAAGTATGCCCGGCAACACCATCTCTTTAATTGCTGACTGTGTAGAAATTTCAACACAGCGGCCGTATTCAGCTTTCGTCAATCCCAATTCATACGCAGCTTTATCTTCATCAGACCAAGTAGATTCATCGCCATTTTTCATTATATCTAACGCAGCCTTTAATTCCGGGATATCTCTAAATTGACGACGAACTTCTTCAATCATAGCCATTGCCGCACGTCCTACCGCATTCATTGCCAATGAAGAAAATAAGAATGGCAACATACCGCCAACAAATAAACCAGCCATTACCATTGGATTAGAAATATCAATACTATCAATACCAGTTTGAACCATGAAAGCAGCAAACAGAGCCAATGCTGTTAAAGCAGCCGAACCAATGGCAAATCCTTTACCAATTGCAGCTGTAGTGTTACCAACCTTCTTCGGGTAGTCCAGCCATCTCAGCGATACCACCTGCATTATCAGAAATAGGACCATACGCATCAACAGCCAGCTGAATTCCCGTATTTGCCAGCATGCCCAATGCAGCTAATGCAATGCCATATAAACCAGCAAAATGATGTGCACCTATTATTGCAGTGGCTAAAATTAAAATTGGTATAGCGGTAGACTGCATACCTACACCTAAGCCAGCAATAATATTTGTGGCTGGACCTGTTAAAGATTGTTTTGTAATAGATAAAACTGGTGATGTTCCTGTTCCGGTGTAGTGCTCAGTAATAAGTCCTATTCCCAATCCGGCCAACAAACCTATAACGGTTGCCAAGAATACACCAATGCTTGTAAATGTTTCTCCACCTTGAACAAAATCGGATGGAAGAACATTTTGAATCAAGAAATAAATCACACCAATCATAATAAATGAGCTTCCGAACTCTCCTCGATTCAAAGCCTTTTGGGGATCCCCACCTTCCTTTACAGATACCATGAATGTACCCAGTATAGATACTAATATTCCGGCTGCTGCAATATATAAAGGCAGTAATACAAAATTTAATCCCATAACCGCACCTAATACCATCGAGCCAATAATTGACCCCACATAGGATTCAAAGAGGTCGGCGCCCATACCGGCAACATCACCTACATTATCACCCACATTATCAGCGATGGTGGCAGGATTTAAGGGATGGTCTTCAGGAATTCCTGCTTCCACTTTTCCTACCAAATCGGCGCCCACATCAGCGGCTTTCGTGTAAATGCCTCCACCCACACGGGCAAACAAAGCAATGGAAGAAGCACCTAAAGAAAAACCAGTAAGAATGTCTAATACACGCTTCAATTCAGTTTCATTAGAGACTCCATAATGATAAGAATATATTGTGTATAAACCACCCAACCCGAGAACACCAAGCCCAACCACGCTTAAACCCATAACTGAACCGCCCGTGAAAGCCACTTTTAATGCAGAAGCCAGTCCGGTTTGAGCTGCGTTTGTTGTTCGGTTATTGGCTTTGGTAGCCACTCTCATTCCAAGAAAACCAGCTAAACCACTTGCAAAGGCACCCACAATAAATGATACGGCTATTAGCTCGGTCCCTTCACCTTTTAATGAATAACCTACAAATAGTATTATAGCAACAACCACCACAAAAACACCCAAAATTCTATATTCAGCTTTTAGAAAAGCCATAGCGCCACCAGCTATGTTTGCGCCAATTTGTTTCATCCTGTCCGATCCTTCATCCTGGTTATTAATCCAGTTTGTTTTCCAGAATGCATATAACATTGCCACAACAGCAGCAGCAATTACATAATACAAATTATTCATTTACATCTTTCTTTTTTGTTTTTTTATTAAATTGATTCATCGTTTTTTGCAAACCATAATTCAAAATGGATTCCACTGAATCGGCAACTGTTTGGATCATGTCATCAGCATCTGGTTGATCATTTTTTTTAAATGGTTTAAGTACATACTTTTCTGCAGGCCGTTTATGATCGGCGGCTGCAACACCAAAGCGCAAACGCGGAAAACCTGTATGCCCTAAATGATATATAACAGATTCCATCCCCCGGTGGCAGCCGTCGCCGCCTTTGAGTCGGAGCCGCATAGAACCCAAGGGTAGATCCACATCATCCACAACAACATTCAAATCAGCAAGGTCAATATTCCATTTCTGTAATACATACTTCACTGCAACACCACTGGCATTCATACCTGTTGTGGGTTTGACCAAAAGAACATCTTTGTCAGTGGCTTCAGTATACACAAATGATCCTTTCCCTGGCTGGAATTGCACTGACCAGCGCCTGGCCAACTCATTTATCACCCAGAATCCGGCGTTATGCTTGGTATTGGCATATTCTGGACCTGGGTTTCCAAGACCTATAAATGCTTTCATGATTATTTAGTGCTTTCTTCCGTAGCATCTCCGCCTTCAGCTTTCCCCTCGCCATCACCTTCAGCTGTTTCTCCTTCAGCTGTTTCTTCACCTTCTTCACCTTCTTCATCTTCTTCGAGCTCAACCACAGGTTCTTCCTCTTCTTTAGGAGGTGTTATTGTGGCAATAACTTGTTCTTCATCAGTGATTATGGTGATCTCACCCGAAACCGTGATATCAGCTACAGAAAGACTGCTGTTCATTTCCAATTCTGTAGTGTCAAGAGTAATAAACTCTGGAACATCTGTTGGTAAACATTCAATATCGATGCTGGTAAGAATTTGAGAAAGCACACCGCCTTCCTCTACACCTACTGCTTCACCTTCCAGATGAATGGGCACTGCAATAGTTATTTTAACATCGCGGCGGACACGCATGAGATCTACATGTAAAATACTTTCATTTACCGGATGAAATTGAATCTCTTTGATCATTACATATTGTGTGTCGCCTTCCAGTTCTACCTCGAAAATATGGTGACCAGAATGCAGGGCGTGATATAAATTTTTTGAGTCCAGGACCAAGTTAATATTGTCCGTTTCCTTATAATAATAGTTTGCGGGGATCTTACCATTACGGCGCAGGGATTTATTTGCAGCGCTACCGATGCTTTCCCTTTTTTCCACAGCTAATTGATAATAATCTGCCATTTTTTTCTCCGATTAAAATTCGAACAGTGAACTCACAGATTCACCTTCATGAATACGATTTATCGCTTCAGCAAAAATGCTGGAAACTGTTATAATTTTCATTTTATCAAATATTTTGTCTTTTGATATATTGACTGTATCCGTCACAATAAGCTCACTGATTGCTGAATCTTTAATCCGTTCCACTGCAGGCTCTGATAATAGCGCATGTGTAGCAACAGCTGTAACTGAATTAGCTCCGTTTTCCTTAGCTGTTTCAACGGCATTCACCAATGTTCCTGCCGTATCAATCATATCATCTATGATGAGGACATCTTTCCCATCCAAGTCGCCAATGAGATGCATGACTTCTGCCTTGTTTGGGGCATAGCGGCGTTTATCAATTAAAGCAAAGTACATGCTCAACCGCTTTGCATAGGCCTGGCTCATGCGCGCCGAGCCCACATCAGGAGCAAGTACAACTGAATTTCCGGGATCCAATCCTAACGCTTTGATCTTGTCCATCAAGACCATACGGCTGTAAAGATGATCAAAAGGTATATTTGCAAAACC
>JYMV01004673.1_pt1 | contig 14418 bp, 10 predicted proteins | sample 338911 | NCBI WGS metagenome assembly JYMV01 (sample SAMN03354496, study PRJNA234377) | hydrothermal vent metagenome | biome: Deep sea; feature: Hydrothermal plumes at the Eastern Lau Spreading Center, Western Pacific Ocean; material: Seawater | place: Tonga | collected 2009 | depth 2000 m m
AATCGGTAAAAAATAGTTGCGAAAATAATGTGATTTAAATCACTCTGCAATATACTGAATAGTATTCTCAATACGGAGATTAATTCAGTGGATTCCAATACTGACAGGGTCGTACCAGAAAAATACAAAAAATTGCAGAGTGATTTAAATCACATTATTTTCGCAACTATTTTTTACCGATTCATTATTCTTAAGTTTTGATTACCTCAGGGTCTTTTGAGTTCATATAATTCTAGCGGTAAGCCATCAGGATCCTGGAAAAAGGTGAAACTGGCTCCGGTATAAGGATCCACTCTCACCGGTTCGACTTCAACATCTTGCTGGTTGAGATGGCGGATACTGTCTTGCAGGCTCTCGGTTCTAAAACACAAATGGCGTAAGCCGCAGGCTTCCGGCTGGCTGGGTCTTTGCGCTGGATTAGGAAAGGAAAATAGTTCGATTTGCGTGCCATCGGGTAACAGCAAATCCAGTTTGTAACTATCCCGCTCTGCCCGGTAATTTTCAGCAATCACGCGCAACCCTAAAATCTCGGTGTAGAAATGTTTAGAGCGGCCATAATCGGAACAGATTATGGCCACGTGATGTAGGCCACTGAACACTTACTTACTCTCGGGGGTCGGTGGACGAGGCTTCGATACGAGACTTGTGTTGACTCATAAACTCCAGCAATGCCGGATAACTGGCTAACTCGTGCAGTTGTCTGAATGCCGTCCAGTCCAGCAAGCAAAACAGGCATATCTCTGGATATTCCCAATGCTCGAAAGCTCCCTGTTCAACGGCATTATTCAGATGAGAAAAAGCGTGACTGACCCGTTCATCCTGCAACCTGAAATACAGTTTATCGTCGTCTGATTCGATGTCAGAACGTTGCAGTAACAGCAATTGCACCAGGGAATCGTTAATAGAGTCGATAACCGTTAGCAGGTTTTCCTGATTCCAGGTTAACGCCGGTAAACTGTATTTTTCCACCAGGTATCGGAAGATCACTCGCGAGTCGTAAATCACATCCTCACCGTCTTCCAGCATAGGGATTTTTAAGGTCGGGTTCTTCGACATTAAATAATCGCGGTCTTTGCCGGAAAAGATTTGCATGTTGACAAAGTCATGCTCAACATTGGCCAACAACATACGAATCCGACGCACATAAGGTGACGTGGTGGAGCCATAAAGCTTTAACATGAAAATTCCTTCTGTTTAACCTGTTATTTTGCCGCCTGAGGCACAAAGTCAGACGCATTCTCTGCTTGCGCTATATTTTGCTTGCGCAAGTCTCGCTTTACTTTTAACGCCAGCAAGCAAGGAGTCAATACTAATGTTAATAGTGTAGCAAATGCCAGTCCTCCTGCTACTGCCGTAGCCAGCTGAGACCACCACTGGGTTGAAGGTCCGCCCAGTTCGACATTACGACCTATCACATCGATATTCACTTCCAGCACCATAGGTAACAAACCTAAAATCGTGGTCACTGTAGTCATCAATACAGGTCTTAAGCGCTGTGCACCGGTACGCAATATGGCTTCCATCGCCGGAATGCCCTCGCGCCGCAGAATATTATAGGTATCAATTAAGACAATATTATTGTTTACAACAATACCCGCCAATGAAATGACTCCGATACCCGACATAACGATACCAAATGGCTTTTGCACTATGGCCAGTCCTAAAAATACCCCGACCGTAGAAAACAACACCGCACTCAGAATCAAAAACGCCTGGTAGAAGCTATTAAACTGGGTTACCAGAATGATGGCCATTACAAACAGTGCCACCAAAAAGGCGTTCCCCAGAAAGTCCTGTGACTCCTGTTGTTGTTCGTTTTGTCCTTTGATTCTGATCTCAACATCAGGATGAATGCCCAGTTCCGGTAATTGCTCCTGCAATTTCGGAAGCTCGTGATCTAATAAAATGCCCGGCACCATATTGGCTTCCACGCGGATAACTCTTCGGCTATCAATATGGCGGATTAAATCGGTTTTAGGTTGAGCCTTGCGCTCCACAAAATTAGAAATTGGCACCAGCCCCGAAGCAGTTTTTACCCGCAATTCATCCAGTTTGCCTATGAAGCGGTCTTCTTCTGGGAAGCGCACCCGGATATCAATTTCATCATCAACATCATCCGGTCGATACTCACCTATTTTTAATCCGGCCGTAACAAACTGTACCGTATTACCCACCAGGGTGGCATCAGCTCCGAAACGTGCCGCGTCACTGCGATCCACTTTAAGCATCCATTCCAGTCCGGGTTTAGTGGCGGTATCACTGACCGCGGTAAAGCTTTCATTGGCATCTAGCGCACGACGAATTTTCAGTGCCGCCTCATCCAGTAATTCCGGATACCTTGATGCCAACTGAATTTGCAGATCTTTACCACTTTGAGGTCCATTTTGGTCTGGTGAAATTTCCAAATCCAATCCAGGTAAGTCTCGCAATCGTTGTTGAACTTCTTTTAAGATTTCATCGGAATGACGTCGATATTGCCAATCCACCAGATTTAAACGCAGATAGCCGACCTGTTCGCCTCCGGTGCGGGCATACAGGGTTTCGACTTCTTCCAGGTCCAATAGACGGCTTTCAACCTTGCGCACCACCGCGTCTTTTTCATAGATGGATAAATCACCATGGGAGCGCACATTGATGTTAATACCAGGACTATCTACATGGGGGAAAAACTCCACACCCAATCCGGAAACCCCATAAGCCGTATAGGACAATACTGCAATCACAATTGCTGACATAAGCACCTTCCAGGGGTGATAAATCAACTTATCCAGCACCCGTACGTACTTACCGGTAAAACCGCTGAGGGTGCGAATATCGCCTTCTTCGGCTTGAATCATCTGTGCTTTTGCTTCCGGCGTAATATAACGCGGCTTACCGATTATGGTGCCCAATGTAGGTACAAAGATCAGGGCCATCAGCAGTGAGGCCGATAATGTCGCAATCAGCGTAAAAGGCAGGTACTTCATGAATTCGCCCATCATACCCGGCCAGAACATCAGAGGGGCAAATGCCGCCAGCGTGGTCGCTGTAGACGCAATAATTGGCCAAGCCATGCGCTGCGCAGCTCCTGCGTAAGCTTGTTTGCGATCGACGCCTTCACTCATTAACCGGTCGGCATATTCGGTGACCACTATGGCGCCATCCACCAGCATGCCCACAGCCATAATCAATGAGAACAACACCACCATATTCAGCGTATAGCCAAACAGGGAAATTAACAGGATACCGGTAAGGAAAGAGCCTGGAATGGCAATGCCTACCAGGGTGGCGGTACGCAGGCCAAGAATAGCAACAATAACAATAGCCACTAATAATACAGCGGTACTGACATTGTTCTGCAAATCGCTGAGCATCATCAATACATCTTTGGTTTGATCGCCGGTATAGGCCACTTCAACACTATTTGGCCACAGCGGGGTTTGTTGTGCAGCAGCAATCAGGGTTTTCACCTTAGCCACGGTATCAATGATGTTTTCGCCAGGGCGCTTTTTCACTTCCAGTGATACCGACGATTTACCATTAACCCGGGCAAAGCTATTGGCATCTTTGTAAGCACGGCGAATGGTGGCCACATCCTGAAAGGTGATGACTCTGTCACCGTCCACTTTAACTGGTTGCTCAAAAATATCTTTCACGGATTCAAATACCGAAGGCACTTTGACCGCAAAGCTGCCTGCCCCGGTGTCCAGGGTGCCAGCTGGCACCAAACGGTTGTTGCGAGAGAGCAGATTCAGGATATCACTTTGATCCAGGCCATAGCTTTCTAGCAGCAAAGGGTCGACGATAATTTCAACCTGGTCTTCCCGCTGACCGCCCACTTCTACTTCCAGCACCTCTTTGATGCCTTCCAGACGGTTCTTTAACTCCCGCGCCAGACTAATCAGAGCACGTTCGCTGACTTCACCTGACAACACCACGGTAACCACCGGCTGCTCACCAGCCATTGTCACTTCATGAATGGTAGGTTCTTCAGTATCTGAAGGCAGTTTGCCTCTGGCCACCGTCACTTTATCTCGCACATCTGCCAGTGCTACTTTGGAATCGGTGCCCGCTAAAAACTCCAGGGTAACACTGGCGTGCCCTTCCCCGGCATTGGCGGTCATCTCCTTGACGCCTTCGATTGAGCGAAGCTCCTTTTCCATGGGCTTAACCAGCATCCTTTCAGCATCCTCGGGCGAAATACCGTCGTGTACAATGGATACATAAATAAAAGGGATCGGCACATCCGGATTCGATTCTTTGGGAATATTGATGTAGGTGACTGTGCCGGAAATCAGCAACAGCAGAAAAATCATCAGCACCGTGCGGGTGCGGGTTAATAGTGAGGATATCAGGCTGCGCATTTAGTCCACCTGCACGATGTCAGTTGCGCGAACTACTTCCACTTTGTCGCCGTCGCGCACAAAGCCCTGACCCAGAGTAATGATATCTGCCTGGTGGCCTAAACCACTTAACCAGACACCTTCGTTATCACTTTTTACCAAATTAATAGGAACAAAATGCACTGTGTCCTCAGCATCAACGGTCTTAACTCCCAACTCACCGCGCTCGTCCAATGACATCACTGCCGGTGTGACTCTCACAGCAAGAGTCTCTTCCAGTGGAATAACCAGTTGCGTGCTCATGCCCGCCAGATGTTGTCCTTCCGGATTGGGGACAGCCACTTCCACTTTAAAGGTATTGGTGCCTTCATTAGACATGCTGGCGATGTAGCGTACTTGCCCTGTTACTTGTCGGCCAGATACCAAACGCGCCTGTGCAGATTGCCCTTTGCGCAACGCGGCAACGTCATTTTCGGTAACATCCGCTCGTATCACCAGAGGATCTAAATCCACCAACGTTGCCAGCGGGTCCCCCACTTTGACATAGTCGCCAACTTCGACAGAATGGGTATTTAAAACACCATCGTAAGGGGCTTTAATTTCGGTGTTTTGCAGCATGATTTGCAGCGCAACCAATTGCGATTTGGCGGATTCCAGATTGGCCACCGACTGAGCGATAGTTACCTCTGACTGCAGACCTTTTTGTTTCAAAGACTCTGCACCCTGCAGCTCTAATTCCCGCTGTTTAACAATGGCCTGTGCGGAGCGTACCTGTTGCTTGAGATCTTTTTCATCCAATCTGAACAACAACTGTCCGGCACTGACACTTTCCCCTTCTGGCGCCAGAATATCCACCACCTGAGCCGCCACTTCAGCCCGGATTGTTGCCATGCGATCTGGTTCAGTACGCCCGTAGATAGAAACTTCTTTGTTAACACTGTCTGCCACAAAAGTCGTCACCTCAACTTTTTGCAACAGGGCATGGTGTTTATCTTTGGTTGGTCCTTCAGTTTGACCAGACACCATTCCGGAGGCAATCCACAATATCAGTAATAAACTTATGAGCAGCGCAATCCAGACAGGTTGTTGTCGAAAACGTGTAATCAAGCGAGACATGAACATTCCTTGCGAACAATAACGGGCAATGAACATCACCCCGACAGCTCACAGGCGATGTTCCTGAGAAGGTAATATATTAAGACAAATGACCAGAAAAACTATCTAAAATTGGTCATAAAGCTGACAAAAGTGTGTCAAATCGCTACTACAGGCCGGGCTGGTAACAATTTGTCAGAAGTGTAAAGAAGATGTGAAGTAGTGGATTAGATACTAAAAGAAGAACCACAACCACAGGTAGTTTCGGCATTGGGGTTATCCACCAGAAAACGTGCCCCCTGCAACCCTTCGGTATAATCCACCGTACCGCCCATTAAATATTGCAAGCTCATGGGGTCGACCACCAAAGATACCGATTCTTTTTCGATGACCATATCACCGTCGTTAACCTTTTCATCAAAGGTAAAGCCGTACTGAAACCCAGAGCAACCACCGCCTGTTACATAGACACGCAACTTAAGCTCGGGATTTTCTTCTTCTTCGATCAGGCTTTTAACTTTTAAAGCGGCTGCATCAGAGAAGCTAATCGGAAACTCAGAAGTGGCTGACATCAATACCTCGGGTAAAACAACGATGAAACGCATTTGACAGTCAAATGCAAAGTGTAGCGAATTATCTAATACCTGACTAAATCAGTCAACTATTGCTGTGTTTCTTGCCAGGCATCTAATTTCGCCTGAGTTTGCTGTTTCAGATCGGTTTGGTGCTGAGCCAGCCACCAGCGCTCCATAATGCGTACATTGCGCTTATTGGCTTTGTAAAATAAATCCACGATATCTCCCACTACAGGAATAAAGCCAAAGCCGAAATCCAACAAACTGTTGCGTATCATCTTGCGTTGCAACGCTTTAGGCATGCCCAGTTTGCGCCCCAGATAGACAATTCTCAACGCCACTAAGGTCATGATGGCGTCACCTACGCCCGGAATCAGGCCTATCAGAAAATCTAAACCCACATTAATGCCAATTCCCGGAATGCGAATTGCGGTATCAGTGATGTTCGCCAGGCGCTGAGCTGCCAGTAATTCTGTTGGTGCTTTTATTTCTGCCGTCATCTTCGCCCCTTATTCACTTTCTTCTGATTCTGTAAGCTGCCAGTCAAAGGTTCGCTTCAGGTAATCACTACCCCACTTTTTATCTTTGAGATAGGACTCCACCACAATCTGCTCGGGAGCAAAGTCATCAGGAATAGAAAACTCGCCTTTGAGCACTTCAAAATAACGAAAGCTGAATTCCATATCATCTGAATTATCTGTCATGTTCTCGGAGAGTAACAACTCACTGGGTTTTCCGGCTCGGCTGCCCATCAGGCTGATTTTGACTCGCCCTTTCACCGTGGTACGGTGCCTGTCCTGTTGCATTAAAATCATGGCATAGCGATAAAAACCATCGCTGGCAGTAGGCTCTACGTTAAAAGAATCAATGATAAAACCGTCCTGTTCCAGTTCTGGGGCCATCACCTTTTGATAAAAACTCAGTTCTCTGCGCAATTCATTTTCTGTGGTCATTTGTTGCTGAAAGCGCTTGCGGTTTTCTTCGGCCGCCAATCGAGCCACTTCCAAATCCACACCTAAGATATTGATATCGCGGGTCAGGCGATCATTTTCTGTGACCAGATTGTTGATAGACTGATTAAGTCTTTGAATTTCATCTTGTTGTTGCTGGAAATCAAACCCAGACCAGATATAGCCCAGCCAACCCGACAGGAACATCAAGGCCAACAACACCAGATAAAAGCGAAAAGCGCCTAATCGCGACTTTAGGTGGTTTCTCTGCACCTGTATAGAATCCTGAAAAAATGAATGAGCGCCATTATAAACAGACCTGAAATCACGATAAAGCGCTTATTCAATTCACATCAGACCACAAAACCAGAATTTATTCATATACTTGCGTTCTATCTGGGGCCACCTGTTGCTATCATAGGTGAAACCTGTAGAGTCCAACGATAGAAGTGGAATTTCAATTGCACAAGTCCTGCCCATGCCGGTAAAAGTTCTGATAAGAGCCATGAAAAGACGCATGTCATTGGCGTCATGGCGTGTTGCGCTCTCCTATCCGCGCACTTCTTTGCAATTAAGTCTGTTGGGCGTACTGGCGGGAGTCAGTTCCGCCACTTTGATTATCCTGTTTCGCTTGAGCTATGAAAGCCTGCAATTACTGTGGCTGGATGAAGTAGACAACTTTTCCTCTATCGAACCAGAAATGCGCTTGTTGATCCCTATAGTCGGAGCGTTATTCATTTTCCTGTTCGGTACAATAACCGGCTTTAAACATTATCGGACCGGTATTCCATTCGTGATTTACCGGGTTAAAAACCACAATGGCTTAATGCCCTTTAAAAATACCCTGAATCAATTCTTTGGCGGAATGGCTGCACTGGCCAGTGGCTTTTCGGTGGGCCGGGAAGGTCCCTCTGTGCATCTTGGTGCTGCTGGCAGCAGCTTTATTGGAAACTGGTTAAAACTGCCCTACAACAGTATCCGCATTCTGACTGGCTGCGGCATCGCTGCTGGTATATCAGCGTCGTTTAACACCCCCTTTGCAGCAGTGCTGTTTGTTATGGAGGTGGTATTGCGGGAATACAAGATTCACATTTTTATTCCTGTTATGTTATCCGCAGCCTGTGGCTCAGTATTAAGCCGCCTGGTATTCGGTGATGATCACGAGCTGGCGTTTTTAACCATCGCCGAATTTGATACCTGGATGTATCTCTATTTCATTGCTTTTGGTGCCTTATTGGGCGGTATTTCTACGCTGTTTAACATGCAATTGATGAATGTGATCCGCTGGTTCAGACCCATGAGCATGTTCAGTCGTTTGTTATTAGCCGGGGTCATTACCGGTTTGATTGGTTGGTTTGTTCCCAAAGCCATGGGCAGTGGCTTCAGTGCCATACATTGGATTGTCACCGCGCCACAAGATATACAGTTACTGATGTATATTGTGGTGGCAAAATTCATTCTGACAATCTTTGCTATCGGGCTTGGGATACCGGGCGGAATCATTGGTCCGGTGTTGGGTTTAGGAGCCTTGCTGGGCGCTATATTGATGTACCCACTGGGACTGGCCTATGACGATCCCAGTCACCTCACCAGTAGCTTTGCCATTTTAGGCATTGCCGCATTTTTAACCTCAGTGGTGCACGCCCCGCTTGCCGCCCTTTCTGCGGTGATGGAGCTATCCAACTCAGTAGACGTAGTATTGCCAGCGATGCTGGTGATTGTGCCCTCCTATGTCACCGCCAATCAGTTTTTCAAAAACCGTTCAATTTTTATTCGTCAGTTGGATTACCAAAATTTACCCTATTCCACGTCGTCCATTCGCTCTACTTTACAAAAAGTGGGTGTGCTGGCATTAGTGGACCGGCAATACAAGTTGTTTGTGGATGCCACCGATAAGCATATTCTGGACTTTCTGGACACCGCGCCAACACATCCCGTGGTGCAAAAATCCACTTACGAAATCGATGTGCAATATCACCTGGTGCAATACGATTACAGCCTGAGCAAGGAAGAAAATCCCTTAAGATTCTTTCCTATGCAGGGAGTATCTTCGCAAGCAACGCTGGCAGAAGTTTACGAAATACTACAGAACCGGCGCGAAGGTGCGGTTTACGTACAGGGAGCCACTCCGGCCTCCATTGTGGGTGTTATCACCTGGGATGCCGTGCGTAGCTATCTGTATCGCAAAGAATATTAATATTTAAGGATGCCAATATGACGCTACTCTGGCTCAAAGCTCTGCATATATTTTTTATGGTGGCCTGGATGGCAGGTATTTTTTATCTGCCCCGCTTGTTTGTTTATCACTCCGAGACCGACTCTCAAGAAATCAGCAATCAATTTAAGATCATGGAGCGGCGCTTGTGGTGGTTTGTACTACCGTTTGCGATTTTAACTCTGGTGTTTGGGGTTGCCATGATCTATAGCTATGGCACCAGTTGGCTGGCAGCTTCGGGATGGTTGCATGCCAAACTGACATTAGTATTTTTGGTCTATGGCTACTATGGTTATTTGTATGTGCTGATGCAGCGCTTTGCCAAAAACGAAAATCGCCACAGCCCTAAATTTTATCGCTTTATCAATGAAGCTCCTGTGCTGGTTTTTCTGGCCATCATCGTTTTAGCCGTGGTAAAGCCATTCTGACAAAGGAGAAGGAATGCAGAAAACGCCGTTATTGGTTTACCTGATTGTCCTTTTTACCACGCCATTTATGAGTAACCACTCTGTCGCTGCCCGCGGCGCAGACAGCGACAGTATTACTAAACAATTAATCTCCCTCAGACACATTAATCACATCAGCCTCGCTCCCGATGAAAAACAAGTGGCTGTCACCCGCAATGTTCCGCGCAATATTGAGGACGAGCAACCAGGTCCCGACTGGCAAGAACTCTATCTCATTAATCGCAATGGCAAGGTGATACCACTGATCACCGGATTCAATCAGATAGAGTCCCTGCAATGGAGTCACGACAATCAGCAATTGTGGATGTTGATGCGCCGCCAAGATGAACCCTATTTCAGCGTTTACATGATAAGACTTGAAGGCGGTGAAGCCATTAAAGTACTGGCGCGAGAGCAACACATTTACGGCTTCGATCTTCACTCAGAAACAGAGCAGTTGGTGTACTGGCAACCCGCCCCCGAAAATGCCAAACCTGCCCCTCATGAACTCAATGCCGTTATTTCGTTTGAACGGGAAACCTGGCGCAATCATCAGGCCTGGTGGTTGTCACTAAAAACACCACAAAAAGGTGCGCGCCAGTTAACCGATTCTGGTCATATTTTGCAGGCTCAGTTCTCTCCCAATGGTAAACAGCTACTGTTGAAGCAGGCTCCGTCTTATCTGCAGGATGACGAAACTATGCGCTCCCAATACCTGCTGTCAGATCTCAATGGTAATACTAAGCCCATTGTTTCAGGTATGGGCAAGCTGGATATGGCCCGCTTCTCTCCAGATGGGAAACACCTGGCATTCATTGCAGCAGAAACCCCCGATTCCCCTGACCATGGCAGTTTATTTGTAGTCGATTTGGCAAAACAACTAATAACCCCCGCCCTCACCGAATTTCCCGGCATGGTAACGGACATTAGCTGGTCGGAATCCAGAGAGATATTGTTTACCGCCGATGTCGGTGTACGCTCGCTCATTGCCACAACACGTGCCGACAAAGCCAGCGAGCGTTTTAGTATCCTGTACGATGGACCTTTAATCTTGCGCCAGATAGATAGCCAGGGTGATTACGATAACTTTGTAGCTACGGCCAATAGCCAGTCTCACCCCAATGAACTTTTTTGGTATCGAAAACGCAAACTGCACCGTTTCACCGACTCCAACCCAGAATTGAATATCAACAGTGAGATAACCCAACAGGTTATTGAGTTCACTGCTGAAGATGGTCTGGCTCTGGAAGGCGTATTGGTCTCACCGAAAACTCACACTGATAAAACTCAGCTAGCCACGGTTATTTTTGTGCATGGTGGGCCTGAATCCCACATCAGCGATGGTTGGCTGGCCCGACATCAATATCCGGTGTACACACTTGCTGAGTTGGGAATACAAAGTTTTTTTCCGAATTATCGCGGCTCTTCAGGAAGGGGAACAGACTTTCTGAAAGCGGGACAAGGTGATTATGCTGGTGCCGAATTCAACGATCTGCTGGCGGCCAAAAAAGCGTTGTTGCAAAAGGACTTATCAGGTCCGCGCTTCGCTATAGTCGGAGCTTCCTATGGGGGTTATGCCGCTGCCTGGGGTGCAACCCGGTTTTCCGAACATTTTGATGCTGCCATCGCCATTTCAGGCATTGCTAATAAGGTGTCGAAGTTTGGCACCACAGATATTCCCAGCGAAATGCTGCAAACCCACGCCCTGTCCCAACCCTGGGAAAGTTGGCAGTCATGGCTTAAATCCAGCCCCATTTATTACAGTGACATGCACAGAACACCGATCCTAATCATGCATGGCCAGCGAGATACGCGGGTGCATTACAGTCAATCGCTGGAGTTTTATCGTCACCTGAAAACCCGCAATCAAGCCAAAACAGAACTGTTGCTTTATCCGGAACAGGGGCATCAGGTGATAGATGCTCATACCCAGTTGGATATGAGCAAACGCATTGTCGCCTGGTTAGCTGAGCATCTCCTTGAGAACGACTAACTTACCAGTGGCTGTTGTGCTGCATCAGAAGATGGGCTTTGCTGTAGCCTTCTTAACTTAGCCGCTTTGCGACGGTTGATTGCCGCGACCACAACCGGCGTAAATATCAAAGACAACACCACTGAAAAACCGACACCGCCCGCGAGAACTACCGCCAGTGGTGGCCAGAATGTGCCTTCACTGAACAACAACAAAGGAATAAAGCCCCCGACAGTGGTGACGGTAGTAGACAGAATATGACGGCTACAGCTCATGGTGGCGGTGACAATAGCGTCGGTATCGCCAAGTCTGGCGCGCTCATCAGCATTGATGGCTGCGATCACAACAATGGAGCCATTAATGGCCACACCGATAAGACCGGCGCTACCCAAAATAGGATTAAAGCCCACCGGTAAACCAGAAATCCACAGGCTCAACATGCCCAGGCCAACAGACAAACCCGCTACCGCACCGATTACTCCGGCTAGTTTAAAGCTGTTAAAAGACAAAATTAAGGTGGCCAGCATCAACACCAATAGCACAGGTGCATAAGTTGCCAGTTGCCCCAGCGCTTCCTGCTGCTTATCGGCATCGCCTTTCATCTTCAGACTGTATCCTTGCGGTAGCTGTATGCGGCCATCGTTTAACATCTGGTACAACTGATTTGAGACATCAATTGCCGTAGCATTGGGTAACAAAAAGGCTTCTACATGATTCACCCGAACACCGTCATTGCGGCTGATACCCGACAAGGTGGGCACCATGTCAAAATCACCCAGTGCCGCCAGCGGCACCCATTGCTGAGCCTGGGCCAGGCTATTGTTCAAAATAGGCAAGCTGGCTAGCTGCTCGACACTGGCACGCTCTTGTTGCCCGAGGCGAATGCGAATTGGGATTTCTTCTGTACCTTCCAATATCGAGCCCCCCGTTGCGCCATCCAATGCCGCCTGCAACTGCGCTGACACATCGGCATAACTCAATCCGGCTAACTGGGTTTCATCATAATTAGCTTTTAAAATCAGTTCCGGCTCACCGGTTTCTATGGAGGCAATGCTCTGAGTTATCCCCGGAATTTCGGACATCGCCAAACGAACCTGTTCGCCCAGTTGTTGCAGCACCTGCAAGTCCGGACCAAAGATATCAACACCAATAGGGGCTGATATAGGTGGTCCCTGCCCGAATGGCCGCACCACGATTTGCGCTTCAGGAAAACTGGCGTTTAGTTCAAACTGCAAGTCCGCCACCAGGCTAGCCGCTGCATCAACGCTGGAGGTGGATACCACAGCCTGAGCAAAAAATGGCGTATTGTCCCGGGTCATCACCTGGTTGTAATAAACCGAAGGGACTGAACCACCAACCAGCCAGGCCACCTGCTCAACGCTGTCTCGGGCCCGCACTTTGTCATCAATATCCTGCGTTACTTTAAAGGTGCGCTCTATACTGGTACCCGCCGGCATCCATAAATACATTTCAAACTGATCCCGGTCGGCACTGGGGAAAAACACATTGCCCAGCTGTCCAGCCAGTACAAACCCCAAAATCGGCAATCCTATTGGCAGCCAAAGAATGCGCAGCGGATTATCTACCGCCCATTGCAGTTTGCTTTTAAATAAACGGGTTACTACCGGTAACTGTACGCCCGACTTGTACCAGCGAACTTGCTCCGTTTGCGCTTTGCGCGGTAAATAGCGAGCCGCCAAAGCAGCAATTAGGGTAAGGGATATAAACAGCGAACCAATTAAGGCCATCACCACACTGATAGCGATTGGCCCCACAAAATCACCAATATTGCCCGGCAATAAAAAGATGGGCATAAAGCCCAGAATAGTGGTTAAGGTAGAGGCTAACAGCGGTACAAACAGATGGCGTATACTGTGCACCAGAGCATCCAGCCTGGACATGGCCTTATCCTGTAAATTGGCCCTGATCTCATCTGTCATTACAATGGCATTATCAATCAGCAAGCCTATGGCTACGATAATACCAAAAATGGACATCTGATGGATTTGTTGTCCGTAAAACGACAAGGAGAATATGGCAAACGCCGCTGATAGAGGCAACGACAAACCGACAATCCAGGCGGCTCTTTGTCCCATGAACAGCAATACCACTACCATTACCACCAGGCTACCCAACAACAAATTTTGGGTCAGATCTGCCAAGCGTTGCTCAGTATAAACGTTTTGATCGAAAACAATTTTCGTATCCAATGTACCGGCGTATTCACGCTCAAATTGCGCTACCACTTCTTTAGCATTGGCCATCCATTTATCGACCCGTACAGTGGTTTGCATCCGCGCCGCCACAAACACCACCTGCTCACCATTTAACAGGCCGATATCCTGTTGTGGTTGTCGCCAACTGCGCTCAACATGAGCGATATCTCCCACCCGCAGGTAGCCACCGTGAATGTGGTTTTGCAGTGGAATATCCCTTACCGACTCCAGTGTATCCAGCTCTTTCGCCACCTGAACCCTGAGATTACTGTCGGCGTTGCGCACCACACCGGCGGGAGTTTTAGGATCATTGGCAGCCACTATTCGGGCAGCCTGAGACAAGGTTAATCCGGCATTTGCCAGTTGCAGTGCATCAATGCTCACCAGAATCTCTTCTTCCGGCTCGCCGTAAATTCGCACGATTTCAGTACCAGGTACATTTCTGAGTCGATCTGATAACTCTTCGGATAAACGCCCCACGATACTCATGTTTTGCAGGGGGTTGCCATCCAGTTCCGGGTGTTTAGGTGCCAACGCCACTTTTAGGGTAAAAGCTGTAGCCCCTCGCTTGGTATCCAATTCAGGCTCACCGGCACCTTGCGGAAACTTCTGCGCGGCATCGGCCAG
>JYMV01015470.1_pt1 | contig 14417 bp, 11 predicted proteins | sample 338911 | NCBI WGS metagenome assembly JYMV01 (sample SAMN03354496, study PRJNA234377) | hydrothermal vent metagenome | biome: Deep sea; feature: Hydrothermal plumes at the Eastern Lau Spreading Center, Western Pacific Ocean; material: Seawater | place: Tonga | collected 2009 | depth 2000 m m
ATTTTGTTTTGGTTCTTTACGATTTTGGCAGTGTTCTGGAGATTCCGGATAATGTCCGGCTGGCACTTTTAAGAATCATCCTGGCTCTACGTGACCGGGAGAACCTGGACCCGGTGACCTGCCTTTCGGCTCTGGGCTTTGATGCGGAAAAACTAAAAGACCTGCGCCCGACTCTTCCGGCCCTGATGTCTGTTTTGTTCGAACCGTTTTTGGTCGAAGCTCCCTACCATGTTAAGGACTGGAGAATGAGCGAACGTTTTGACCAGATAGTAGGAGAACTGAAATGGTGGTTCCGTTCTGCCGCACCTCCTAAACTGATATTCCTGATGCGGACTTTGCATGGCTTGACCACCATGTTAAGACGGCTGGATGTTCCGCTTCCCTGGCAGTTCATCATGGATCAAATGTTGTCCGATATTTATCCCCAGGCGAGGGCATTAACCTTGCCGGAAGTGGATTCCAAAGGCCCGGCGTTTGATTCCATAGCCCGCTACTTGAAAGTTCATGTGGTAAAACCCAATGGCAATAAAGTCAGCCTCACCATGCCAGGCCGATGCGCCGATGATATTGAAGGAATCATGGATGAACCCGTTAAAGAATCTATCCTTCGACAAAATATCGACTTGCAATCCATTCAAGACAAAGCCCGGAAATCAGGTTTTATTCCCCAAATCCTGTTTGAACTTCACGACGAAGAACGCGATATGAAAGTCTGGTTGGAATAATCGCTAGGCGCGAGGCCAATGAAAACCCTTTGTGAACGGGGGCGGGGGGGGAGTGTTTGTGTCATGCTGAGTTGCCGTGGTATTTGACCTTAACTTTCGTGCCCCGCAGGGGTAGAAGCATCTAGCTTTGGATATACAATGAAAATATGGGTGGATGCAGATGCTTGCCCCAGGGCGATCAAAGATATTTTGTTCCGGGTGGCGGACAGGACAGAAATACCGGTGACATTGGTTACTAATCAGGGATTACGTATACCGGACTCCGCTTATATTAATTTAATCCGAGTAGGGCAGGGAGCAGATATCGCCGATGACGAGATTGTAAATAAATGCCAGGTCGGGGATTTAATCATCACAGCGGACATCCCTCTTGCGGCCCGCATTGTAGAAAAGGGGGCACTGGCCCTCGACCCGCGCGGAAAGATATACGACAAAAACAATATCGGGCAAATATTGGATATGCGCAATTTTATGGACACTTTACGCGGTAGCGGCGTCGAAACCGGCGGCCCCGCCAGTTTTGGCCAGAAAGAACGGTTCAAGTTCGCTAATGAACTGGATAAGTTTATCGGCCAGAGCCACTAGGCGTGGGGTCAGTGGGGCGGTGATGCTAGATTCAATGAGCCATAGCTTTTACTGCTAGCAACAATGCTCTCGGCTTGACGGTCCAAGATTTCTGGATGGCTTCGTTTCTGCTCGCAATGACAGCTTTTCAAGCCGAGATAACTCTTTACTCGCCAGATCAAGCTATTGCCAGTTGCCACCGGCGGCTCGCCGGGGCTATTGGCAAGCATTTATTTCGTTTTCAAGTTTAGGTTGGATCGGCACGAGTTCTACGGTTTTGTTGACAGACTCTTTGGTATTTTGCACCGCCAATTTGTTGAACAGGAAATCCATTTTGGTTTCCAGTTCTTTGCCAATGCCTTCCCGAATCTCTTTGGACAGGCCCCAGAATTTGGATTTGAACTCACCGAATCCTTTTTTGCGGGTTTTGTAGATGAACTGCTCATTGGTCTGATCCGATTTTTTCTCGCCGACGAATTTTTTCCTGAGGTGAGTGTAGATTTCTTTTTTAAAGTCGGCGGGGAATAGTTCGCTTTCGTAGATCATATTTTGAAAATCGGTGGCCAGGTGAATTTCGGCGGTTTCCAGTTCCGGGAATTTATGGAAGAGGTCCTGGGGCAGAGTGGACGCGCCGTGCTGGACGGCACCGGCGAGGCCATAACTTTCGCGCGAAATGCGTGACAGGTTTTCCAGAGTATCGAAATCGAGGTTGACCTCGGCGACTGTTCCATCGGGCAGAGGAACACCGCCATGCGAGGTTCCGGTCTGGATGGAGATTTTGCTGATGCTTTTGGCCCCGCTCCGGGCTTTTTCCAGCAATTCATTGAAGTTGTCGAGATAAGCTTTCAGTTCCTGCTCGTTGCTGTTTTCTTTTCCTACCTCGCCGATCTCGCCGCCAACGGAAATGGTGACACCAAACGGTTCCAGTTCGCGGATATATTGAGTGAGTTCCACGCCGACTTCAAAATTTGCCCGCTGTTGTTCGACTACATTATCTTTACTGAGGTCGACCAGAGTGGAAGTGTCGATGTCGATATTATAAAATCCCCCGGCGATACCACTTTTGATCAATTCTTTGAGTCCGGCAACCTCTTTCTCAGGGTCCTGGGCATAGTTTTTGGCGTTGACTTGAAAATGATCACCCTGAATAAAGACCCGACCTGTAAATCCTTCTTTAATGGCGGCGGCCAGAATGACGGTGGACAGCTCGTGTGGTTTTTGGAAGGTGTAACTCATCTCCGATTTAGCCAATTCAAAAATAAACGCACCGGCATTGGTTTTGATGGCGGTGCGAAAAATGGCCCGGCACAGTTCATAAGGCATGCCGCGGATGTTGAGGGCGGGAACTGTGAATCCTTTGACTTCGCCCCGGCCTCGTGCCTCATAAAGGCCCTGAATCGACGAGTTGACGATGCCGAGCTCAAGTGCCGCGGATTTGAGGATAAACCGGCTCAGACCTTTTATTTCTGCTGAAGGGTTGAGAACAGCATTCTGGACCAACTGATCCACCACATCTCCCCGAAACTTGTCAGCGTCTTCTATTTTCACGCCACCATTGTTCTGAGCGGCGATATTCTTGAGTTGGCGGGTTATTTCGTCTATATGGTTAAAAAGCATCAGGCTCTCCGCTAAATGTCCTTGATTAAAATGAATATCAAGGATAGGGGTGTCGATTTAGGTATTGAATTGGAAAAAAGGTTGATCCCAGGTTTCAGCGTAGTTGCACTTTATGTCACCGACCGGGACCACAAAAAGACAAAACTACGCTTGTTAAGTGCATTGTAACCAAAAAATCGTTTTCAGGCAAAACATCTTTCATAAAAGTATTAAATTTAATATAACCATTTAGATTCATATGGTTATATGAAATTTGCTAATCTTTATTCTAGGAATAATTTAGTTGGGGGGATTGCCTATTTGAAGGTGAAATCTGGTTCGTGATAAATGATTGAGAGTTTAAATACAAACGGTTTTTGATTTGGTACACTTAAGCTCTTAAAACACCTACAATTACAATATTATCTTGGCTTAATTCTTATTGACACAGTTGGATAATTTGCTAGAATTCTCAACGTCTGTAAAGTGTAGGATACCACCTGATTCCGCGGTTGATTACTGAAATTTTTTAGGAATTCATTAATTTTTTAATATTTAGAATTCCAATTTTTCAAAACTATATTTCCCAGGTTTCTGGAACGGAGAAATTCACCTCATGTTTAAGAATATATATATACCGGTAGATAATTCTGATTACTCCAACGCTTGTGTTGAATTGGCGCTCGAGTTCGCCAAGGGGTCAGATACGACAATTACCGCCAGCCATGTTTATGCAGCTAAAATGCACGATGTCAGGTTTCGGCAAATGGAGAGCGGACTTCCTGAGGAATATCAGGATGAGCAGGAATTAGAAAAACAACGGAATATACATGACCAATTGATTACCAAAGGGATGGAAGTCATCAGTGACTCCTATCTGGATGTCCCCAAAGATAAATGTAAAGAATTGGACATTCCTTTTGTTGGTAAATCCCTGGAGGGTCGTAACTGGACGGAACTGGTGCGTGATATCAAAGAATCTTCCTATGATTTGGTTATCATGGGGGCTTTGGGGCTTGGCGCGATTAAAGACAGCTTGATTGGCACGGTTGCTGAAAGGGTGATCCGGCGTTCCCAGACAGATATGCTGATTGTGAAGTACTGCCCAGAGATTCTAGAGGACAGACCTTCCAGCGGGAAGATTGTGATTGCGGTGGATGGCAGTGGTCATTCTTTTGGAGGATTGATGACGGGTATTGAAATGGCCAAAAAGTTGAATCGTCCTCTGGAAATTATTTCTACTTTTGATCCCTACTTCCACTATGCCATGTTCAACAGCCTAATCGGCGTATTGTCCCGGGAAGCTTCCAAAGTGTTCAAGTTTGAGCAACAGGAAAAGCTTCATGAAGACATTATCGACAAGGGACTGGCAAAAATCTATCAGGCTCATCTGGAGATTTCCCGGAAAATTTGTGAAGAAGAGGGTATCGAATGCACCATCCGCCTTCTGGATGGAAAGGTCTTCGAAAAAGTTTTGCAATACGCCAGGGAGGAGAATCCCTATCTGCTGATTCTGGGACGGATCGGGGTTCATAGTGCCCCGGATATGGACATCGGAGGCAATGCCGAGAACCTTCTGCGTCTGGTTCCATGCAACATACTGCTCTCCAGCAAGGTGTTCCAGCCATCGATAGATATGCAGGCGGAAGAAACGATTGAATGGACCGCTGAAGCCAAAGTGCGATTGACGAAGATTCCGGGTTTTGTACGCCCCATGGCGACTACAGCGATCCTGCGCTATGCGTTGGAGAGGGGACACAGCATGATTACATCCAGCGTTATTACCGAAGCGGTGCAGGAAATTCTGCCAGCCGGCGCGATGCAGGCCATGTCTGCCATCGGTGAGAGGATGCGCAAAGAGGGTATGGATCCGAATAATCCGGAAGGTCTTGGTATGCTGAAAGAGGAAATGGCGGCAGCCCATGCCGGTAAAACCCAAGAAGAGATCACACTAAAATGTACCAGTTGCGGCACTTATTATAAAGGTGATGTTGTAAAATGTGGTGTTTGTAACGCGGGGGCTGAGCGATTACTTCCGGTCGATAAAGAGGAGTTCAAAGCAACGGAAGAGGAATCTAAAGAAGCCACCACGTTTACCACCTTTGATGATGTCAAAGTGTCCTGGACCCAGGAAGCGTTGGATCGGCTGAATGAGTTCCCGCAGGGGCATTTGAGAAGGAAAGCCCATGCCCGGGTTGAGAAAAATGCTCGGGTTCAGAAAGTCGGTACCGTTTCTCTGGCATTCCTCAACAAAATCCTCAATGAAAAGATCAAAAAGGATGGCAATGGCAATGATACAAGCCAAAAAATTCCAGGAGACATCCTCAGTATAGGGGCCGCATTGAATTCCGATGATTTCAACTGGTCTCCGGAGGCTGTAGAACGGTTGGAGCGTGTTCCCCAGGGATTTATGCGGGACAATACCCGAAGCCGGGTTATGGCTTGGTGTTCTCAAAATGATATCCAGGATATTTCACTGGAAGTCTGTGAGGAAGGAATCCGGGAGTCTGTGAAGATGATGGAAGAGGCCATCAAGAATGGCGCAGGTCTGGAAGACTTCATACCTCAAAAAGAAGTGAAAGCCTAGATTTTCTGCGTTAGATATAACGGTTTTTTTTAGCCCCTGGATATTGAATCGGGTTCAATTTCAGGGGCTTTTTGTTGCATTTTCTGTCCCGTAGACTCCTGTCCCGATACCTTGGTGGCTAATTGTCCCCCCAACTTTATAAGCGCTTATTCCGTAACTTAAAACCTTATCTTGGCCGTTTGTATCTGGCGATTTTCTTTTCGGTTACCGTTGGCATCATCGCCACTTCCCCTGTTCCAATTATTCAAAAAACCTTCGATAATATCTTTGTAGAAAAAGATTATTTTATGCTCAAGGTAATTCCCCTTGCCTTGATTGTTTTATACGTTTTAAAGGCTGGATTAACCTATGCGCAAAACCTGATTATTTTTGGGATCTCATGGGAGTTGGTGGTGAGATTCAGGGAAAAGTTGTTCACGCATATTCACAGGCTTCCTTTCGTGTTTTTTGAGAACCATGAAACCGGCCAACTCATGTCTCGCATCAATAATGATGTCGCAATTATGCAGTCTACCTTAACGCGATTATTGAAAGAGTTTCTGCAGAACAGTGTGATGCTGATTGGGCTTTTAGCGTGGGTGTTTTATTTGAAATGGGACTGGGCGCTGATGGCCCTGATCATATTTCCCATAACAGTAATCCCGGTATCAAGAATTGCAAAAAAACTGCGGCACCTGTCGCGCAGAGGTCAGGAGATTCTGGGCGATATCAACGCAACCATAATGGAATCTTTTTCGGGGATAAAAGTTGTCCGGGCCTTTGGCATGGAACCTCGAGAGATAGAAAAATTCAGGATTGATAATGAAAGCTATCTTGAAGTGGTGAAAAAAAATGTGAAGTATGTGGAATTTACTTCACCCTTTCTGGAGGTGTTGGGAGTTATCAGTTCCGCATTCATCCTGTGGTATGGGGGCAATCAGGTTTTGAACGGAGAAATCAGCCAGGGAACCTTCTTGGCTTTCCTCGTTGCACTGTTCATGATGTATTCTCCCATGCGAATTTTGTTCAAAATCTACACCAGTGTCCAGACAGCACTGGCGGGAGCGGATAGGGTGTTCGATATTCTTGACCAGGATGTGGAATTACTGTGGGAAGGCCAGCATGAACTTCAAAACTTCAATGACGGTATTGAGTTTAAGAATGTTTCTTTTCACTATCCGTCGCGTAAGGCAATAGTTTTGGATGATATCAGTCTCTCTGTTAAGAAATCAGAAATTATCGCCATTGTGGGGATGAGCGGTGCTGGTAAGACAACTTTAGTGGATCTGCTGTTCCGGTTCTTCGATGCAACTTCCGGTTCTATCCTGATCGATGGAATAAATATTCAGGATTATAAGTTGGCTTCTTTGAGGCGGCAGTTGGCTCTGGTGACTCAGGAGACTTTTTTATTTAATGATACGATCTGGAACAACATTGCTTTTGGCAGTGAACGAGAGGCCACACGCGATGAAATTGTGAAGGCCGCCAAAGCTGCCCATGTGGATCATTTCGTGTCGAACCTGGATGATGGTTACGAAACTATCATCGGGGAACGAGGAGTCAAACTTTCTGGGGGCCAGCGCCAGCGGATTGCCATCGCCCGGGCTCTCTTAAGGAACGCTCCGATTCTGATTTTGGATGAAGCTACCTCTGCACTGGACTCCGAATCTGAAAAGCTGGTTCAGGATGCTCTGCACAATCTCATGGAACACAGGACGTCTTTTGTTATTGCTCACCGTCTATCAACGATCAAACATGCCAACCGGATCATTGTCATGGACAAAGGCAAGATCGTAGAGTCGGGGACCCATGAGTCCCTTCTCGCAAATAGCGGGTTGTACCAGAAATATTATGAATTGCAGTTCATCGACCTGGAAGATAAAGACAGAGATATCAAGGAATCGAATTAAATGCGTTTTGAAAAAGTTTATATTGAAGGTCTGGCCTACCACCTGCCTGACAATATTGTGACTTCGGCTGAAATTGAAAAAAGGCTGGCCCCTCTTTATGAGCGACTCAAGCTTCCCCAAGGCCGCTTGGAGTTGATGAGTGGTATTCAGGAACGCCGTTTCTGGGAGAAGGGGGTTTTCCCCAGTGAGGTGGCAACTGTTGCCGGGGAAAGAGCCATTGCCCGATCGGGTGTGGATCCGGATCAAATAGGTTGCCTGATTTCTGCGTCGGTTTGCCGAGATTTTTTGGAGCCTTCTACGGCCTCTGTAATTCATAATAACCTGAAGCTTCCCGGAGAAACATTTGTGTTCGATGTCTCCAATGCCTGTCTGGGTGTGCTCAATGGCATGTCGATCATTGCCAGCATGATTGAGCAAAATCAGATTCTGGCAGGATTGGTTGTGGCTGGAGAAAATGGGGGTCCGCTTGTGAATAGCACGATCGAGACTTTGCTGGCTCAAAAGGATATTACCCGTTCTGAGATCAAGTCCTCTTTCGCTTCCCTGACCATTGGCTCTGCAGCTGTCGGTGTTGTCCTGGCCCATGAAAAGATCGCCAGGCACGGCCATCGTTTGCTGGGTGGCGTTTCTATGGCTGAAACCCAGTTCAATCAGTTATGTCGCGGCAGTGATGACAGCGGGGCGGGTGGAGAATGGTCGCCTCTGATGGAAACCGATTCTGAAACTTTGATGCTGGAGGGATGTCGGCTTGCAGGTAAAACCTGGGCGCGTACCCGTGAAGTACTTGGCTGGAACAATGAAGAAGTAAGCCGTGTCTTCTGCCATCAGGTGGGCAAAGGCCATCGAAAACTAATGTATGAAAATGTTGGGCTGGACCTTGAAAAAGATTTTTCCACTCTGGAATTTCTGGGCAATACCGGTTCGGCCTCATTGCCAACGACATTGGCCATGGGAATTGAAAAGAATGTGCTGAAGACGGGTGACAAAGCCGCTTTACTTGGTATAGGCAGCGGACTCAATTGCCTGATGATGGGTATTGAGTGGTGACAGAGCTTTATCCCTTTTCTTCGCATTCCCTGCAACTGGATCATTTGCGCTATCATTACCTGGATGAAGGTTCCGGCCACGAACCCCTTCTCATGCTCCATGGTAACCCTACCTGGTCCTTTTATTACCGCAACCTGATCCTGGGTCTCAAGGACTCTTATCGGTGCGTGGTGCCCGACCATATGGGGATGGGAAAATCAGATAAACCGCAGGACTACCCTTACACTCTTTCCCGGCATATCGACAATCTTGAGAAACTAGCCGATCACCTCGAGCTCAATGATATTACCCTGGTGGTTCATGACTGGGGAGGAGCGATTGGTATGGGTTTCGCGGTTCGGCATCCTGAGCGAATCCGCAGGTTGGTAATTTTCAATACCGCCGCGTTTTTATCCAGTGAGATCCCGTGGAGTCTGCGCTTGTGCCGCATACCTGGGTTTGGGGCCATAGCCATTCGCGGTTTTAACGCTTTTGCACGCGGCGCCATCCGCTGGGCCTGCCGCAAGCAAGAAAGAATGACGGAGGAAGTCCGGGCCGCTTATCTGGCTCCTTATGATAATTTTGCCAATCGGGTGGCAAATTTGCGTTTTGTGCAGGATATTCCCATGAGCCCCGATTCACCCAGCTACTCTGTGGTTCAGCATATAGAAGGGAGCCTGAAACTATTTCGAGAGCATCCTGTTCAAATTATTTGGGGAGCGCATGATTTTGTTTTTAACGATCATTTCCTGAAACGTTGGCAGGAGATTTTCCCCCAGGCAGAAGTGCACCTTATGGAAGATGCCGGACATTTTGTAGTGGAAGACGCTCATGAACGCATTCTTCCTATGATGAAAGAATTCTTACAGAAAAATCCAATTTAATTTTAAGGTATAAGAAAAACCGGCTTCCCTTTTAAGGGAAGCCGGTTTTATTTTGCTGGTTAACCTTAATATCGGTAATGTTCAGGTTTGTAGGGGCCTTCGACTGGCAAACTAAGATAACTGGCCTGCTTTTCTGTAAGTATTGTCAGTTTCACTCCTAGTTTATCCAGATGTAGGCGTGCTACCTCTTCATCGAGTTTTTTCGGCAAAGTGTAAACGCCTACCTCATATTTGTTGTTGTATAGTTCTATTTGTGCCAGCACCTGATTGGTGAAGGAATTGGACATCACGAAAGAAGGGTGACCGGTCGCGCAACCCAGATTCACCAATCTACCTTCCGCCAGTAAAAGGATATTGTGTCCATCCGGGAAGGTGTATTTATCCACCTGCGGTTTGATAACAACTTTTTTAATTCCCGGAAATTTATTTAAAGCCTCCACTTGAATCTCAATGTCGAAGTGGCCGATGTTGCAAACAATGGAATCGGTTTTCATTTTTTCCATATGCTCGATACAGATAATATCGGCGCAGCCTGTTGTGGTGACAAAAATATCACCTTCCTTAACAGCTTCTTCCATGGTGGTGACTTCATAACCTTCCATTGCAGCCTGCAGGGCACAGATGGGGTCGATTTCAGTAATGATTACCCTGGCGCCTAACCCTTTCATGGCGTCGGCGCAACCTTTACCGACATCCCCAAATCCGGCAACGACCACTACTTTTCCGGCTATCATGATATCGGTCGCCCGTTTGATGCCATCGGCAAGCGATTCCCGGCAGCCATAAAGATTGTCGAATTTCGACTTGGTGACCGAATCGTTGACGTTCATGGCAGGGAGCTTTAAAGTTCCTTTTTCGATCATCTTGTAAAGATTGTGCACGCCGGTGGTGGTTTCTTCTGTTACCCCTTTTATGTCAGGCAGTAATTCGGAATGTTTTTCGTGGACGTAAGCGGTGAGATCGCCTCCGTCATCGAGGATCATGTTGGGACCCTGGTCATTGTCAAAAAGCAGAGTTTGGCTGGTGCACCACCAATATTCTTCTTCAGTTTCTTCCTTCCAGGCGAATACAGGAATTCCTGCCTTGGCCATTGCGGCGGCAGCATGGTCTTGTGTAGAAAAGATATTGCAGGAAGCCCATCGAACTTCTGCTCCCAGTTCGACCAGGGTTTCCATGAGTACCGCGGTTTGAATGGTCATGTGCAATGAACCGGCAATCCGTGCCCCTTTTAAAGGTTTGGAAGTGTCATATTTTTTGCGCAGGGCCATGAGGCCAGGCATTTCGTTCTGGGCAAGGATGATTTCTTTTCGTCCCCAATCTGCCAGTGACAGATCTTTAACTTTATATTTTTCAGAGACGGTGGTGGTCGACATGAGCTACTCCTTAAAAGGTTTTGTTATTCGAATTTAACGAATATGATGAGTGAGATAGGGTCAAGGTTTGCTACGATACAATAAGGAACTGTTTACAGGTAAGAATTAGGGGTAGCCCCAAGTTATTTTCATCATATAATTTACGGTATTTCCTCCTATTAGTTTAGCAGATTATGTGTAGACGTCAATCCATCCTAAAAAATGGAAAGAAGTTCTAATTCTGCCCTATAAAAAGGCGGTTTTTTCTTTATGACCATTTCTGAGGTAAAAATTTACCCTTTTGATTCCGGCGAACCGGACTCTTCCCTGCGAGCTTTTGCGGATGTCACCTTTGAGAATTCGATTTTGATAAAAGGTTTCCGGATTCTGGCGGCTAAAAATGGTGGATTATTTGTTGGCTTTCCTTCCAAAAAAGGCAAGGACGGGAAATTTTATGACATGGTGGAAATAAAGTCGGCGGATTTACAGTCAAATCTTCGGTCTGCGATTCTTGAAGCCTACAAAGTTTATGCCTGATTTTAGTTGGATGATATCTTTACCGTTTTATAAAGGAAGTTTTTAAAACTGATGAATTTCTTCCTTTCGTCTGATTCCAAATGCGAACGGGTTTTACAGGCGCGTAGTTTTACCGCGAGTCCCGGCAGATTTGTTTGATAACGGTTTTTCGCCGCCATTATCAACGACCTGACAGTGTCCCGGGTCAAATGGTTTGCTTTAAAAGGTTGATGGATATCCGTCCAGAAGTTGGCTTCTCCTGCCTCAAACTGGTCCAGCAAGCTTTCGATAAAGTTCCTGCCTGTGGTGTGCCCTGATGATTCTTCTGAAAAGGATAGCTCTGAACTACATGCTGATATGATTTCGCCTTTGGTGATCAAAGCCCCTTTGCGGAATAACATGGCTCTCAGCAAGATGTTTTTCAATTCCCGGACGTTTCCCCGATATTGATGTTGTTTAAGATATTCAACCGCCGCCGGTTCCAATTGCGGCGGGGTAGGGTCATCGCCTTCTTTTTTATAGGAATTAAACAGGATGCCGAGAAAATGCGTAGCGAGGTCCTCGATGTCCTCCTCCCTTTCATTCAGACGCGGAATATGAAAGCTCAAGGCATTGAGACGATGGTACAGATCTTCCCGGAACCGTCCTTCCTGAATTTCCCTTATTAAATCTTTATTGGTTGCGGCGACCAGGAATATTTTGGAATAACGGGGATGATTTTCACCCAATCGCATGAACACCCCGGTATCGAGAAAGCGTAATAACTGTACCTGAGTTTTTGGATCTGCGTCACCAATCTCATCGAGAAAAACCACTCCACCATTGGCTTCTTCCAAAATGCCTTGGCGGTGGAACTCCGCTCCTGTGAAAGCTCCTTTTTTGTGGCCGAATAATTCACTATAAGTCAGTTCACCGCTGTAGGCGGCTATATTGGTCTTTTTTAAAGATAATTTGAAGTGGGCTCCTTTCTCTTTTTGGAATAGGTCATTGAGATGGGAGTAGATATTGTTGAAAAAGAATTCCTTGCCAGAGCCGGTTTGCCCTTGAATAAGAAGGCTGGGCAATCCGGTTATATCCTCGTGTTGTTGACTGCCCCGCCAATTAAGCATGCGGTTGCAAATAGATTCCACAACAGTCTGGATCTGGTTTACCAGCGAGCTGACATTTTTGCTTTTTCCGATAACGTTGCCGAAGTGATAAGACGAAACTTTGGGGTCCCGGTACTCAATATCCTTTCGGAGTTGAAGGAGCTCCTGTTTAAGGGTTTCAATTTGCTGGAGATTATTTACTTTCTGGCTGATAAGACTGGCAATAATTTGCAGGATTCTTTGATGTTCCTGGGTAAAGAAATGTTTTCGAAAACTGTCCTGGTTGATCACACCAAGAACACGGCTACCGTGAATGATGGGAACGGCCAACTCGGACCGAATTTGACTTGAAAGGTTTTTGTAAAATCCTCGAGTCTGATTTTCATCTTCCACGTCGGAAATTAAAACGGGTCTGGCAGTATGTGCGACAAAACCGTTCAGTGATTTTTGCTCGGCCCGAAGTTCTTGCCCGCCAACAGGAAGAAGAGGAATTTTCCTTTTCATCCAGCCGCGGGATTTAGCCCCAACCAGAATGCCCTCTGCATCTTCAATGATGAGCCAGGGTTTTCCCTGCAACATTTTATAGATGGAAATGGTTCCCGAATCGGCACCGATCAACTCAGAGGTTTTTGCCAGGATCTTTTCGAGAAAGGATTGCAGGTCGTCACCGGCATCAGAAAGCAGTTCCTCGATTTCACTGAGCACCTCAATTTCTATGTGTTCCGGATTTTCCTCTAAAATTAATTTTTCCACCATGGCCGCGTGATTTTCCAGAAGCTTCTTTTCAAAAGAGGTGAACTTGTGCAAGGAGTTGGTGTAATAATTCACCACGCAAATCAACTGCCCGGTTTTCTGCTTGATTTTTGGCACTTGATAAAGGGAGACGAGATCAATTTTGCGCGCCACCGCTTTTCGGCTGAAACTTTCTTCCATGACATCTTCGATATACACCGCTTTTAGGTCAGGGTCTTTGGCAATGAGCCCTTTCTCTTTGTCATAAAGGACAATGCGGCTGATCAGGTGTTCCTTGTGGATATTGATATGATCCCGGTTGGTATAAATCAGCGCATCTTCTTTGTTTTTTGAAAAAGCCGCTAGAATTTCTACCCGGTTGCTCAGTTCCGGTGATTTGGATTCAGGATTTTTAATGAAAGAGGGCACCCATACCGAAGCAAGAGCCAGTCTATCGATGAGTTGTACGGCAGAACGCATCATCATCCAGGCGGCTTCTTTTTTCCGCGCCAAGTCGAGGTGACGGGAAAAGGATAATTTTTGGCGGAAACGTTTGGCGCGGTCCAGGGTGCTGCTGACATCGGCGAGAAAATCGACAATCTCCTTTTTCTGCTCTTCATTAAGGAACTCCCCCTCCTTGCCCCAATCCAGACTGATGGTGCCAATAGGCTGGAACTGATGGGTAATGGGGAAAACGGCGATAGCCTTGATTCCGGCTAATTTCTCAAACGGATTCTGGATTTTTGCGAAACCATCGGGCCAGTTCCAGGAAAACACCACTTCATTGTTGAGAAAAGCCTGCGATATGATCGAAGCTTCGGGCGAGACGAATTTGGTGATGGGTTGTTCATTGGGTTGGTTCTGACCGGTCACATATTGGCAAACCAGCATGCCCTCATAAAGGTCCTCAAGATTAATACGCACCATTTGGCAGTCATAGAGTTTCTTCAATCGGGTGGCAATATGATGAAGAATCTCCGGCAGGCTTTCTTTGCCGAACCGGGAAATCAAATGATCAGAGGGATTCGGGGCCATGATATTTAGAGGATTGAGTAATAAAACTACATAGTGGAAGAATAAGTATAGAATAAATACAGGATTTTATCCACAGATATACCCCTCCGGGGCCTAAAGAGCGGTGGGGTGATTTACCTACAGGGGGTTTGCCGTCATTACGAGGAGTTTATGCCAGGAGGGCGTCACTCTTTTTTCTTTGCTCCATAATCTTTCTAAGAGCTATTACCCCGGGGTTGGTGTCCGGAATATCTTTGAAACTTTGAAACGATAAAACGCTGAGTTGGCAATCCTCCAGGGCGATAATGTTGGCGCAACGGGTGCCGCCTTCCAGAAGGGTCATTTCGCCGAAAACTTCTTGCTTGCCAAGGACCGCTATGACCTTTTTGTTTCCGTTCTCATCTTGCCGGAAAACTTCCACTGTCCCTTTTTCGATGATGTAAG
>JYMV01033807.1_pt1 | contig 14412 bp, 13 predicted proteins | sample 338911 | NCBI WGS metagenome assembly JYMV01 (sample SAMN03354496, study PRJNA234377) | hydrothermal vent metagenome | biome: Deep sea; feature: Hydrothermal plumes at the Eastern Lau Spreading Center, Western Pacific Ocean; material: Seawater | place: Tonga | collected 2009 | depth 2000 m m
GGCGACATCGTCTCCGAGGCACACAGACTCGGCATCGAATGCGCCGGGCGTGGTTCGGGAGCCGCCTCCATCGTCTCCTACGCCCTCGGCATCACCCAGGTCGACCCGATCGCCCACCGCCTTCGTTTCGAGCGGTTCCTGCACCCGGATCGAAAAGATCTGCCCGACATCGATATCGATCTGTGCTGGCAAGGACGCGATCGCATCATCGACCATGTTTATCGCCGCTACGGTGAAGACCGGACCGCGATGATCTGTACCCGCACCGCGCTGCAGATTCGCTCCGCGCTCCGGGAAGCCGCTCGCGCCCACGGCCTCTCCCCGGGCGATGTCGATCGCCTCTCGCGCCGACTACCGCATCGAACCGATGGAACCAGTGGTGGTGACTCGATCGCCGAATTGCTCTCGGGAGATCCCGCCCTCGCTGCCATCTCCATGTCACCGGCGAAGCGACGGGAACTGCTCGAAGATGCACAATGGCTGCGTGGGCGACCGCATCATCGATCGATCCATCCGGGGGGAATTTGCATCGCTGATCGCCCCATCGATCAGATCACGGCGGTGGAGAGAGCCGCCAGGGGGATCATCATCACCCAGTTCGACATGTACTCCATCGAGGAAACGGGGCTGATCAAGATCGATCTACTCGGCAACCGCTGCGTCTCCGAGATCGGAACGGTGCGCGACCTGATCGAGCAGCGCAGCGGCAAACGCCTCGACATCGCCGCCATCCCGGAGCATTGCGACCGGACCGCACGACTGCTGCAGCGCGGCGACACCCTCGGCTGCTTCCAGCTGGAGAGTCCGGCGATGCGATCGCTGCTGGTCCAGATGAAGGCGGGCAATGCGCAGGAGACGATCCAGGCGGTCGCCCTCATCCGCCCGGGACCGTCCGCCGGAGGATTGAAGGACGCTTTCTGCCGCCGGGCGAGGGGGCTGGAAGCTCCCGATCCACCGCATCCGGCCCTCGCTTCGCTGCTGGGGCAGCAGCGCGGCCTGCTCCTCTACGAGGAGAACCTGATGGAACTGGTCGCCCTCGTCACCGGCGCAAGCCTCGCCGCCGGAGATCTGCTGCGAAGAGCCCTCGCTCGTGCGGTACGCAGCGATTCCCGGGCAGAATTACAACGACTCGAAGACCAGTTCATCGCCGACGCCATCGGCCAGGGCTTCGGCGCCGGGGAAGCGCGCCAGCTGTGGCAACAGTTGCAGCACTTCGGACGCTACTCCTTCAACAAGGCGCACGCCGCATCCTACGGGCTACTCGCCTGGCGCAGTGCCTGGCTCAAGACCCACCATCCGGCCGAGTTTCTGTGCGCCCTGTTTCGACACCACGCCGGCATGTATCCCTTCGCCGCCTTCGTCGGCGAAGCGAGGCGACTCGGTGTGCCGTTGCGGCTGCCCTGCGTCGAACATTCCGCCGACACCTTCATACTGGAGCCGGATGGAGCGATTCGCATGCCGTTGGCGATGATCCTCGGCTCACGCCAGACCAGTATCGAGTCCGTCTTTGCCGCTCGCCCCTTCGATTCTCCAGAGGATCTGATGCGTCGGACACGGATCGGGATGTCGGAACTGAAGGAGTGGATCCTCGCCGGCGCACTCGATCACTTCGAGATTCCACGCACCCGACTGCTGTGGCGTACGCACACCCGATATCGTCAGATGGATGCGACCCGGGGTCAGGCCACCACCGGAGACCTCGCCGGTGTCGTCGATGAGGGGCCCCCTCTGGTCGAACTCTCGCCCCGGAAACTTCTCGAGCAGGAGATCCGGTTGCTGGGAGCAGGTATCAGCGCCCATCCGATGCAATTCCATCGTGATCTTCGTCAGCGACTCGGCTGCATCACGACGAGAGAGGTGCCACGAAGAGCCGGCACCACGATCCGGATCAGTGGCCTGCGCATCGCTTCGCGACATCACCGGATACAGCGAGGTGCGATGGGATTCATCACCATCGAAGACGAGTACGGCACCTGCGAGGTGACCTGCTTCAGTTCCATCTGGCCACGAGTACGACGGGTGCTGCTCGACGGCAGTGGCCCGTTGCTCGTCGAGGGAAAGGTGGAGGAGAGGCTCGGAGCGATGTCGGTGATCGCCCACAGCGTCTCGATGCTACCGATCGAAGGACAGACCACCGAGGGCCCGCAGCAACCCGGTAGAGCAGTCCATCAGTAAAGCAGGTGCTGCTGGCGGAGTTCGAGAAACTGACAACGTTCCGATTCGCGAGCTTCGATGAGATCGCGCGGTGACAAGCCCTGCTCCAACCCGTGGCGCAGATCGGATCCTCCCCACAACAAGTCGATGGCGATCGGATCGGTGACAAACTCGTAAGGGTCGGTGCGCCAGCGAAAAAGTTCGGGATCCTGAGCACGCGTCTGCTCCAGAAAGATCACCCCCAGCAGCAGTGAATCCACCACGGAGGCCTCGATCACCTCGATCTCGATTCCGTGGCACTGTTGTCCTGCATACTTCTGAAAGGTTGGCGTGAAGTGTACCGGCGAGAAGGCCAGCCCCTGCAACTGCATCTGTCTCGACCGCAGATCCATCGCAGAGACGAGCAGATCGGCATCGATCCACGGCGCTCCGACACGGTGAAAAGGCCGTTCGGTGCCGCGCCCCTCCGACAGATCGGTCCCCTCGACCAGGCACATCCCCGGGTAGATCAGCGCCGTCTCCGGCGTCGGCATGTTCGGGGATGGAGGCACCCATGGAACACCACTCTCTCGCTGCATCACCTGGCGGTTCCAGCCACGACAGGGGACCACTTCCAGTTCGGCACTGATCCCGACCGATCCGGTCAATACCCGAGCGATTTCCCCCATCGTCAGACCGTGGCGGATGCAGATGGGCGAGGCTCCGACAAAACTCTCGAATCCCTGATGTACCGTGCCCCCCTCGACAGCGATGCCGCCGATCGGATTGGGGCGATCGAGCACCATCACCCGGGTGCCGGTGAGCGCTGCCACTTCCAGGATGTATCTCAGAGTCGCGGCGAAGGTGTAATAGCGACTCCCGATGTCCTGGATGTCAAACAGCAGCAGATCGAGATCCTCCAGGGCATTCGGATCGGGTCGCAGGGAAGCCTCGTCATCGCCGTAGAGGCTGATCACCTCGGGCCGACTCGAGACCACCGTCTCCATATCCTGAGCGGTCGTCTCGATACCGTGCTCCGGTTCAAACCAGCGCACCACATCGATGGCCGCATCGAGCAACAGGTCTTCGAGACGAGTTCCGTGACCATCGATGGCGGATCGGTTGCAGCAGACCCCGAGACGACGGCCACGAAGTGGCTCAAAGTTCTCATCTCGCAAACGATCCAGGCCACATTGAAGCGCTGAAGCCAGCATCAGGAGACCGTACCGTCGAGCCCTTGCTTCGGCTCCCTCAGGATCATCATCAATCCCGCACCTGCGGTGATCAGGGTGAACACGCCGCCAGCGAGGGAGAGGTTCAACAGCAAGTTCCAGTCGTATTGTTTTGCCCACGATCGATCGGTGGGCTCAGCGGGGACCTGAAAGATCACGCGGGTCGGCAGCGAGAGCGTGCTCGGATGCGGCTGCGAAGAAAAGAAGATGAAAAAGTTGTTCGAAGCATCCCGACCGACCAGGAACACGATCACCCCCATACCGATGGCGAGCAAGAGCAGTGCAACACCCGCGAACTTGACCATCTCTCACCTCTCCAACTGCTGGCGTGTAATTGCATCCTCTTCCACGGATCCTTCGATGTGGCCTGGATCGCCTCGAAGCAGTATTCAGGACCCAGCCTCCTTGGTGCTCTCCTTGCGACTGCTCAGCAGCAGGAAGATGCCATAGATCCCCGAAACCAGAGCCGCAGGGGCAAACCACCTGCCCGTGCTGCTGGTCATGACCATCAACTGATCGATATCGATCTCATCTGATGACGCGCTGGACACATCTAGAAAGACGCTCAGAGCGATCCTCGTCGAGATCGAAAGAGTCTCCCGGAGGATCGGACCGCTCTGGATGTTCTGCATGAGGTCGTAATAGATCATCATGAACGAGCCGACGATCAGCGCGGCAAGAAGCAGGAACAGTACGCCAATTATCCTGGTCATCTCATCCACCTTCCAACGATCACACCCGACCATATCCGTGCCAGAATCAACAGCCGCACTCCGACCGGGCAGAGCCTCCACAGACTCCTCAGTTCCTGGAGCGTTCCCCTGCCAGATCACGCCACATCAGGGACATTCCGTAACCGCCGATGATGAGGGCGAGCAGGCAGCATGCTACGAGGGCGTACTGCACCCGGGTAGCGACCAACTGCGGAGCGGGAGCAGGGGTCGAAATCGTCATCACGACCAGATGAAGCAACTGCTCGGTAAAAAACGAGGCATCGTCGTCGGAAACAGGACCCGGAGCAGCGACCATCGAGGAGAGTTCGATGAAGGCCTGACCCGACAGGATGAGCATCAAGAGCGCCAGCACCAGCAACCCTGCGCCGACGGTCCGGGTCCCCATCTACATCTCCCTCGCAGTCTCGAATCGCTCCTCCAGTTGTTGGACGATCTCTCGCGTGCAGGCCTCGATCCCCTCCTTCGCGGTGAGCAAGGCTCCTCCCATCAACATCATCGTGTCGCGGCCAAAGTCCTCGATCATCTCCGGTAGTCGCTCGGGCCGCATCCCTCCCGCGGGAACTGCCCACGCTGGCTTCAGATTCGCCAGCGGCTGACGAAGGGCGGCTGCGATGCTCCTCCCTTCAGTTCTGGTCACGGGAAAGCGGCCGCCGCTGTTGACGAACACCGAACCATCGAGCCCTGCCAGCCGCGCCAGAGTTCCGTGAACAATGTGCGCATCGATACCGGAGGAAGCACCGCCGGTGAGGACACCACTCATCGAGGGATGGCCGAGGTATACACCGGGCCACCGACCAGTCAGTTCCCTGACACGATCGAGTCCGATCACCCACGGTGCCAGCAACGCTCCATCGGCTCCCGCCTCGAGGGCGATCTCCAGGCGGGCGTCGAGTTGTTGTGAAGGGGCGATCAGATTGACCAGGTAGATCACATGGCGATCTCCTTGCGACTCGCGGATCGCCTGCGCACAGCGAACGACGCGATCACGGAAGCTCTCCAGATCATCATCGATCAGATTGTGGTCGTCCTTGATCAGATCTCCACCCGCCGTGGTGAACTCGCGACACACCCTGACCAGATCCTGCACCGGTGCGCCCCTGGGTTTGAGAGCGGTCGCGACCAGTGGTCTGTCGGCCACTGCGGTCAGATCCCTGACGCCGGCGATGCCATGGCGCGGTCCCTTGAAGCGAGACAGCAGCTGATCCGGAAGGTGAAGGTCAACCAGGCGAACGCCTGGCATCATCGAGCAGTTGCCCAGCAGTAAATTGAGCAGTCGGTTCAGATCTTCCCCCGCCAGATCCGCCGCGAGGGCGAGCGTCACCTGGTGAATCCCGCTCTCCACTTCAACCACATCCAGTACATCTGCGACCACATCCGACTCGATCCCGGGGTAGCGAGTGATCAAGGCGTCGGGAACCTCGACGGTCAATTCGACCGCCATCGCTCTCGCCAGCGCCACCGAATCGCTCCTATCGACCTGAACCCTGTACCTGGCCACGATGGAATCTTTCTGCACCGGGTACCTTTCCAGCCCTCCGGGGACCCTCGGATGGCTCGCTCTTTTATTGACTGGCGTTATTCTGTCTGGGGATGGGAAGCACCGCCACCGGGAATTGACCACAGCATCGGCGTTGTTCCTCACAGCGAAGTAAACCCGTCCAGACAGGAGTCACCTGATGTCCGTTCGCGTTGGCTTGATGGGATTTGGTCGCATCGGTCGAAATGTCTTTCGTGCCGTCTATGGCCGCGAAGACATCGAAATCGTTGCCATCAACGAGCTCGCCGACATCCATGCGATGGAGTATCTGCTCCGATTTGATTCACTGCGGGGACGATTCGAGCAACCGATCCGGATCCTCGACGACGCCCTCTACGCCGGTGGCAAACAGATCCAGGTGCTCCACCACCGCGAGCCTGGTGAGATCCCCTGGTACGAACATGGTGTCGATGTGGTCGTGGAGGCGACCGGCAAGTACCGTGCCCGCCACGAACTCCAGAAGCATCTCGACCAGGGCGCAGATCGTGTCATCCTCTCCACTCCTCCGACCGACGACATCGACCATCTCCATATCCGCGGTGTCACCGCCGATGTGATCGATCGGTCGAACCGTATCATCTCGTGCGGCTCATCGACCGCCAACGCGACGGCGCTGATGGTCAAGGTGCTCGATGATGCGTTTGGCATCGAAGAGGGCTCCTTCACTTCGGTTCACGCATACACTGCCGACCAGAGCCTGACCGATGTGCCCTCTCCAGGAGATCTGCGCCGTTCTCGCGCTGCCATGCAAAATATCGTTCCGCAGACCACATGGACAGACGAAGCGATCGAACAGCTGTTTCCGCATCTGGCAGGCCGATTCAAGGGCATGAAATTGAATGTCCCTGTTCCCGGAGTTTCCTGCACCGACCTGACGGTTCAGATGAAGAAGCCCGTGGAAGCATCTGTCATCAACGAGGTGTTCAGGAGCGCAGCCGACAGCGTCCACGCGCCCTACCTCGCTTTCACCGACCAGCCGATCGTCTCCAGCGACATCGGTGACCACCCCGCCTCCTGCGTCTTCGATAGCCTCGCGACCCTGGTGACCGATGGAGTGCTACTCAAGGTTCTTGGCTGGTACGAACAGGGCGGCGGCCTCTCGCACAGGATTGTCGAACTGGTTGCCCAGCTGGGACCGAAGAGCCCCGTCGGCGGCGAGAGGAAGAACAGTTGAAGATCGCCATCAACGGATTCGGGCGCATCGGACGGAACGTGTTCAGGATCGCCTGTACCCGCGATGACATCGACATCGTTGCCATCAACGACATCTCGGACCCTCAAACGCTGGCCTACCTGCTTCGTTACGACTCGGTGATGGGGCCATTTCCTCTGCCAGTGACCCTCGACTCGGGGACACTCCAGACCGGGCGCCAGAATTGCCAGATCCTGGCTGAACGGGATCCCGAGAAGTTGCCATGGAAGCAACTGGGAGTCGATGTGGTCATCGAATCGACAGGCCGGTTTCGAACTCGCAGCGACTGCGAACTCCACATCAAGGCTGGCGCCGGCAAGGTGATCCTGACGGTTCCACCGAAGGACGAGATCGATGCACTGCTGGTGCTCGGGGTCAACGATGAGATTCTCGAAGCGGGCCATCGCATCATCTCGAATGCGTCCTGCACCACCAATTGCCTCGCTCCGCTGGTCAAGGTTCTCGACGATTCCTTCGGATTGATTCGCGGTGTGATGACGACGGTTCATGCCTATACCAACGATCAAAGCCTGGCGGACTGGTACCACCAGGATCTTCGTCGCAGCCGCGCAGCGGGTGAGAACACGATTCCCACCTCGACCGGTGCAGCGCGAGCTGTGGGTCAGGTGCTCCCAAAATTGCAGGGCAAACTCGATGGGATGGCGATGCGTGTCCCCGTCATCGATGGGTCAGTGGTGGATCTCGTCGCCACCTTCGAGAATCCGGTGACTGTCGAGGCGATCAATCAGGTGCTGCAGAAAGCAGCGCAGGGACCGATGAAAGGCATCATCGAGTACTGCACCGACCCTGTGGTCTCCTCGGACATCATCGGCAATCCGCACTCGTCGATCTTCGACTCCCGGTTGACGATGACGATCGGAACGCACAGCGCCAAGGTACTCTCCTGGTACGACAACGAATGGGGATATTCGAGTCGGGTCGTCGACCTGATCGACAGGGTCCGTTGACCTCGATGAAGTGCCCTTGAATCGACACGAAGAAGCAGCCCCGCAGGGTTCACCTGCGGGGCTGCTTCTTGTCGCGATCAGAACCAGGTTCTGAAACACCTCAGAGATACTTCAGCAGAACCGGCGTACTTCTTGCTCCTGGCGAGCACAGCATAGATCTTTGCCGCCTTCTCGTACTTGCCGCGCTTGACCAGATCTTCCGCTTCTACAAGCAGCCTTGCTCCGCCTATCTGGGCCTGGATCGTCTTGTCCTTCTTCCAGGACCGGAGTTCCTTGGTGAACTCCTTGGCGATGTCCATCCCCTTGAAGGATTGAGAACCTCGTTGCAGCGCTTGCAGCCCCGCCTCGAACTTCAACTTTTTCTTGAACTCCGCGACCCTCGCCAGTTCGACCGAGGCGTATTCGGAGATCTTCTGCATCGCATCGCGAGCCGCCTGCTCGACGGCAGGATCCTTGGCGCGTTTTGCTTGCTTCTCCAGGTCGGTGTAGGCCTTACCGAACTGACCCGCCTTCAGGTACTTGGTGGTCTTCACCAGTTGCGGTGGAAGTTCGATCTTGGGGCCGACGCGCGCTCCTTCGATGTGCTTCTCGATGATGGAGGCATTGAGTCCCCCGGGGTGCCCCTTCCAGACGATCTTTCCGCCTGGACCCACCAGCCAGGAGTGAGGAATACCGCGCGTCTTGTAGCCGCTGGCTCCGCCTCCGAAGACGATGGGGTACTTTATCTTGTTGCGCTCGACATAGGGTTTGGCCTTGGCTTCAGGTTCATCGGTGACCCCGATGACGACCAGCCCACGATCCTTGAACTCCTTATGAAAGGCGTTCAGGTGCGGGATCTGGCCCTTGCAAGGTCCTCACCATGTGGCCCATTTTTCAATCAAGATCAGTTTTCCAGCCAGAGAATCCCAGGATGTGTTGGCATCCATGTTGATCCAGCCACCCGCATTGACAGGTGGAGCCGCGTCCCCGACCTCGGATCCGGCCTGAACTGGCAGCGACGCCAGCAGCAAGATCGCCACTACACACGTCAGTTTCCTGGCCCTGAGTATCATCCTCATCACAAATTTCTCCCTTCGAAAACATCGCACTGCCGACCACCTCATCGCGGAATTTTGGCATCTGATCGGCCTGTGTCCTCGTCGAAGACGCTCCGATGCGATCGCTTCCTTTGGTGCCAAACTATCGCCTTTGTTACTGGAACGCAACATTGACGCCAACGGGCACAGCTGCTCGAAAGTTCCTGGGTAACCCCGAATCTCGACAAAGGTTGCGATAAGTCGACCCTGCTCCTAGCATCCAGGCACCCGTGTTCGCCGATTCCTTGACTTGGAGTTACCAGTTGTTCCACTCGAATTCAATGATCCAGAGCAATCCCGCTGGTGCCAGGGAGCGACGCTCTTTCGCTGGTTTACAGCTGGTTCTCGCGCTGTTGCTGCTGGCCACCTGCTCGCAGCTGCTGGCCCAGGAGCCGGATGTCCCGCCTCCGTTCCCCATCGGGCCAGCCCCCGTCCTGCACCTGGAACAGACGGAGCACGACTGGGGCACCGTGCTCCAGGGAACCATCGTCAAGCACACCTTCCGGATCGAAAATCATGGCAGGGCTCCGCTCAGGATTCTCAAGGTGACCTCGACCTGCGGTTGCACCTCCACTCGTCATGACACGTTGATCGAGGTCGGAGCTGCTGGTGTCATCGAACTGCAGGTCGACACCCTCGATTTCAGCGGCGGTCGACCCAGAAAAAATGCCGTGGTCAGGACCAACGATCCCGAATCACCCGAGATCCACCTGTGGATGATGGGCCTCGTCGATCCGCTGCTCGAACTGGAGAGCCGCGTCTACAAGTTGCAAGGTCTCTCCTTCGAATCCAAGCGACTCACCACCACCATCCTGCCCGCTACAGAAACGCCGCTAGACTTGATCGGCGCAAGATCGAAGAACGGTTCCTTTTCAGTACATGCACTGGAACCTCTCGAAAAGGGCTGGCGTCTGACGCTGGAAGCAGGTCCTTCCGAGACGATGGGCAGTCTTCGAGACGACCTGGAGTTGCTGGTGGATCTACCAGAGCGGAAATCCGTCGCGATTCCGGTGCCCGTCGTGGTCGAGCATCAGGATCGAATCCGCATGATTCCAAATGGCAACATCGTATTTTATAGACGCCACACGGCGCCCCTGGATGGACCTGTTCGCAGAGAGGTCAAAAAAGAGCTGCAGGTGCGATCGGTGCGGGATGATCTGCCCTTCGAGATCGTCTCGGCCGAGATCGTCGATGCCCCCGATGGGTTGTTCGGAATCATCGTCACCGAGGTGCTTCCAGGGCATCACTACAAGATTGTGATCGAGGTTCTCAGAACCCACCCCGTCTCTCAGGCGAAAGGGACGCTGCGCATCCGGCTCGGTGAATCAGAGGATCAGATTCGCGAAAAGCCGATTATTGCCCAATTTCGCCTCAGAAGGCCCGATACTCCCTGACATGAGGCTCCGATCACTTGACGGTAACCGGCACAAGCGGCTATCTTTGAGTGTGATCGACGATTCGCCTCGCTGGGCTCCGGATGGACCCGAGGATGGCTGTTGGTGCATATGTCGATCTACCCGCGAGAGAGGCGGAAACCTTGAAAGATGCCATTTCCTGTGGGCTGGTGCTGCTCCTGGCACTGTCGATCGGTCAGACACCGATCGCTGCCGTACAACTCGGAGACAATGATCTGGGCCCCCCGCCCCCTCCTGCCGAGGTGGGCGCCAGGATCTCCTTCGATGAACTCAGCCACGATTGGGGAACCGTGCTGCAAGGCACCAAGGTGCTGCACACCTACCGCTTTCGAAATACCGGCACTGCGGTGCTTCGCATCACCAATGTGAAACCTGGCTGAGGCTGCAGTCGCGGGACCTTCACCCGCGAAGTCCTCCCCGGTGGGGAGGGTGAGATCTCGTTGAGCGTCGACACCTCGAAACTCAGAACCGAAACGGTTCGTAAATATGCCACCGTCAGCTGCAACGATCCACGACAGCCGACGATCCGCCTCAACATCCATGGCATCCTGCGCCAGGTGATCAAGGCAACACCCAACGCTATTGTCCTGCGAGGCGAGGCTGGATCGCAACTGTCGGGTAAATTCGTGCTTACCAAGGGTACAGAGCTGGACATCACCGTCACCGATGTATCGGCAGCCAAGAATCAAGTGACTCTCGAAGGGATCGTCGAGGTGACCGCGGGAGAGAAGTACGAGATCACCGTCTCTGCAGCTCCTGCACTGATACCTGGTATGACTCGCGACATCATCAATATCGAGGTGATGTGCAGCGATGGAGAGATGCGATCGACCACGGTTCCCGTGACGATTGACCATCAGGCTCCCATCACGGTTATTCCGCGAGGTAACATCGTGTTCCAGGCGAAGGACACGCAGCGCCTCAAGCAGCCGGGCTCGGCCCCGGTGAAGAGAGATCTGCAGATCTTTGCCACATCTCCTGAGACCACCTTCAATATCACGAATATCTCGGTCGATGATGCACCTGAGGGTGTATTTCGGATCACTCAGAGAAAGGTGCGAAACGCCCAGAGATATGTCGTGAGTGTCGAGGTGCTCGAGAGTCGCCCCGAGCGGTCGATCCGTGGCACACTGCGCATCCAGACCGATCTCAAATCGATGCCCGAGGTCACAGCACGGCTCTACGCCCAGTTCGCCGTCAATCCGACCCGAACTCCGCCAAATCGGACCTCACCCACTCGCACGAAGGTGAAGCCGCGTCCGGACCTCAAGCCACTTCCGAGGCCTGGCGTCGTCAAACCGGGCATCGGCCAGGTGAAGCCACGTTCAGACCTCAAGCCACTTCCGAGGCCTGGCGTCGTCAAACCGCAAATCGGCCAGGTGAAGCCGATTTCACCTCCTGTGGGTCCAGGAAGAGAAAATCTGGTCCCGAAACCGCCGCCAAAACCGTGATTTGAGGATTTTTTTTGATTTTCTTGAGGTAAATCCCTTGTACAGAGGGCTATGAGTATACGGCACGGTTCCATCGGGACCGTGCTTTTTTTGTATCTATAGCCAGATGCTTGACTTACGTCGCCTTCATTCAACCGTCCTGCACGATCTGACCCGCCAGCTGTCCCGCCAGCACAGCAAAGTCACGAATCACAGTTCGCTGGCTCCACTCTGACCGCGTCCGTCATCTCTTCATCGGCGTCATTTCTCATCGTTGCGCGGGAATTCGCCCGCCTTCAGCTTGCGGTCGTATTCCCGAAGCGATGCCACGGCGAGTCCCCCCAGTATCAAGACGATGGGGATGTTGACCACCAGCATCGTGCCGGTGCCGAGATCTGCCAGCAGCAGCATCTGCGTGGTGTCATCGATGCTGGTGGCTCCGAGGATGGCGAGGATCAGAAATGCGATCTTGTAGGGAAGTACACCTGCATTCCCGAACAGGTAAGTGACTCCCTTCTCGCCGTAGTAGCACCAGGAGATCATCGTGGAGATGGCAAAAAGCCACGCCGCGAGTGTCACCAGGTACTTGCCGAGACCATCGAAGACACGGTCAAAGGCGATCGCCGTCAACTGCGCTCCCTCGTGCACCTTGAAGACCCCCGCACCACCACCTTCGACCTGCTGAATCTTGATCTCTCCGGGAATTCCATCCCAGGTACTCTTGGCCAGTTCCACGGCAGCCCACTTGATGGCCAGCGCTTCCGCGGCATCCGGGTTGGCTGGAATCGCCACGATCTTGCCCGTGATCTTGATCGTGGATGCTCCCGTGTCGCTACTCTTCAGTCCGGTCGCCTCTGCCAGCAGGAAGACCTTGTCTCCCTTGGCCCAGGGACCATGTTGCTGATCGGGGAGATCACTGATCGATGCAGTGGTGTTCACCTCGTAGTGAAATGCGCTTTCACTCTCGGCCGCCTCGATGAGCTGCACCTCCGCCCCCAGCGGTCCGATCGCCTCTCGATTCCAGGTTCCGGTGGTGAGGATCACCAGTGCGGTCAGGGTGCAGATACAGATGGTGTCGATGAAGGGGCCGATGCCACCGACGATCCCCTCCCTGGCAGGCTCTCCCGTCTTGGCTGCTGCGTGGGCGATGGGGGCCGATCCCTGCCCCGCCTCGTTGGAGAAGAGCGCCCGCTTCATGCCGACCATGAAGGCAAATCCCAGCGTACCCCCGACAAAAGCCCCCTGCGATTCGAGCGGCGCGAAGGCACTCTGGAAGATCAGCGCAAAGGTCGCTGGAATTTCACCCGCCTTCACCACCAGCACCGCGATGCCAGCGATCAGGTACAGCAGGCACATCACCGGAACCAGTTTCCCTGCCACCGTACCGATGCGTCGAATGCCACCGATGATCACCATCCCCACGACCAGTGCGAGGATGATGCCGGTCGCGATCTTCGGCACTCCGAAGTAGCTCGCGACATTCCAGGCCTGGAACATGTTGCCGCCGGTGATGGTGGAGATGATCAGGGTGACACAGAAGATGCCTCCGATGACGCTTCCCATCGTCGCCCACATGCCGCCCTTCTTGCCCATCACATGGCGTACGACATGCATCGCTCCACCGCTCGGATTGTCGGGATCCGAGGTGTCGCGATACATCATCGCCAGGGTGATCTCGATGGTCTTGAGTGCCATGCCGAAGAAACCGACCACCCACATCCAGAACAGAGCTCCCGGCCCGCCGAGAGAGATGGCCAGTGCCACGCCACCGATGTTGCCGAGACCTACCGTCGCCGACAATGCCGCCGACAGTGCCTGGAAGTGGTTGATCGCTCCCGGGTCATCGGGATCGTCGTAGATACCCCGGATCACATTGATGCCATGGGTCATGATTCGATACTGGGTAAAACGACTCCACACGGTGAAGAGCACTCCCGCTCCCAGCAATCCGATGAAGGTCGGGGGACTCCAGATCAATTCGCCAATCTCGGTGATGAACATCCAGAACTGGTCCAAGGTGCTGTTCCTTCCCTGGTGACTGAGAACGGCGAGGGAGCCCCGCCCGGAGCCGGACACTAGGCAATCGGAGGCGACGAAACAAGGGTCGAGAAGCGACCTCGGGGGTGGCCGCTACGGCGAGAGTAGCCTCGCCAGTCGCTCGCTGGAGACATTACCGCCACTCACCACCGCAACATGCGTCCCCCCTGGAAGTGCGGCTCCGGAGCGAGGCGCCAGCAGTGGTGCCGACGAACAGCATCCGCTCGGCTCCGCCAGGATCTCCAGTCGCTGGTGCAGAATCGACAGGCTGGCCATCAGTTGCCCCTCACTGATCACCTCGGCAGCCACTCCAGCACGGCTCAGCAGTTCCCAGTTGAGTTCCCCGACCGTCAACGGCAGCAGGCCATCGGCCTCCGACACCGTCTCTTCCAGGTGTAGACGCTGATCGGCCTGCAGCGACCTCGCCAGAGCCGCAGATCCTTCCGGCTCGACGGTGTGAACCTGACACTCCGGCATCTCGACCGATGCCACTGCAGCACAGCCCGCTGCGAGCCCACCACCTCCGACCGGTAACCACAGATGCTCGAAGGTGCCGATCTGTTCGATCAGTTCCAGCACCAGAGTGCCCTGACCCGAGATGATCCACTCGTGATCGAAGGGAGGCACGAGCACCCAGCCACGCTCCTCTACGATCTGC
>JYMV01020973.1_pt1 | contig 14411 bp, 12 predicted proteins | sample 338911 | NCBI WGS metagenome assembly JYMV01 (sample SAMN03354496, study PRJNA234377) | hydrothermal vent metagenome | biome: Deep sea; feature: Hydrothermal plumes at the Eastern Lau Spreading Center, Western Pacific Ocean; material: Seawater | place: Tonga | collected 2009 | depth 2000 m m
CCGGACCCCGGCCTCTTATCAGCGTACGGGATGTTGGCTTCACCCGTGACCCGAGAAACCGCTCGCACCGTGTTGCAAGCTACCAACGACGCGGGTACAGAAAGCTACATTGAGGAAGTGCTTGAAGCACTCGCCCTTCAAGCTTGGACGGAGATGTTGGAGGAAGGTGCAAATCCAGATGACCTATCCACCGAACTCTGGATTGACGCGCGATATAGAGGGCAGAGCTTCGAGCTGATGGTTCGCGCCGAAAATTGGGTCAGACGCTTCCATGACTTGCATGAGGAACGTTACGGGTATCGTCGAGAAGCAACACCGGTGGAGGCAGTGACTTTGAGAGCGGTCGTGACCGCACCGGCTCCGACCCTTGCAGTCCAAAAACTCGCCGCTGCCGAGGGGCTGCCTCCGATTCACTCAACTAGCGTAGTCTATGGTGACAGAGAGCTGGAAGCAGTCCTGGTATCTCGGAGTGACTTGCGGGCGGAACAAGTGCTAGAGGGTCCGTTGATCATTCAGGAATACAGTGGAACAACCTGGGTTCCTCCTGGGTGGGTCATGAAGCCAGATCACTGGGGGTGCTTACAGCTTACAAGGAGGTAGGGGCAGGACTGACGTGGCAAGCTCCATTAATGGTCGAGGATGTAATCAGATGACCCAAGCCAGTTAGTTTTGGGGCTTCATGTAGCGCTGGCTAATCATGACTGAAGCCCTTTTGAGAAAGTGCTTCATTGGGACCAAACGACTGACGACATGAGTAGAGCTAAGGAGCACCAACCGCAGAAGAACGGGCAGGGCACCGCAGAGGAACTTCGGCCGCCCTATAAGGAAGCTGGGATCGCAGGAGCACTGGTGTTCGCCCTATACGCGCTCACGTTATCTCCAACAACAGCGTTTTGGGATACCAGCGAGTACATCGCGACAGGCCATATACTTGGTATCCCCCATCCACCCGGGAATCCGCTCTTTGTGGTGTTGGCCAGGGCATGGTCCGTGATTCTAACACCCCTAGGGCTGCCCGTAGCTACCAGTATCAATCTTTTCAGCGCCTTCATGTCGGCCACCGCGCACGCTATGTGGTTTCTCGTAGCACACCATATCCTGCGCTACTTCTCGAGTGACAAACGTTTCCGCCTCGTCGGGGCGGCGACGGCCGTGTTAGTGAGTTCGACTTCTTTCACGGTCTGGAGTCAGTCAAACGTTAATGAGAAGGTCTACACAGTCTCACTCTTTACGATTGCGCTCCTATCATGGCTGGCAGTCCGATGGCAGGAGAACCTCGGGAAGGGCAAGGACAACAATCTACTGATTCTCATGGTGTTCATCCTCGCCTTGAGTGTGGGAAATCACCTGATGGCATTTCTCGTTGCCCCAGCCATCGGAATCTTCATACTCGTGGTTCATCCCCAAGCCCTATGGAACTGGCGTTTGTACTTAGCTGGTGCGGCGGTAGCCGTGGTCGGACTGTCCATCCATCTATTCCTCCCCCTACGTGCTGGACTTCAGCCTGTGATAAACGAGGCTGCGCCAGCATGTCCAGATGTAGCCTCAGCACTCTCCGCGATCGTCACGTACGGCAAGGCTGGTTGCACAGCCCTAGCTGAAGCGCTCAATCGCACGCAGTACGAGAAGCCGCCCCTATTTCCTAGATCGGCCCCACTGCTCTCGCAGTTCACCAACTACCTTCAGTACTTCGATTGGCAGTGGGCCCGATCTCTCGATGGTAACAACGTCCTCTTCTCGAATTGGCGGCTGCCGTTCACGATGCTGTTCACAGGGCTGGGCGTATGGGGTGCAATCGAGCACGCGAGGAGAGATAAGACGAGCTTCATTTTTATGGCGACACTGTTCGCGACATTATCCGTCGGGCTGGTCTACTACTTGAACTTCAAATACGGCTACTCGCTAACCGCCCCAAGCGCTGACCGAGGACTCCATGAGGTTCGTGAGCGTGACTACTTCTTCATAGTCAGCTTCTCCGTATGGGGGCTGTGGGCAGGGATAGGCATCGCAACCCTTTGGCGGGAAGCTGGCCGTGAAATAAGCTCGGGCCTCAAGAAGGCCAGCCCAATCCTAGGGATAGCACTGATTCCTCTGGTCTTGAACTTCTCCTGGGCGAGTCGCGCAGATGACTACTCTGCTAGGGACTGGGCGCACAACCTTCTGATGAGTGTCGAACCATACGGTGTTCTTTTCACCAACGGTGACAATGACACCTTCCCCCTCTGGTATCTTCAGGAAGTCGAGGGCATCCGGCGAGATGTGACCGTCATCGTGACGTCCTACCTAAACACTGAGTGGTACACGAAACAGCTCAAGCGGATAACCGCCCCGTGTGATCCCGGTATGAGTCCATCCGAAGATTGGTCCCGAATTATTTGTCAGCGTCCGTATACTGCCGAGAACACATCCGCAGCATACGTGACTGACCCAACTTCCGTGCCTGGCAAGATCGCCCTGGTTATGGCTGCCAGCATCAAAGAGCCCACCAAATCGATCATCCCGCTCACAGATGAACAGATCGACCAGGTCTCGCAGAATTATGTGCGCGTCGAAGGAGATCGATCTGTGACGCTTGGCAACATCAATACTATCCTGAGGGATGGTGATAGCCTGGTGCCCTGGGAGCAGTACGCACTGGCACTGATTGGAGAGGTGATCGATGAACGGCCAATTTACTTCTCGTCGAGTGGGAACGCTGCAGTATCACTGGGCTTGACTGACTACCTCGTGCGTCAGGGCCTCGCCTACCGGCTTCACAATGGTCCGCTGGAGGGCGATGAGGGCGCCGAAGGTGTTCTCCGCATGTTACCATCGCCATACGAAGCGGTGATAGGTCAATGGGTGGATATGCCGAGGACTCACACCTTGTTGACTGAGGTCTTCGTGCACCGGAAAGGGATCCCAGATGAATGGATGCATTGGCCTGATCTCGCGACTATCGGCATCCCTAACTACTACGCCTGGGGATATTTAGCCCTGACGCAGGCAGCGCTGCAGACATCTAATGAAGACTTAATGGAGCAGTACCGTGAGCGGGCCGAAGCCTGGTCGAGGCTAGGCACGGGATGAGTGGCCGAGTCAAGCCGGCGACCAGTAAGCTGCCTCCTTCATAGATCGAAGATTTCTCCTAGTTCTTCCGCCTCGGCAACCGAAAGCACCCTTGCCGCCACTGCAACGTCCTGCACCGCATTTCCTACAGATTTAAAGTATGTGATCTCCTCTGGCTCTGTGCGCCCAGCAATCCGACCAAGAACGATGTCTCCAATCTCTCCGGCAATCACATCTTCGCTTATCAAACCATCTCTAATGGGACCTACGATATCTCCGGCCTCCTCGAGTGCCGCTTCCTTATGGTCAACGATGACCCTTGCTCGCTCTACAAGGGTGGCATCGACTTCTCTCATCTCTGTAGTGAATGAACCAACACCGGTCACGTGTGTGCCAGGCCCTACGAGGGCACCGTTGAACACCGGAGTTGAGCTATTCGTTGCGGTGATGATGATATCTGCCCCAGCGACTGCTTCATCCGGATCGTCCAAGCTGATGGCATCAACCCCGCTCAGTTCACCTGCCAGATCCTGCGCGGACTTAGTGGTGCGAGAGACGACACGAACTTCCGTAATGTCCCTCACGCACCGCACAGCCTCAAGCTGGGTTCTTGCTTGCACACCCGCTCCAAAAAGTGCTACGGTCGCAGCCTCTTTTCTTGCTAGAAGGTCCGCCGCGAGGCCACCAACCGCACCTGTGCGCAGGGCGGTCAGCCACGTCCCATCCATAAGAGCGATCGGACAGCCAGTTAGGGTGTCTAGGACTATCACGACAGCATGGATCACTGGGAGGCCTGACTGGGCATTACCCTCATTCACCGAAACGATCTTCACACCAGCAGAATCCCTCTCCTTCAAGTGAGCAGGCATGAATAGGCTAACCCCGTGAGATGTTTCCAACACTACGCGCACCGGGACAGTTGCCTCACCGGCTGCAAGCGCCCCGAACGCCTCCCTCATCACGTCAATGGCCACCGGCATGTCGATAGCGGCTCGTACGGAATCAGACGACAAGATTCGAACTCTCATGGTTTTCCTAGGGAACACGGAGTACGAGAGTGTGGGGCTTGGACAACCCCATCAACTTTAATTCTAGCCAACCATCTAGTGAGTGGATCGCTCGTGACCAGCACTCATACCCGAACCCAAACTGGGCACCGTGCCGTTATTGTAGGTGGTGGTGTCTTTGGCTGTACCACAGCCCTAGAACTCCTATCCCGTGGTTGGTCTGTAAGCATAATTAATCCTGGTACTCCTCCACACGCCGACGCGTCTTCGACCGATGTCAGCAAGGTTGTGCGCATGGACTACGGGTCGGACATCTTCTATCACGAACTCGGAGAGATCGCAATCGAAGGCTGGAAGCGTTGGAATCGTGACTGGCCAAGGCCCCTCTACCACGAAGACGGGTTCCTCATACTCTCGCGTGGCCGGATGCAATCGGGCGGATACGAATACGAAAACCGTAAGGTATTACAGCAACGTGGCTACAATACTGAGCATCTGAATACGAGTCAGGTTTTGAATCGTTATCCAGCATGGGATTTTTCTGAATATTCTGATGGCTACTACAACCCCCGTGGTGGATGGGTGGAGAGCGGCACAGTGGTGGAGCACCTCGTTCACCTCTGTGAAGCCGGCGGGGTTCAGCTCTATTCCGGCCAGATGTATCGGTTACAGTCCGAGGGCAGTCGTGTCTCCGGCGTTCTAACTACCGATGGAGACCTAATCGCAGGCGAAGTTGTCGTAGTCGCAACAGGAGCATGGACCCCCACACTGCTACCCTGGCTTGCAGATGTCCTTTGGTCCACGGGTCAACCAGTGCTGCATTTCCTGCCGAATAATCCTGACCTCTTTAGTGCTGAGCACTTCCCTCCCTGGTCAGCCGATATCGCGAACAGCGGGTGGTACGGATTCCCTGCCTTAGCTGACGGGCGTGTCAAGGTAGCGCACCACGGGCGGGGAGTGCGCGTTCACCCGGAAGCCCGAGACACGGTGGATGCGCATCATGAAGCTAGCACCCGAGAGTTCTTGGGCAGGGCGATTCCCGCGCTCTCAGCTGCCCCCATCGTATACCGGAGAATCTGTATGTATTGCGACACCTTCGACGGGAACTTCCTGATCGGGCCCGACCCAAATCGCGAGGGTCTTGTCGTGGCCTCCGGAGGTAGTGGGCACGCCTTCAAGTTCGCGCCATTAATTGGCGAAGTCATAGCCGACGCCGTGGAGCACCGACACAACAAATGGGGTGACCGGTTCGCATGGAGGGAGGGAGGGACATTCGGGACCGAGGAGGCTCGTTATACAGGCGGATAAATACTGCCCTCTGGGCTACCTTGCTGACTACAGCGTCTCGAGCCCATCCTACAGCATGCAAGAAATCTCTACTCCCGACGCCCCGTCACCTGCAGGCCACTACTCCCAGGCAGTAGTCCATGAAGGCATCGTATATGTTGCCGGCCAGTTGCCGTTAGACCCAAAAAATGCCGAGGCGTTACCCAGTGACCCCGGGGCACAAACCCGCAGAGCACTTAACAACGTCGGCGTGATACTCGAAGCGGCCGGCAGCAGTCTAAGTCAGACTCTTCAAATGACAATCTATGTTACTGACATAGACCACTGGCCAGCAGTTAACGCCGCGTACGCTGAAGTCATGGGCTCGCACCGGCCCGCACGAGCGGTGGTACCTGTGGGCAGCCTCAGGCCCGGCTGCATACTTGAGGTTCAGGCGATCGCCGCTCAGGAAGTTCCGACAGGTACCACGATCTAGAGTTGGTAGTCGGGCATGAATGAACTCTCCTAGCCGATCACTACGGATGAGACAGATAGACTCTGCTAAGGCTGTGTCAACCAGTAGAGTACGCACGGACTGCCTACGTGCTCCTCGGCGGTCGGGGTCGATTACCGTTTCAGCTTAGCGGGAGACTGTAGCAGGAGCTTACCCGGACCTGCCGGAGTTGGACGGAGTACGGGCCCGACACCCGAAGCTTCATCCCTAACTTCCATGATGCAATCAAATAACTCGGGGCGTGCTCCGACTGCTGTGCCACGGCTAACTACGATAATCCTAGGAATCTGCCCCAGGAGATGTTTCATGAGCACCAGGGTACGGATACCGGCCTCGGGATCCAGTCGATCGAATGGCTCCTCTAACAAAAGTGAGCCCAGCCCCTGCCCACCTGCAGCTACGAGCGACGCAGCCGCAAGCCGCACAGCCACCTTCCCCGCGGAAAGATCCTCTTCAGACGCCGGGAGTAAGGTCCTGTAATCACCCTCGAGACGGACTCCTCCCTCTTGCACAGTAATCGCCAAAATCCGGCCACCCGTGAGCCTGCACACGAAGCGAGAAGCCCTGTTCAGAAGCAGGTCTCTCGCTCGGGCCTCACGGGCAGCTCGCACCCGCAGCAGAGCCAGCATGACCTGACTCCGAGGATCATCTCTGGCGACTGGCCCTTCCCTGGGGCGGACCCCTTCTCCGACTTTGTTGAGCCTAATCCGTAAGAGTTCGACACGTTCGGACTGAGCCTCCAGAGCCACGTGTAGCTTCAGTGTCGTTCGTTCAAGCTTTCGGTGATTCAGTGGTTTGAGTTCTAACTGTTCACGCCTACTCCGCCACCAACTCCCGTCTTGGATCACTGATTCCCACTCATCCTTCAACTCCCGCAGGACCTCGTCGTAATGACCCTCCAATACACGACCGCAGAGTGGACAAGGCGCACCGGGCCCACTCTCCTCCATCCGGTGCAGCCGTGATCGAAGCTGACGGGCACGGTCGCGGTAGGCGTTCAGGGTAGTCTCGGCATCCTGTCTCTCCCTGAGCCAATCCATCATTGAGGCCTCCAGATCTCCATCAGCCTCAATCACCTCCGCCCTAAGTGACCGGAGATCCATTTTTGCTGATCGGAACTCTGTAGCGACGTGGCCAAGATCTATGAGGGTCGCCCTCCCCGGATGGCTCTCGAGTGAACGGGTACCGGACTTAATACCGGTCCTCGAATGTTCGTCCGGATCTAGCCGCTCGAGAATAGCGTCCACCACGGCCAGCCCACGGGTGGATGCTATCGCAAGGGATCCAATCGAAAACATTTCCCCCAAGGTTCCCGTATCAGTGCAAGCCCAGAGCTGCCGGAGAGCCCCGGAACCAGAGCCTCCTCCAGCCTGGACCAGAAGTTCCCTTACCAATTTGCGGGCCCGCCCGTCACCACCGATCACCGCCGTCAGACCCACCGGTATAGAAGCGCTCACCCGACCAACCCCAGGGATATCACCATCAAGCGCGTCCATGGCTCCAATCACACTGGATTTTGAAGCAGCTACGATGTCAGGATTCAGTAAGTCCTCAATGACGCCGCGGGTCGCACTATCCAAAAAACCATCTCTTTCAAGTTCCTTCTTCAAGGCATCGCTTAGGAGTGCGGGTGCATCTTCCAGTAACCAGACTGCGGGGGAGTCTCGTGGCTCTCTCCCCGCCTCGATAGCAAGATGCAACGCAGACGTCCGTAACACAGACAACTCACCGCCCTGTAAAGCAAGTAGGTCCTCCGGGGAAGCTCCCTCAAGCTTCAGGCGAGCTATCTTCCCTTTGATGCCCCCAGGAACCTCCTCGATAACCTCACGGACGCGGCGACGAAGCTGATCGTGATCCCCACCAGTGACCTTGATCGGGGCGAGAGCAGCCACTGGACGTGATGGAATAGGGTGAAATTGGTGTTTCCCGCTGAGGAGGTCCACCGTCAAGAATCCTTTTTCTCCCCCGGCGTCTTCCCACGGATCGAGTTCTACACGCTCCAAGGACCCCGCCCACTGAACATTAGGGCACACCTCCTCTCTTCGATGTTGGCCTCCCAGCGCTACATAGCTCCAGTCCTCGGGGCCGATCGGAACACCTACCTCCTCAGAATTTCCAATAGTTCCGTGCAGCACCAAAAGATTCCAGCGCATTCGAGGATCGGGTTCCGGGAAAGCCGGAGGATGCCGAACAGCAGCCCGGTATGGAACCAGGCAAGCATGAAGCTCAAGCCGATCCATTATAATCGAGCGTGTCAAATCAGTAGCTGCTTCGACGTTAGGAAAGCTATCCAGAACGGCAAGCGCTCCGGGATCACCAAGCCGCCTGGGGGTATCCCTTGGACCGGCCACCATAAACACCGGTGTCGCGGGAAGTGAGGACCGAAGAAGTTCGAGGCCCCGTGCAAGCGTCACCACTGCGCTTGCAGGAGGATCTGGACGATCAAAAACATCTCCCGAAACCACCACAATGCCAGGATTTACTCGGATGACATCCTGAAGTGCACGCTCAAATGCCGCTGAGACATCTCGCTCCCGTATGTCCACACCACGCTCGATGCGTCCATATGCCCGGAAGCCCAGGTGAAGATCCGAGAGATGCGCAAGAATCACTCGGAGCGGAAGCCTCCTTTCTGAACCAATGGAGGGATTAGGGAGACCGAAGTAAACAAATTGCCGGTTACTCCGCTCGGCCCAGAGTCTGTCAAATAAGAAAGGAAGGTGACTCCAATTGGAAGCCGGCGCAGCACCTCCCTGAAGAGCCCGGCATACTTTAGGTCCATAGCATCCTTAGGGATGACACTTCAGCTATCCCCACTCGAGGTTGCAGCAACCACCCCGAGCAGGCTGGCCACCACGTATCAGGTTGCCTCGAAAGGGTGCCTTGATAGCTTTGGGCCCCCGAATCATCCCTGACCCCAAAGACCGTATGCAAAGGGAACCCCTGCTGATCGCGGTGATCTTAACCGTGGCAACAGGCTGCGACAACGTTGCCTGGGGAGGGCTAGAGCTACACCTCCAAGCCCCCTTTTCTCCGACCGAACTATCTTCCGAGCAACCAGGTATCTCTTCCAATCTGATCGAGGAGGAGCAGTCCCTGGAAGTCCCCAATAGGCCAATTCTCCTTGCTGGGGCCCGGACTGGCTCAACAGCCACGCTGGTCGTAGTAGGCGAGGTAGACGGTAATACTCTCCGTGAGCTGCCGGACGAGAGTATAACGCCTGGATCCGCAGGTCATTCCAATACAAACCGCGTAGCCCGCGGTTCCGAATGGGTGCTTTTCTCAGAAGGCGTTCGGATCGGCAGGATGATAGCCCAAGAAGTGTCACTCGATGAGCGCTTCTGCACCCGAAGACCTGTCGTCTCCGGTATTGTGGAACTTGTACCCGAAGCAAGTGATGCCGAACAGCTAATGGCCCTGCCGATTGATGCCGCAGGCTCCCGCATTTTCGAACCGTACGTGGTACACCGTCACAACTACGACCAACGTGTGTCATCGCTCGCGCTCGCATCTGAAGCGATCCCGAGCGTCGGCGCTGAGTGGCCTCCGTCACTCCTAAATTCACGGGCAGACATTCATGCCTTCCAGTTTCTCGGGGAGCCGGGGGAGGCAATTGCGGCAACTTTCGTGTACCAGGATCAAATGATTGTATCACCGCCCAAATCTGGAGCTTACTCTCTATTCGTACTGGGTGATGAGGTCTCCGGGAACTACGAGAACGCCTACACGTGGTACCGGCCCACTGAGTCCCAAGGGAAGGGGGTACCACGTTACTTCGACCACATCGACTGGAACGGTGACGGATCGGAAGAAGTCCTACTGGAAGTCTTTGGTCCCGAGAATCGCTGGTTTGCCGGCCTAACTAGGCAGGGCGGGGATTGGATTCGCTCATTTGAAGACTCTTGCAGCCAGCCGACTGTGAAAAAGTAATGCGGATCAGAATGGGGTGGGAACAAATCCGTAAACTCATTTTCTGCATCACCGTTCTGACAACCGCCTGTCAGTCCGCTCCAACGGACAGGTACCGAGACACGGCTAACAACATTCTTCTCGTGGATGCTACAGGACTGGAAGTCACGCTTCAGGAACCGGCTCGCAGAATCATCTCGCTCGTACCGTCAGCGACCCAGATATTGAAGGCACTCGGGGTCGGTCACGTACTCGTCGGCCGCACTGACTTTGACAATGAGGACTGGGTTATCAGTGTCCCCTCTTTGGGTGGAGGCCTCGCACCGAACTTTGAGAAAATTATCGCGCTCAATCCAGATTTGGTCGTGCTCTTCGCTGGTGACCAAGATCCACACACTAGATCTCGGCTCGATGACTTTGGGCTCACCCAAGTGGCCATACGTCCCGATCGACTGACTGACTTATACGCAAGCATCATTCTCCTCGGACAAGCAACGGGTACGGAGCCTGTTGCTGATTCTATAATTTCGACCATCAAGAAAGATCTCACCGATCTTCAGCGGTGGACTGCCACGAGGCCAACAATCCGGACGGTATACCTCCTTGGAGGCTCCCCACCTTGGGTTGCGGGCCCTGATACCTACATTGACGAGATCTTAAGGCTCGCTGGGGGAAGAAATGTCTTCTCTGATTTGGAATTCTTGTACGGCTCGGTGAGCCCCGAGCAAATCCGATCCCGTGAGATCGATGTGGTTCTCGTCTCGGACCGCTCTCAGTTCGACGCCATGCTTACCCCTGGCGCTCGTATAGAGGAAATCGGAAACACCTTAGAGTTCCCAGGTCCGAACGTGGCGCAAGCCGCAAGACATGTAGCAGAGCTCTTGCATCGTGATCTGCTGCGATGAGCAAAACAAAGCTTGGGTTCCTGCTGGTTGTGGTGCTCATGGTCACCGCGTTGCTAGGTGTACTTTTTGGCTCCGTGCCGATCCTGATTTCTGAAATCTGGGACGCTCTCACAGGAGACGGGCAAGAAGTGCATAGAGACATTGTGCTCAATTTTCGTCTGCCTCGCGTCCTCTTAGCAGCATTTGTCGGAGGTGGGCTGGGCGTCGCAGGAGCGACTTTCCAGGCTCTACTACGTAATCCTCTAGCAGAACCCTACATACTCGGCATCTCCGGAGGTGCATCATTTGGCGCAGTGTCGGTCCTCAGCCTGGGCGTCGCTGCAGCTGGCTCGTGGACGCTCCCTCTAGCAGCATTCGCGGGCGCTCTCTTAGCGATTTTCCTCGTGTTTCGTGTGGCCACTTCAACCGGCCGAGTAATGGACGTCCGAATCCTTCTCCTTTCAGGTGTAGTAATAGCCGCTTTCTTCTCGGCCTGTATCGCCTTCATCCTCTCCATCTCTCCTGCTCAGACAGTCCAAAGTGCCGTTCTATGGTCCATGGGTAGCCTGGCTGGAGCCGACTGGGACAGGGTCGTCATCGCAGGTGCTTATACAATGCCCGCTGCGGTTATGCTCATAGTGCTAGCCAGACCACTAAACCTGATGGCGATTGGCGAAGAAACCGCCTACTACCTGGGTACTAACGTGGAGGGCGTGAAACGAATTTCTCTGGTCGTTGCAGCGTTGATCACGGCGGCAAGCGTGTCAGTGGCCGGAGTAATCGGATTCGTCGGACTGGTCGTGCCTCACACCGTGAGAATCTTGGTCGGATCAGACCACCGTGGGCTCCTACCGCTCTCGTTCCTCGGAGGCGCTGCTTTTCTAATAGCAGCAGACTTTATCGCTCGACTGGTTCTTTCCCCCATTGAGATCCCGATTGGTGTGATCACAGCGTTTATCGGCGTTCCGTTTTTCCTGGTCCTCTTACGGCAGAGTTCCCCAAACGGATGAGATTCGAAACCAGAGGTCTTGTTATTACGTACCCAGGACAAAGCCGTCCAGCCCTGAACGGCGTGAACATGTCTGCTCCCTCCGGCAGCTTTTACGCAGTCCTGGGACCGAACGGCTCTGGGAAATCCACCCTTATGAAAGGGCTCCTCGGAGTTGCAAATCCAGATAGAGGGACAGCTTTGGTTGCCGAACGCAATGTCGGTGACTGGGACCGCAAAGCACTCGCACGTGTTATCGGTGCAGTATCGCAGTCAGAGACAGTTTCGTTCCCGATAACCGTGCGGGAGATGGTTGCGATGGGTCGGTATCCCCACCTTGGGCCCCTTGAGGGGGAAAGGGAGAAGGACCGAGCCGCTATCCGTGAGGCTCTGGAAGTTTGTGACGTGACAAGTCTCGCTAATCGAGATCTATCGACTCTATCAGGCGGAGAACTTCAACGTGTTAGGATCGCTCGGGCCCTAGCTCAAGAACCGAGGGCTCTTGTACTCGACGAGCCGACGAGCAGCTTAGATATCAAGCATGAAATGGAGATCTTGGAGTTGCTGAAACAATCAGTGGCCTCCGGGCTCACCGTGATCCTGATAACACATGGGCTTGATTTGGCGGCCCGATTCGCGGATCGGATGCTGCTATTGTCAGAGGGGCAGGTCGCAGCAGAGGGGACGCCAGACGAAGTCATGAATGAGGAGACCCTCGCTGAAGTGTATGGCTGGCCAGTCATCGTTGAATGGGAACCAACCACCGGCTCTCCGAGGGTGACGCCCCTGCACTCTTAATCAAACATCTTTAATAAGAAGCTTAGCGCATCCTTGTCGGTCACCGGGACAGGCTATGATCTGCCACTTCCGAACGAGCCTTGAGATAGCTACTGAATCGGGTTGCAGTGATCACGCCTTCTCCGACAGCCGCTTGCACACCACAGTCAGGCTCAGAAACATGTGAGCACCCCCGAAACCTGCAGCGCAGCATATGTTCCGCGAATTCAGGGAAGCAATGATCAATCTCAGATAGGGTTATTCCCCAAAACCCCACATCGCCAAAACCAGGAGTATCAGCGACGAACCCGCCACAACTCAGCGATATGATACGGGCGCTGACCGTGGTGTGCCGACCAGTGCCACCTTTACGGGACAACTCTCCGGTACGCAACTCCAGTTCCGGATCGATAGCATTTAGCAACGAGGACTTGCCCACACCCGAGGGCCCAATCAGGGTCGAACTGCCTGCACAGAGTTCTTCTTGTAGCAGGTCCAGTCCTTCTCCGCTTACAGCACTCACACACAAGACCAGGTATCCGATGCTCTGGTAAAGGTCTTCGAGGGGCTCAGCAATATCTCTTGCGCCCGGCAAATCTATCTTGTTGATCACTAGTGCCGGCCTAATACCGCTGGACTCGCCTAGCACCAGAAGACGGTCTACGAGTTCAGGATTGGCCTGGGGATGCCTAGCCGCAACGACCATGAACGCTCGGTCCAGATTCGCAGCTAAGACCTTAGGTGCCCCCCTATTTCGACTTCGCCTAACAAGTTCGGTCGTGCGCTGCTCGACACTCTCGATGGTCCAACCCTCACCCACCTGGTCCAGGGAGACCCTGTCACCTATGACAACCTTACCTCCCCTCCGCTCTTCTAATTTCAGCCTTCCACGTAGTGACGCCTCTACCTCACGACCATCCTCTAGTCGGACTCGGTAAGAACCTCCACCAGTTTCGTCTACCACACCCCTCATTTATACAGCCCTAGAAAGCAAGCAGCCCACGGTGCCAATCTTTCCAGGGGGGAGCAGCATCAAATATCCGACCGGGGTATCACCGGCCCACGGATCAAGCGGCGAACGACTCCAGTGCATCGCCCTTGCCACCCTCACGCAAACGACGAAGCGCACGGTCTCTGAGTTGACGAATCCGCTCACGGGTAACACCAAGCGTATTGCCGATTTCCTCCAGCGTATGCTCTCGCTCACCCTCTAGCCCAAAGTAGAGACGCAGAACTTTCGCATCCCGCACCTCAAGAAGGGAGAGAGCATCGGCAATCGTTTCCGTCAATAGACGGGCCTCGACCTCGAGCTCTGGCTCTGCAGCCTCTTCCGTGATGAAGCGTTCGACCAGCTGTGAATCTTCTGAGTCACCGATCGGTGCATCGAGGCGAATCTCAGCAGAGTTCAGAGTCTGTAAAGATTCCACCAACTCCGGCGTAAGATACGTAGCTTCTGCAAGCTCCACCGTGGTCGGTTCTTGACCCTTCTCTTGTTTAAGGCGCTCCTTCTCTCGGAAGATGCGTGCCAGATCACTGGCTCGGTTCAAGGGCACGCGAACCGCACGCCCATGGTTAGCGAGTGACGCCAAGATCGCCTGGCGAATCCACCAAACCGCATAGCTAATGAATTTGACACCCTGCTCCGGATCGAACTTACGAGCAGCGGTAACTAGTCCGACATTCCCCTCCTGAATGAGATCCGTGAGAGACACACCACGATTCTGGTACTTCTTGGCAACGCTAATCACAAAGCGCAGGTTCGCGCGTGCCAATTCTTTGATCGCGTCTTGGTCACCCTCTTGGGCTAGAGCACCGAGCTCCTTCTCCTTTTCAGGAGTGATAAGCTCATGACGACTCACGTCTCGGAGGTATTGATCGAGGGCGCTCTGCTCCTCTACACTGGCATCGAATCCGGAGAGGAGATTGCCCTTCCTGCGGCGCTTACTTCCTTTGCCCGGGGTCGCAGTGGCCATCGTATTGTATCTCTTGGTCAAGCGCGGTCAGGCTGCTGAGCTGTC
>JYMV01027494.1_pt1 | contig 14411 bp, 13 predicted proteins | sample 338911 | NCBI WGS metagenome assembly JYMV01 (sample SAMN03354496, study PRJNA234377) | hydrothermal vent metagenome | biome: Deep sea; feature: Hydrothermal plumes at the Eastern Lau Spreading Center, Western Pacific Ocean; material: Seawater | place: Tonga | collected 2009 | depth 2000 m m
GAAATGGAACCCGGTAAGGAAATCGCAATTAGGATAGACCAAACCCTCACCCAGGACGCCACCGGAACCATGGCTTACCTCGAATTCGAGGCTATGGGCGTTGACGAGGTAAAAACCCCCGACCTATCGGTTTCCTACATAGACCACAACACCCTGCAGCTCGACTTCAGAAACCCCGACGACCACGAGTATTTGAGAACCGTCGGTATGAAATACGGTATCTGGGTTTCCAAACCCGGTAACGGTATATGCCACCAGGTTCACCTCGAAAGGTTTGCCAAACCCGGGAAAACCCTATTGGGTTCCGACTCCCATACCCCGACCGCCGGCGGTGCGGGAATGCTCGCAATAGGTGCGGGTGGTCTCGACGTCGCCGCGGCTATGGCGGGTGAGCCTTTCTACACCAAAATGCCCAAAATCGTAAAGGTCGAACTCAGGGGCAAACAGCTCCCCGCATGGGTGTCCGCAAAAGACATCATCCTCGAAATGCTCCGCCGCCTAACCGTTAAAGGCGGTCTTATGAGGATTTTCGAATACGTGGGAGAGGGTATCAAAGCCCTATCCGTTCCCGAAAGGGCGACCATTACCAACATGGGTGCCGAACTGGGTGCCACCACCTCGATATTCCCCTCCGACGAGAATACCCTCGACTTCTTCCGCAGGGAAGGCAGAGAGCAGGATTGGGTTGAGCTGTTGCCCGACCCCGATGCGGAATACGACGAAGAGGTAATTATCGACCTCAATGAGCTCGAACCCCTGATAGCGCAACCCCACTCCCCCGACAACGTTGTGCCCGTTAGGGAACTCCACGGAAAGGTTAAAGTCAACCAGGTTGTAATAGGTTCCTGCACCAACTCCTCCTATAGGGACCTCAAGACCGTTGCCGAAATCCTCAAGGGTAAGAAGGTTCACAGGGATGTATCCCTCATAATCGCCCCCGGTTCCAGACAGGTGCTCGAGCAAATCGCCAGGGACGGAACCTTGGCAGACCTGATTAACGCCGGTGCCAGGATTATCGAAACCGCTTGCGGTCCCTGTATCGGTATGGGTTGGGCACCTCCCTCCAAAGGTGTTTCCGTTAGGTCCTTCAACAGGAACTTCAAGGGTCGTTCCGGAACCCTCGACGCCGGCGTATACCTCGCATCTCCCGAAACCTGTGCGGCTGCCGCACTAACCGGTTACATAACCGACCCCAGAACCCTCGGCGAACCCATCAGGGTAACCCTACCCGAGAAGTTCATTCCTTACAACGATGCGTTGCTCATACCCCCCCTACCCAAGGAGGAGAGGGAACAGGTTGAAATTAGAAGGGGTCCCAATATAAGACCTCTACCGGAGTTCGACGAACTTCCCGAAGCCATCAAAGGTAAGGTTGAAATAAAGGTTGGCGACAATATAACCACCGACCACATTATGCCCGCCGGTGCGAAAATACTACCCCTAAGGTCTAACATCTACGAAATTTCCAAATACGTTTACCACTACGTAGACCCCGGTTTCGCCGAAAGGGCTCTCAAAAACAAAGAGGAAGGTATCGCCACCGTTATCGTTGGAGGAGAGAACTACGGTCAGGGTTCCTCCAGGGAGCACGCCGCACTCGCACCCAGATATCTCGGCGTTAGGGCTGTTATCGCAAAATCCTTCGCCAGAATTCACCACCAAAACCTATGCAACTTCGGTATCCTACCCCTCGAATTCGTTAACCCCGCCGACTACGACAGAATAGACCAAAACGACGAGATTGAAATTCCCAACGTTAGGGAACAATTAACCGCATGTGTTAAAGAAGGTAAACCTATAAAGGTAACCGTTAAAAAACCCTCCGGCGAAAGCTTCGAAATAGAGACCACCGTTAATATAACCCCCAGGCAGTACGAACTGCTGATGGCAGGCGGTCTACTCAACTACATCAAGAACAAACAGCAGGCTAAGAAAAACTCTTAAATTTTTCCTTTTTTCCGATTTTTTAATCTCCTCGGGTTCTACCCATTGAAGGGTAGAAGAAATTTGCCTTATAATAACCAGTTTCGGTTTAAAAATCCTTTTGAGGAGCGGACGAGATGAAAACTTATAGAATTAAACCCTACGAAGTTAAAAGGGAATGGTATATAGTCGACGCCACCGGTAAAACCTTGGGAAGGCTGGCGAGCGAAATAGCTAAAATCCTTATGGGGAAACACAAAGTTTATTGGTCTCCCGACCAAGACCTCGGCGATTTCGTTATCGTGGTAAACGCCGAAAAAATAAGGGTAACCGGTAAAAAGATGGACCAAAAACTCTACAGATGGCACAGCAACTACCCCGGCGGATTTAAAGAGCGCCCCCTAAAGTGGATGCTGGAACGCAATCCCGAGAAAGTTATCAAACTCGCCGTTAAGAGAATGCTCCCCAAAAACAAACTGGGACACAGAATGATGAAAAGGCTAAAGGTTTACGCGGGTCCCAATCACCCCCACCAGGCGCAGCAACCCAAACCCTTGGAAATTAACGCATAATTAGAATAGGAGGATAGGGATGCAAAAACTTAAAGATTTCAAAATAACCCCCGATAACTCCTTTTACGCAACCGGCAAACGTAAGGAGTCCATAGCAAAGGTTTGGCTCATACCCGGATTGGACAAGCAGATTGTCAGAACCCAAAGCGGTAAGGAGTACAACCTAAAAGATTACGTAATGAGGGAAACCCTCTACAACAAGATACTTATTCCCTTCAAAATCACCGGCACCGAAGGAAAATTCGGCATATTTGCCGAGGTAATAGGCGGCGGTATTACCGGTCAAGCCGAAGCCATTATGTACGGCATCGCAAAAGCCCTGCTGGCTTACAACCCCGACCTGCGTCCCAAGCTCAAAAAGGCGGGATTGCTCACCAGGGACGCCAGGGAGAAGGAGAGGAAAAAATACGACCAAATGGGTGCCCGTGCGAAATACCGCTGGTCGAAGCGTTAATTTCCACCTATTTCTTTCCTTTTTTTCAATCCCCGTAAAATACCTCTCTCTTATATATCCCCCAAAAAATTTTCTCGGAGGTGATAAAGTTGGCGAATGTCGTAGTTTCCTTAATGGATTTTAAACCCGTTTACGAAAACCCCGTCGAAATTGTGGAACGTAAAGGGACGGGACACCCCGACACCATTTGCGACAATTTGGCGGAAGAGCTTTCGGTTGCCCTGTGCAAGCTTTATCTGGAAGAATTCGGTTTCGTCCAGCACCACAACGTGGATAAAGCTTTGTTGGTGGGAGGTGTAGCAGACCCGAAATTCAAAGGCGGGGAGATAATAACCCCCATCGAAATATATCTGGTCGGTAGGGCTATTAAGGAAAAGGATGGAAAACCTCTGCCCGTTGACGAATTGGCTATAGAGGTCGCCAAGAAATGGTTGAGGGAAAATATAAGGAACCTCGACCCGGAAAAACACGTAATAATAACCCCCAAAATCAGACCCGGAAGCAAAGACCTGGTCGAGCTCTTCGAAAGGTTTGCCAAAAAGGGTGAGGTTCCCCTTGCAAACGATACATCCTTTGCGGTGGGATACGCCCCCTTCGACGACTTGGAAAAGGTTGTTTACAACACTGAAAGATACCTAAATTCGGCGGAATTCAAAAAGGAACACCCCTATCTTGGTGAGGACATCAAAGTTATGGGTGTCCGTTTGGGGGACAAAATAAGGATTACCATAGCGGCGGCTTTTGTGGATAAATTTGTGGATAACGTCGACGACTATCTGGCTAAGAAAGAAATCGTCAAACAAAAAGCTCTGGAAAACGCCGCCAAGTATACCGATAAGGAGGTTGAGATTTTTGTTAATACTGCGGACAACCCCGCCGACGGCTCGGTTTATATCACCGTTACCGGAACATCGGCGGAAGCTGGTGACGACGGGCAGGTTGGAAGGGGTAACAGACCAAACGGATTGATAACCCCTTACAGACCTATGACTTTGGAAGCCGCCGCCGGTAAAAACCCGGTATCCCACGTAGGAAAAATTTATTCCGCCGTAGCGAATATCATCGCCAACAGGGTTGTAAACGAAATCGAGGAGATTGAAGAGGCATACTGCTACATGGTTTCCCAAATCGGAAAACCGATTACCGAACCGCAGGCTTGCGACGTTAAGGTCAGAACCAAAAGGGATATCAAAGGTATAGAAGGGCTTATAAAGAAAATTGCGGAAGAGGAGATAGCCCAAATTCCCGACATCTGGAAGGGATACGTGGAAAAGAAATTTACCGTCGCCTAATTTTCCAAAACCTTCTGTAGGACTTTTTCCAGTTCCCCTTTCAGTTGACCTTTTACTTTCTCCACCGTTTGGTTCAAAGTTTTGGTAACCTCCTTGACCGTTTCGGCTGTTGCATTTTTCAACACCCCAACGGGATTGGTAGTGGCGCCACCCTTAGAGGTGGGTAAAAGTCCATTTCCCACCGCAGGGAGCGATACCCCCCCTATCTCCACCTTTGGGTGGTCTGCGGTTCCGGTTACGTGAACTACTACCTTAGCCGGTGTGTAGAGGGCGAGGGTAATGTCCAATTCTTTAGTCAAACGATTGTATCTAGACCCCTTATAGATTTCGGCGAACAGAACATTTCCGACGGTGTAGGCTTTGGTGTTCCTTTTAACGAAAACAATCCAGGGTCCATCAACCGCAACGGTTCCCACAACGCGGGTAAGTGTGAGGTTTTCCCACTGCGGCTTTTGGAGCAATACCGCCAGTTGGGACAGAAAGGGGTTATTCCTTATATGCCAGTTGAAAACGGTAAAATCGGCTACCGTTTTCGGAATGTTTGGATTGGAAAAATCACCAATACCCTCAACGGTAAAGTCGGCGTCGTTGTTCATCCCTACAAAGGTTCCGTTTACCCAATAGGAAACCTCTTTAAGGGTGTTTACGTTTACCTTGGCAAATACCTTTTTGAGTTCGAATTCCAAAGGTTTAACCTCACCCGGAGTGTAGGGTATCCCAAAGGCTACCGCCACATTGGTCGCGTTATCCGCCCTCCTAATAAAGTGGAAATACAAATTGTCGATATCCAAATTTAGGTAAGGTTTGAATTCCCAATAGACCTTCAAAGGTGTGGACAAAACTATCCTATCCGCAGAAAGGAGTTTTCCACCACCAAACCCCGGAGGGTTTCCTATTTCCAATCCGTCCACTTCAAGGCGGGTTAAAAGCCAATTAACCTTTACATCCTTCACCTCTGCGGGGGCGTTAACCCTACTTTGCAATAGGGCGTTTAGTAGAGGTTTCGCCGTAAGCTTTAACAGCGCTACGGTGGCTATTGTGGGTAACACCACAAACAGCAGCAAAAATAGGAAGAGCCTTTTTATCCACTTCATAAGGAAGAAATAGATTAGGGATGAAGGAGAGGAAAACCAGAAGATTAGTCCGCCAAGAGGTCTTTTTTAACCTCTTCGGGGGAGGGCACGACATAACCGGGCTGTTTCTTTAGCCTTTTCAGTTTGGAGTAGTAATACATTACGGGTATCAGCACCAGCGTTAGGGTGGTCGAACCTATTGTTCCGAATATTAGGGAAACCGCCAGTCCGTTGAATATCGGGTCGAAAATGATAACGAATGCTCCGACTATCAGCGCGGCTGCGGTTAGCAGGACGGGACGGGTTCTTATAACACCGGATTCAACAACGGCAACGTGCAGGGGAACACCTTCCCTTAGTCTCTGTTCCGCAAAGTCGACCAACAGTATGGAGTTACGGATGATAATTCCCGCCAGGGCGATAAAACCTATCATCGAGGTTGCGGTGAAGAAGACGTTACCCATTATCTTGTCCATAAGCCAGTGACCGGGAATGATACCGACCAAGGTTAGGGGGATGGGAGCCATTATAATGCCGGGGATTCTGTAGTCTTTAAACCAAGCCAATATGAGCACCCATATTAGGAATACCGCACCCGCAAAGGCTAAACCGAGGTCTTTGAAAACCCTAATGGTGATATGCATTTCTCCGTCCCACTTAATGGCGACGTGTTTATCCCCAGCGGGGGGTAGGTGATACCAGTATTCTTCGATTTTTCCGTAGGGGTTGGGAATGGAGAGCACCTTATCCCTCACGTCGAGTATGGAGTAAATCGGAGCCTCATACTTTCCGGCAACGTCTCCGCATACGTAAACCACCCTTCTCATATTCTTTCTGTAGATGGTGTGCTCGACGGGCACCTTTTCAACCTTAACCAACTCTTTGAGGGGAACCTCTTTCCCCAGAGGGGTCATTATTTTGGTATTCAGCAATCTGTCTATGCCGCTAACCTTACCTTCGGGGAATTTAACAATCAGCGGAACCTTTTCGAAGTCGGTGGTTTTTAGGGTGGTTACATCGTAGCCGTAAAGAGCCATTGCAACGATAGCCCAAATCTGTCTTTTATCCAATCCGTTCTGTTTAGCCTTCTGTTCGTCGATTTCAATCCTATACTTTTTGCGGTCTACATCGGCGTAAATAGCCACATCGGTAATGGAAGGCGATTCCTCAAATATCTGTCTGACCTTCCAAGCCACTTCTTGCGCAACCTTATAGTCGTGGTTGTAAACCTCCGCTACGATAGGCGACAGCACCGGGGGTCCCGGAGGTATTTCCACAACCTGGAGGTTTTTCACACCGAGTTTTTTGGCGAGGGGATGCACCTTCTTTCTCAACAGCTTCGCAAATTCGTGGGAGCTTATGGCGCGGTGTTCTTTATCCACGAGGTTTATGTGTATCTCCGCCTGCCAGGGGTATTTACGCAAATAGTAGTGTCTAACCAAACCGTTAAAGTCAAAGGGTGCCGCGGTTCCAACGTAGATTTGGTAGTCGGTAACGATATTTTGTTTTTTAACGATTTCATCGGCTATAGTTTTTGCTACCCTTGCGGTCTCCTCCAGAGAGGTGCCCTCGGGCATATCTATAACGATGTTTAACTCCGACTTGTTGTCGTAGGGGAGAAGTTTAACCACAACCAATTTGGCGACCAGCATCCAGAGGGAAAAGGCGAGCATCGCCAATACGGTCAGGTAGAAAGCCCACTTTTTGGCGGGAGAAGTTATCAGGGGAACCACTATTTTGGTGTAGAGTTTCCAGAAGAAGGTTTTTCTGACGTCGTATTCCTCGTGAACGTGAACGTTCTTAAGCAACAGATAAGCCGCCCAAGGGGTTATCGTAAATGCGATTAGCGCCGAAAGGGCTATTGCCGTTGAGGCGTTGATGGGTATCGGTCTCATATAGGGACCCATAAGACCGCCGACAAACGCCATGGGGATAAGTGCTGCTATTATGGTTGCCGTTGCCAGGATATTGGGGTTTCCAACCTCGTCGGTTGCGAGAATGATAGCCTCTCGGGGGGTAACCTTACCCATAGACATCCAACGGTGGATGTTTTCGATAACGACTATCGCGGCGTCGACCAAAACACCTATCGAGAAGATTAATGCGAATAGGGTAACCCTGTTTAGGGTAAATCCGTAAAGTTTGCTGAAGAACAGTGTCAGAGCCAAAATAACGGGGACGGTTATACCTACGACTATAGCCTCCCTCCAGCCGAGCGCAACGGCTATCAGCAACACAACCGAGAAGGTTGCTATAAACAGGTGCTTTATGAGTTCGTCGAATTTCTCCTCCGCGGTCTTTCCGTAGTTCCTGGTAACCGTTACGTGAACGTCGTCGGGAATAATGGTTCCCTTCATCCTCTCGACGGCTTTGAGAACCTTTTCGGCAACGTCAACGGCGTTGGTTCCCTTTTTCTTTGCTACGGCAATCGTTACGGCGGGGAGTTCCCCTTTGAGGTCTTCCTTTATACCCTTTTCCTCGTGGGCGGGACCCGTTCCGAAGAGGACGTAATGCTTAACCTCTCCGGGACCGTCGACTACCTTAGCTATATCTTTCAAAAAGACCGGCTTACCCCTGTAAACGGCGACAACTATGTTTTCGACATCCCTTTTATCCTTTATGAACTTTCCGGTTTGAACGGTTATAACCCTGTTGTCTTTTACAAAAAATCCGTTATCTCCACCGAAGTTGGCGGCTTTCAAAACTTGGATAACCTGCAAGGGGTTTACGTGATAAGCCTCCAACTTTTGGGGGTCTAGATAAACGGTTATCTTTCTCTTTTCCCCTCCGACAACGAAAACGTCCGAAACTTCGTTAATCTTGGTGAGTTCTTCCTCGAGAGCCGCCGCTATGCGGTAGAGCTCGTAGGAGTCGTAATTTTTCCCCCATAGGGTGAGGGTGAGTATGGGAACGTCGTCTATCGATTTCGACATGATTAGTGGGGGAAGTTTCACACCGTCGGGGATATGGGTTACCCCCTCCATCAGTTTGGAGTTGAGCTCCACCAGAGCCTTCACCGGGTCGGTTCCGACATAAAACCTGGCGGTAACTATTCCCCAACCATCACCCGCGGCGGAATAGAGGTACTCGATATCCTTCAGTTGCCAGAGTTGGTGCTCTATGGGTTCGACAACCTTTTTTTCAACAACCGGCGGCGTCGCCCCCGGATATTGAACGATAACGTCTATCATGGGGACGACGATATCGGGGTCTTCCTGTTTGGGAGTGGTCATAACGGCTATAAAGCCGAGAAAGAACGAGACTATAACCAGTATTCCCGTCAGTTTGTTATCTATAAAAGCGGCCGCCAGTTTTCCCGCCAAACCTTTACCGATAGCCTCCATCTACCTCCCTCCTCTAATTGGCTTTAAACGCCGGAAACGGCACAACCGTCGCAAGCCTTTTTAACGCCTTCCACAACGATTTTTTCCCCGGGCTTCAAACCGGCGAGAACTTCCACCTTATCGCCAAAGGTTAGACCCAGTCGGACAAACCTCAAATGGATTATACCGTTTTTGTCCACCACATAAACCGCCGTAAAGTCGCCCCACCTGAATACGGCACTTTTGGGAATAAGGATGACGTTGCTCTTTTTCGCCTCGGGGACTTCAACGTAGACCGATTTTCCGGAAACAACCTTGCAGTTTTCGGGCAAGGAGACCTTTACGAGGAAACTCCTACTCATCGGGTCGACCGAAGCGGCTATATGCTTAACCCGCCCCTCTACGGTTTTGCCGTTGACCTCCACCTTTAGGGTCTGACCTTTTCTAACCTTTCCGAAGAAGCGTTCGGGGAGGTATACCGCAACCTCATAAGGGGGTTTATCCACCGCTATAAGGAAACTGCCGGGACCGACAAAATCTCCCACATTTACCGGTTTTATTGCAACCACTCCGTCAAAGGGAGCTTTTATTTTGGCATACCTCAAGTTGTTTTCTATCGCCTTTAGAGCCGCTTCGAGTGCCTTGACCGAATTTTCCAAAGCCTCGTATTGGGCTTTAGCCATATCCAATTGCTGTTGGGTAACCCCACCGACATCCTTTAGAGCTAGCAGTCTTTCGTAGGTTCTTTTTGCCGCCCAAGCCTGCGCCTTTGTAGCCTCTATTTGGTGGAGAAGGGACTCCTTACGGGCGATTAAATCTTTGGGGTCTATAACCATTAAAAGTTGACCCTTTTTAACCCTATCCCCTATGTGGACGTATATTTTTTCGACAAAACCGGCTATACGGGTCGATATCCTAGCCGTATCCTGGGCTATAACCGTTCCCGCGAAGCGGGCAACGATATTCAAATTTTGGGGTTTTACGGTTTCTACCTTCAACCCGCTAACCTTTTTGGGGGTTTCGTGAACCTCTGCGGGTGCTATCTTGGGCTGAAATACCCCACCCAACCACGCAACGGTTAGAGCCATTACTCCGGTAAAACCACCCCATTTGAGCAGTTCCTTCATTACTTAACCACCTCCAAAATTTTTCCCGCCGTGTTGTAGAGGTCTAAATAAGCCTTATTGCAGTTGTAGAGGGCTTTTACCCTCTCAAAGCGCGCCATATCCAACTGGCTTTGAACGTCCAAAAGGTCGACGATACGGGCTAACCCCTGTTTATATCTGGCTTCGACAATTTTAAGGGACTCCTCCGCCTGTTTAATCTTGGTTTCCGCCTCCACCAACTGCGCGTAGGCGGTTTCGTAGTCCTTAAAGGCTTTGGAGAGCTGGAACTTTATACCCTTACGGGCGAAATCGAGGGTGGTCTTCAGCTCTCTCTCCTTCTCTTTCAGCATGCGGACTTTGTTAAAGGCGTTTAGACCGTCGAACAACTTCCACTGAAAACCCACACCGACCATATAGGAGTTTGCGACGAAATTACCCACCCTGTTGTTGTCGTAGAGGTCATACTGCGCGAAAGCCACAAAATCGGGCAGGTAGTTGCCCCACGTAGCCTTTTTGTAATACTTAACCGCGGAAATACCCTCCTTTAGAGCCAAAAGGTCTTTTCTCGCATTTATAGCCCACGTATAGAGTTCCGAAAGCTGTCCCTCCACCTTTACGGGGGACGGGCAGAACATCCTCCCCTTCACGGAAATGTCTTCGGGAGACCAATTTTTGTTCAGGAGAAAAGCCAAAGCCTTTTTAGCCACGTATAGGTGGTTTTTAGCCTCTATATACTTCGCCTTTACGGTTTCGTAATAAACCTTCACCCTTAGGAGGTCGGAATAAAGCGCCATACCCACTTTGTACATCTTTTGAACAACCTTTAGGTGGTGTTCGATATCCCTCAAAGCCGTTTCGGTAGCCCTTACCGCCGCCTTTGCGTAGAGGGTTTTTAGGAAGGTATCGGCGACGTTGTAGGCAACCTCTTCGGTCTTCCTCCCCGCCAAGAGGTCTTGGGCTTTCCACTCGAGATATTTACCCCTTATCATATTGCGGACTTTTCCGCCCATCCATATGGGAACCTGTAGGGAGAATTTGAGGTCGTAAAGCTGGTTGCTTCCCGGATTGTTGAAGTAGTCCTCCATCGCCTTGAAAGCCATCCCTATAGCGTTGGGGTCGTAATTATTGGGAAGGGGAGAGGAGGGAAACTGCAACGAGTGGGTGTTCATCCGAAACATAATCGAATAGGGGGGTTGGTTGGTTCTCGAAAAGAAATAGCTCGCCGAAAGTTGGGGAAAGAGAAAACCCTTCGCCGCCCTGTATTCGTAATACTTTTCGAGGACTTTATACCTTTCGGCCTTTAGTTGGAGGTTATCCTTTATAGCTATATCCACCGCCTTTTGGAGGGTCAATTCGACCCCCCAGAGGGTAGAGGTTGCCATCAATCCCGCCAAGAGGAGTTTTTTCATTCCGGAGCCTCCCAAAGGTTTTAACAGATTTAGCATTTTCCACCTTTCGGACTCGGTCGAAGTCCAAAATCAACCCAATAAGAATATTAGAAATATTGCATATTCTATATGCCCGCCATCAATTTCGAAGACCGGCGGAGGGTATAATTCTCTTTTCCCGACCATGCGGAGGTTTATGCTTAAATCGAAAATCCACCAGATAACGGTTACCGGTTCCGAGCTCTACTACGAGGGAAGCCTATCCTTGGACGAAGAACTCATGAAACTTGCCAACCTTCTTCCCTACGAAAAGGTGGACGTCTACAACATCAACAACGGAGAAAGGTTTTCAACATACATAATACCCGCCCCGGCGGGAAGCGGTATATGCCGTCTCAACGGCGCGGCGGCGCGCAAGGGCGCTAAGGGGGACAAACTCATTATTGTCTCCTACGCCCTCGTGGAGGAGGAGGAACTGGAAAATTACAAACCCTCTATTGTGTATATAGGGGAGAATAACACCGTAAAGGCTGTTAAAAGCTTTGAAACCACTAAGGTATAGCCATGTCCCTTACAAACCTATTTTTGGTCTTTTACGGATACCTATCCCTCTCCTTCGGTTGGATTTTTTATGGTGTTGTCTTCCTCTCCTTTGCGGTAACCCTTTACACCGCCTACCGCAGTAGGGATATCTATACGACCGCGGAAAGGTTTGTTAATACGATTACCCTCCTGGGGGTTTTCGATTTGGCGATTTCCTCCTTGGTTGCAAGTTTCCTAACCGTTAAGTGGATTTTAAACCTCTGAAATAAACACCGTTTGATAAAATGATTGCTTTGCCCTGCTTTCCCCGCAAAGGGGAAAGCCGAAAAATACGTCCGGAGGGTAAAGATGGGTAAGAGACACTACGAGAGGGAGAGGTTTTACGAAACCGTTTTTGTCGTAAAACCCACCCTAACCGAGGAGGAATTCAAAAAGGTCGTAGAGGGTGTAAAGGAAGAAATCACCCGTAAGGGTGGCGAAATCCTCTACGAAGAGGATTGGGGTCTTAGGGAGTTCGCCTACCCGATTGAAAAGTTCAACCACGGTAGGTATTACCTCATCCAATTCAGGGCTGTCAACGAGGGTGAACCCCCTTACGAAAATCTAAACGTTCCCAACGAACTAGAGTTCTACTACAGGGTTAACGAAAACATCATCAGGTGGCTCACCAGCAAGATTAAAAAAAGTGAAGTTAAATCTCAGAAAGCGGTTAAAGCCGAGGGGTAATTTAAACAACTATGAATTACAACAAGGTTATTTTGGTTGGTAGACTCGTTAGGGAACCGGAAAACGTCGTTCTCCCCTCGGGCAGTCAGGTTTCCAACTTGGTAATAGCCTACAACCGCAACTATAGAATGCCCGACGGCTCTTGGAGGGAGGAGAGCCACTTTTTCGAAATAAAAGTTTTCGGAAAACTCGCGGAAAGGGTTGTCCCCCAGTTGGGTAAAGGGGATTTGGTACTCGTAGAGGGTAGGCTTCACCAAGACAAGTGGATAGACAAACAGAGCGGCGAACCGAGAAGTAAGGTTCGTATAGTCGCCCTCGATATCAAGCCGCTCAGCCGGTCGGTGAGGGGTGGCGAAATCGCCGAAGCCCCCGCGGAACCCATGCCCGACTTCTCCCCCGAAAAGCCCCCCGCCAAAGAGGGGGATAACACCGAAAGCTTTGACGACTTAGAAAACCTCCTCTTCGGCGAGGAGGAAAAGGGTCAAGAGGGGGGAGAAAAGAAAAAGGACGACCTCGACGATTTCGATATTTTGCTATAAAACAGCTCGGGAGGTTGCGAGATGTTGAAAAAAGGAAAGAAAAAGGTTTGCGAATTCTGCCAAAATAAAAGGGAACCCGATTACAAGGATGTGGAGACTTTGAAAAAGTATCTCTCCCCCAGGGGTAAGATTATTCCCGCAAGGCAAACCGGCGTGTGCGCAAAACACCAGAGAAGGTTGGCTGTAGCGATTAAAAAGGCTAGACAGCTCGCCCTGCTACCTTACGTGGTCTATTAATTTTTTCTCAACACCTTAGGGGGTAGAGGAATGAAGGTAATCCTTATAAAGGACGTTCCCGGATACGGAACTTTTGGGGATATAGTTAACGTAAAAGACGGTTTCGCAAACAACTACCTTATACCCCGCGGTTTGGCTCTTCCCGCCACCGAGGGAAACGTAAAGCACGTTCAAGACATCTTGAAACAAAAGCAGAGAAAACTGGAGAGGGAAAAGGCTAAAGCCCAAGAGATTGCCGAAAAAATCGACGGTCTGGTTATAGAGATAGCGCGCCCCGTCGGCGTTACCGGAAAACTCTACGGCGCTATCACCGTTTCCGAAATAGCGGAAAAGATTAAGGAACAGACGGGTGTAGAGGTTGACAAGAGAAAAATAATGCTCAGAGCCCCCATTAAAAACGTGGGCAGGTATAACATTCCCGTAAAACTCCACCCCGAGGTTAGCGCCACCATAGTCGTGGACGTCAAACCTTCGGAGGTAAAATAAACCAACCCCGTGAGGGGATTGGAAAACTTTCTCTTTTATACACTTTTATTGGCTTTTATAAGCTCATTCTTTTCCATATCGGTTTACGAGGGGTTTTTAGCCCTTGCGGTAATAAGCGGTATTGCACTCCTTTTTCTAAAAAGGTTAAATCCGCTAAGGGGTCTCTTTTCAATCCCGCTGGCGGGACACCTTACAACTATAACGGTTTCGAGTTTTCTCTTTCTCCGCGTAAAGGAGCAGTTTAGGAGACTTCTCGAACAGGACTTTTTCAGCCTCTCATACTTCGCCGCCCTTGGTTTGGGAAAGGAAAAAAAACTCCAGTTGGCGGATTGGCTTATAAAAATTTCTCCCCTTTTAGGAATACTGTTGTCGGCAAAGGTTCTCTACACCTACCACGTAAGCGGAGACATTAAAGGCTTTTGGGGTGGAAATTTCGTAATAGGAAATTTGCTCGCCCTACCATTCTTTGCAACGGTATACCTCTTTTTGAAAACGGAAAACCTTTTTTTAAAAATACTACTCCCCGCCTTCGGCGGGCTTTTTCTCTACACCGCATTTTTACCCGTTGAAAGGTCGGTCATTTTGGGTTTTCTAGCCGGCTTTACGGTTTTCGGGGTAGCCCTTTTTCGTCTCTATTCCCCCAAGAGGTTAATACCGATTTTTGCAATACCTCTAATAGGTGGAATTTTCGTTTTAAGTCAATCGCCAACTGGAGTTTTTTTTCCTTTCCCAAACCAAGGGCGGCGAAG
>JYMV01018140.1_pt1 | contig 14409 bp, 12 predicted proteins | sample 338911 | NCBI WGS metagenome assembly JYMV01 (sample SAMN03354496, study PRJNA234377) | hydrothermal vent metagenome | biome: Deep sea; feature: Hydrothermal plumes at the Eastern Lau Spreading Center, Western Pacific Ocean; material: Seawater | place: Tonga | collected 2009 | depth 2000 m m
CAGTTAGCGCCGAAGTCACTGCAACCAATGACGAAGCAATGATTGCAGAGGGCCGCAAACTTGCGGCGATCGCGGAAAACATTGTGGTTAAGGTGCCACTTACTTGGGACGGGTTGAAGGCCTGCCGAGCGCTACGTGCCCGAGGGACGCTGGTAAATGTCACGCTATGCTTTGCACCGGCGCAAGCAATTTTAGCCGCCAAAGCTGGCGCAAGCTTTATCTCACCCTTCATTGGCCGACTCGATGATATTAGCCAGGATGGAATGCAATTGATCCGCGATATTGTCCAAATTTATCGTCAATATCCGCACACGATAGAAACTGATGTACTGGTCGCCTCAGTCCGTCATCCACTGCACGTGGTCGAGGCCGCAAAACTAGGTGCCGATGTTACCACCCTACCCCCAAAAGTGTTGAGGCAAATGATTAGTCATCCACTTACGGACAAGGGCCTTGCAGCGTTCCTTGATGATTGGGGGAAAACTGGCCAGACAATCTTGAAACCAAAAGTCGCCGAATAAGCAACAGAAAAACACCTCCGACCACTATTCGTCACCAGGTTTTGTACATGTAGTTCAGGTTGAGCGGGCTCCATCTCCGTGTATTTGCTCGCAACACGTTACGCTAACGCAAATTCCGTTCGGCTAGACCTGGACTAGAAAGCTCACGCCGCTATTAAATGTGCAACGTCGAATCTCAAACCATCATCATCAGCCGCCACAGCCACCTGATCGCCATCCTTAACCGTACCCTCAAGTAGATAACGCGCCAACGGGTCCTGGAGACGGCGTTGAATGACACGTTTTAGAGGGCGTGCCCCATATACCGGATCGTATCCAGCCTCAGCCAACCACTTTATCGCACTTCCCGTCACGTCAATGTTGATTCTGCGGGTGCTAAGTAACATTTGCAGTCGGTCCAGCTGAATTCGAACGATAGACGTCATTTGGTCACGATCGAGCTTTTTGAACACAATCATCTCATCAATGCGATTTAGAAATTCAGGTCGAAATGAGCGTCGCACCATCTCCATGACGGCCACCCGGCTCGTCTCAAATTCCTTATCTTCACCTTGTTGGGCAAGTATCTCACTACCCAAATTTGAGGTCATCACTACTAAGGTATTAGTGAAGTTTGCTGTCCGCCCTTGACCATCCGTGAGACGACCGTCATCTAACAATTGCAAGAGCACATTAAAGACATCCTCATGGGCTTTCTCTACCTCATCAAATAGCACCAATTGGTATGGCCTTCGTCTTATGGTCTCGGTCAGCGTTCCACCTTCCTCGTAACCCACATAACCTGGCGGAGCGCCAATCAAACGCGCGACTGCGTGCCTCTCCATGTATTCTGACATGTCTATGCGCAACATTGCCCCTTCATCGTCGAAAAGAAACTCTGCTAGAGCTTTGCAAAGTTCAGTTTTGCCAACACCGGTGGGTCCCAAAAACATAAATGAGCCGATTGGGCGGGTAGGATCTTGCAAGCCAGCCCTTGCTCGCCTCACCGCGTTAGACACTGCCAACACCGCATCCTTTTGGCCGACAACCCGCTTAGCAAGAGCCGTTTCCATTTGGAGCAACTTATCGCCCTCTCCCTCAACTATCTTATCAACGGGAATTCCAGTCGAGCGGGAAACGATGCTCGCAATATCATCGTCTACCACCTTCTCGCTGACCATTAATGCGCCGTCCTCGCCATGCGCCTCAGCAAACACATACAATTGCGATTCAAGATCGGGTATGACGGAGTGAACAAGCTCGCCAGCTCGCTCGTAGTTTCCATTACGCTTTTCCGCTTCGAGTTCGTTGCGAACAGTGTCCAATTGTTCTTTTAAATTCTGCGCATCGTGCAGCGATTCTTTCTCCGATTGCCATTTAGCGCTTAGCGATTTCACTCGCCCCTCCGACGCGGTTAATCCTAACTCAAGCTCGGTTAGTCGGTCCTTAGAAGCCGAGTCGTTTTCCTTTATCAAAACCCCACGTTCAATCTTTAGTTGAATCACTCGCCGATCTAGCTCATCTATTTCCTCAGGTTTGCTGTCCATTTCCATACGCTTGCGGCTTGCCGCCTCATCGATAAGATCAATGGCTTTATCCGGCAAAAATCGGTCCGCAATATAACGCTCTGATAAATTTGCCGCAGCAACAATTGCTCCATCGGTAATATCTACGCCATGGTGAAGCTCGTATTTCTCCTTGAGTCCCCGCAAGATAGAAATCGTATCTTCTACAGTCGGTTCCGGAACAAACACGGACTGAAATCGTCGTGCCAATGCGGCATCTTTTTCAATGTGCTTGCGATACTCATCAATGGTAGTTGCACCCACGCAGTGCAGGTCGCCACGCGCAAGTGCTGGTTTCAATAGATTGGATGCGTCCATCGCCCCCTCGGCTGCACCTGCACCAACCAGTGTGTGCAATTCATCGATAAACAGTACAATGTCACTCGGATCACTAGTAACCTCCGTCAGCAAGGATTTCAGGCGTTCCTCAAACTCCCCCCGAAACTTAGCACCAGCCAACATCGCACCAAGATCAAGAGCCAGCAGACGCTTGTTAGAAAGCGACTCCGGTACGTCACCGTTAACCATTCTGGTCGCCAGACCCTCTACGATTGCCGTTTTACCGACACCCGGCTCTCCAATTAGTACCGGATTATTTTTTGTTCGTCGCGACAAGACCTGGATCGTGCGGCGGATTTCTTCGTCTCTGCCTATCACGGGATCAAGTTTGCCGTCTTGGGCAAGCTCAGTAATATCGCGGGCGTATCGCCTGACCGCATCGTAATTGGCGTCTGCGGACGATGAGTCAGCAGATCTACCCTTGCGAAGTTTTATAATCGCTGCCTCCAGGCCGGTGACTGTCACACCAGCGGCTTTAAGCATACGCTCCGACGGTGTACCCGAAGCCATTGCAAGAGCTAGCAAAAGGCATTCAGCAGTCACAAAATGATCGCCCTTTTCCCCAGCTAACTGCTCTGCACTTTCAAATAGCCGGGCTGACTCTGGCGTAAGAAAAAGTTGAGAGATACCATCCCCCCCATCCACCTTAGGCAGGCGCGTAAGTTCGCCCCGGACTGATTGCTTTACCGTCTCGGAATCACCACCGGAGGCACAAACTAGATTCGAAGCAAACCCCTCTTGGTCCTCTAACAATTCATTTAGAAGGTGTTCTGGCGTGAAATAATGGTGTTTGGCGGCAAGAGCACGACTTTGCGAGGACTGAATAAAGCCGCGTGCGCGCTCTGTATATTTCTCCAATTTCATAAAAACCCTCAAATACATATCCAGAGGCCGGCGCCCCGGCACCGGAATGGTTGTCTACGCTTATGTGGTTGTTGTAAATCGGCAACACAAGGGGTCGCAAATTTAGCTGCGTTCCCCAGATTGACCAAATATCTGACTTAATGCCCTTGGAACCAGTGTCGAATTTATTCCCGGCGACAGCTCTCCCCGGGAGGACGGCACATTAAAATAGGATCAAATTAGTGCGATTCTGTCCCGCTAAATTATAGTCTTGGAGGGAGTTTGGCTTGTCTCCACCTCCGGTGTTTCCTGGTTCTCCTCGGCAATAGTGGTACTTCCGGACTGATTATTGCGATCGTGGTTTCCACGCGATCGGCCCCCATTTTGGCCATCCGCAGTTTGCGCAGATTGCACGATCATGACGCGGTAATAATGTTCTGCGTGCTGAAGGTAGCTCTCCGCGGCAATCCGGTCACCTGACGATACCGAGTCACGCGCAAGCGACTGATATTTTTCGTACAATTGCGTAGCGTTGCCGCGGATTTTGACTTCGGGCCCATTACTTTCCATAGAATGGTTTGTGCCATACGGGCCTCGCCGTCCATTAGAGCGACCGCGATGTCTCTTGGGATTGGGATTGTGATTTTGTTTCATCACCTTATCGCAACATAATTATGCATTTGTACGGGCAGGAAATACCGTGTGGAGGATCAACCACCTCCGTGACCATCCCGTGCCTTTTTCGGTAAATCCTGCTAGGGAAGCTAAGTGGCTACAAACTCTATTGCGCCCACCTATCAACGTATTCTCACACAAACAAGTTAGCTTTTACAACACACCTTTCCAAGCCTTTTCTTGGGACCCATCTATACCGAGGATAAACACACGAATACTAGGCACCGCTCAACCCCACCGAGATCAGTTCGCCGAGCATGTAAACCTAGACCGTACTTGCTAAATAGTCTTACGACAGAATCAGCCTGACCAAGACCCACCTCAATACAAACCATGCCGCGCGGGATCAGCAGACGTGACAGTTGCGGCGCTATCTTACGATAGCAAGAGAGACCATCAGCACCTCCATCAAGAGCAAGGTGCGGCTCATAGCATGAGACCTCTGGCATCAGGCCATTAATTTCTTGCGCACGAGCATATGGCGGGTTGCACAGGATAAGATCAAACCGACGCTCTAATGCAGCACCCCATTGGCCAACCATAAAGTTTGCGCGTTCGTTCAGTTTTAATCGACGCGAATTATCTCTAGCACGACAAACGGCTTCATAACTGCAATCAACACCGATGCCGCTGACATAGGAGCGCTCGTGCATTACCGACAACAACAAGCAACCACTTCCGGTCCCGAGATCAAGCACGTGAGCTTCAGACTTCGGATCTCGCAATATATCAAGAGCTGATTCTACTATGCATTCACTGTCCGGACGCGGGATCAGGCAGTCCACTCCAACTCCAAATTCCAAACTCCAAAACTCTCTAATACCAGTAATATGAGCAAGGGGTTCACGGTCACTACGACGGCGAATTAGTGGCAAAACACACGCAAACTCAGCCTCAGCCAACTGCCGTGATTGGTCATATAAAGTCTGCTCTATGGTGATTCCCAGGCCATAACTAACAAGGAGCCGAGCTTCATGCCGAGGATTTTCCAACCCAGTTTTGCCCAACACAATACCAGCCCAATCAATTAACCCGGCCAAATCGACTAGGCTGATAGAATCTGTTTCTGAAATGTGACCCTCATCAGCCAAGTTCGGCCAATTTGTTTGCTTGGTCATTAGCTAATAATGCATCAATAAATGGGTCGAGTAATTCGCCGCGCAACATTTTATCCATGTCAAACTCACTGACGTTTATTCGGTGGTCTGTGATTCGACCTTGCGGAAAGTTATAAGTCCGAACTCGCTCTGAACGGTCTCCGCTTCCGACTTGCGAACGCCGATCGGCAGCTCTCTCCTCAGCTTGCACAGCTCGTTTTTGTTCGTACAACCGCGCTCGCATTATTCGCATGCCTTTGGCTCTATTCTTGTGTTGAGATTTTTCATCCTGTTGAGACACTACGGTACCGGTAGGCAGATGCGTTATGCGAACTGCACTATCGGTAGTATTTACCGATTGCCCGCCCGGACCACTGGCTCGAAACACATCAATCCTGAGATCCTTGTCGTCGATCTGAATATCGACTTCTTCGGCTTCAGGCAGCACTGCAACCGTCGCTGCTGAGGTATGAATCCGTCCCGATGTCTCAGTCTTTGGCACGCGTTGAACTCTATGTACACCTGATTCGAATTTCATCCGGGCGAACACACCCGGCCCGGTAATCGATGCGGTAGCCTCCTTGAATCCACCCAGCCCCGTTTCCGACAAGTGTAACACCTCGAATCGCCATACACGCATCTCTGCATATCGTTGATACATGCGAAATAAATCGGAAGCGAACAAGGCTGCTTCCCCACCACCAGTGCCCGCACGCACCTCCATGATCACGTTCTTATCATCGTCACGATCACGGGGTAAAAGCAAAAGTTGCACTTGACGCTCAAGCTTTGGCTCATCGTGCTTAAGCGCAAAAAATTCAGATTCCGCCAACTTACGAAACTCACTGTCACTGTCTGATTCTGCTATCAATTTTGCCAAATCTTTCATTTCGTCGTGCACCCTGCGCAGCTCGTCAGCTGCCTCAATAATTGGCGATAGCTCAGCGTATTCCTTAGAAAGGCGAATGCGATCATCAGCCGATATACTAGGTTCGATTAACTGCTCGCTGAGTTCTGCGTGTCGCTTACTTATCTTGTCGATTTGTTCGTCAAATTTCATCGAATATCGCTGTGGAAGTTAGTGAAAAATCATTCGCCCTTACGGAAGAAGACGAAGGAAGGCTTGCCAGGACTTTAGGTATATAGCTGAGCATAGCGGCAGAGTGTTATAAGACATTTATTCGTCTTCACAATCAGCAGCGATCTCCAAGGCTTTTTTTTCTACCAGCTGGACCAGTTTGTCGACCAAGTCCTCATCTGTAATTTTGTGATCCGTAACCCCACCCAAGTAAACCTGGTGGTTTCCCTTACCACCACCAGTAAGGCCGATATCGGTTTCGCGAGCCTCACCGGGACCATTTACTACACATCCCACCACGGACAACGTCATTGGGACCTCAATGTGCGCCAAACGCTTCTCCAATAGTTCAACTGTTTTTATTACTGGAAATTGCTGACGGGCACAGGACGGACAAGAAATAATACTTACACCACGATGACGCAGATTAAGGGCCTTCAATAGCTCAAACCCGACTCTAACCTCTTCAACTGGATCCGCAGACAACGACACACGAATTGTATCTCCAATGCCGGACCAAAGTAGCATGCCAAGTCCTACAGAAGATTTAACGGTGCCGGTCATTAACCCACCAGCCTCGGTGATCCCTACATGAAGAGGATAATCACACGCCTCCGCTAACCCTTGATATGCGGCGACTGTTAAAAATACGTCAGATGCCTTAACGCTGATCTTAAAGTCATAAAAATCGTGATCCTCTAAAATACGAGCGTGAAAGAGTGCACTCTCGATCATCGCCTCTGGACATGGTTTCCCATATTTTTCCAATAAATCACGTTCAAGCGACCCAGCGTTTACACCGATTCGCATGGAGCAACCATGGTCCTTCGCTGCCTGCACGACTGCCCGAACCCTATCCGGCGCGCCAATGTTCCCCGGGTTGATACGAAGGCAATCCGCACCAGCTTCAGCCGCCTCAAGTGCCCGCTTATAGTGAAAGTGAATATCTGCCACGATCGGCGCCTTTACTGCCGATACAATTTTTGCAAGGGCAACGGTTGATTCTTTATCGGGGCAGGAAATTCGTACAATATCAGCACCAGCCGCTTCCAGCGCCCGCACCTGCTCTATCGTCGCTGCAACATCTGCAGTCGGGGTATTAGTCATAGACTGCACGGAAATTGGGGCATTGCCACCAACCGCAATTTCCCCAACCTTGATCTGACGACTTTCTCGGCGGGAAATATCACGATAAGGGCGCACGCTCACAGTGGTCTCTTCTGGTTCGGCATCTGAACCCCCAGCAACAAATTGACAGTAACACCAATAGGCCACAGAGGTTGAGCACAAGAACTAATGCTACTGCCTCTCATTTTCCGCAAGGGCTCGTAATGCATTCGGCTCAAGCGGGATGTTGCGGCGTACTGCACCCTCGGGACCTAATGGCGAAATGGACTCGCCGTCAACCAAAATTTCCAGGCCGCCCGCGTTTCCGGTGATCAGGGTCAGACCCTCAAGATCTGGCACTAGATAACTGTCACCGGAGTACAGGATGCGGGTAATCAACAACTGGTTCTCCGCGCTTTGAACTTGCACCCAGCTATCCTGACGCGCAAGCAGCGTCACCCTTGAATCGGCATTCTCATGTCCATAAACACGAGGTGGTTCCTGACTGACAGTGCTCGTAGGTGGGGGAGGTGGGGTCGGTATTAGGTTCGGCTCTGCAGGAGCTTCCACCAAGTCGCCAGTGATCGTCTCCGAACTGTTCGACACAGAATCACGAACAAAAGTGTAGTCTCCCGAAACGTCGCTAGGCATATTCAACTTCTCAGGAACCACGGTGGTTAATTCTTCCTCTGCTTCAATATCCACCGATTCGATGGCAACGACAGCAGAATCGATCGGCTCCGGCGTCGCTTCAATGTCAGACGACTCATCGATCTCAAGCACAACTTGCTCATCTGCTGGCAGAGCCGAATTTTGCAAATCAGTAGGACTTGAGTTACCAAATCCCTCAGGCACGGGGGGAACGGCATCGAATTTTACCTGCTCGTCAGTCTGCCAAAAATGCCAAGCCCCAAAAACTACTGCCGCCGTTACAACAGAACCAACTACGATTGCCGTGCGAGGCACACTTGTTTCCGGAGGCGGAGTCGGAAATTCGAGTTCCGGTTTAGAATGAAATCCAGTGGATTCCGCCTTAAATCGGTCGACAACAGTCTTTGGATCAGTCCCCAAAAACTTTGAATATGTACGCAAGAAACCGACCACATACGCTGGACCGGGGAGCTTTTCAAAGCTTCCCTCTTCGATCGCACGGAGATATCTAGAACTTATTTTCAGCGATTGGGCCACGTCTTCAAGCCTGTGGCCTTGCTGTTCGCGCAATGTCCGAAGCTCATCACCAACATCCCGATAAGAGTCGGTTTCACCCTTTAAATTAGGATCTAAATTAAGTTCGTCTGAGAACGTCATTCGCCGCCTAGATCCACAATTTTTTCTCACCCGGCAGTACCAACCAATCCCCGCCCGTCGGATGCACTCCGCGCACTGACTGAAACTCACACAACATTTATGCCCAAGATTAACTCAACCAAGAAGAAAGTCAGTGACATAATTAGATTAATCACGACTAAAATGATCCATCGCAAAATTCCGTATGAAGTACCAGCGATAGGCCAAAACCGCTATTCTAGCTCACCCACGCATTTTCTCGGCAGCAATAGTAAACCTCCCAATCACTGATTCCACCCGCCGGACACGGGCTCTCGGCGCCAACAACCAGTTAATGACAAGTCTATAATTGACACTAAAATCTTTATATTGTGGCCTGCCGCCGTAACGAATGCGGTTGACTCCCGATCAGCTGTACACAGCCGCATACCCGGTCAATTCGGTTATTCATCGTCGAGATCATACGCTGTATGAAGCGACCGAAGAGCAAGCTCAGTGTACTCTTCCGAAATTAGCACACTAACTTTGATCTCAGAGGTCGAAATAACTTGAATATTGATCCCCTTCTCTGCAAGAGTTTCAAACATCGTCTTAGCAACACCGGCATGAGTGCGCATGCCTACTCCGATCACCGACACTTTGACCACATTGGGGTCAGACAAAAGCTCCTGATATTGCAATAAATCCCGCACCTCCCCGATCACCTCAATTGCACGATCTAGGTCGGCCTTGCCAACGGTGAAGGTTAGATCCGCGGATGCACCATCATCTGACGCATTTTGCACAATCATATCGACATTCACGCTAGCATCAGAAAGCGGCCCAAAGATGCTAGCGGCAATACCGGGACGGTCGGGTATACCTGTCAAAGTGATCTTTGCTTCGTCCCTACTGTAGGCAACTCCACTCACGACTCGCTGTTCCACGATTGCATCCTCATCAACCAACAGAGTCCCCGGCGAATTGTCAAAGGACGACAACACCTGAACCACAACCTGGTGCCGCATTGCGAGCTCAGCCGCTCGACTTTGCAAAACCTTTGCGCCAAGGGATGCCATTTCAAGCATCTCCTCATAGGTAATTTTGTCAAGCTTACGGGCCTTAGTAACGATGCGCGGGTCGCTAGTGTATACGCCATCAACATCAGTGTAGATGTTGCAGATGTCAGCACCAAGCGCAGAGGCTAGCGCAACCGCTGATGCATCCGAACCGCCTCTGCCGAGAGTAGTTAATCGGCCTCGGTGACCTAAGCCTTGGAATCCGGGTACTACAGCTACCTCTCCGGCGGATAAACGTTTCGATATCTCCGCGGTGTCAATTGATTCGATATAGGCCTTCCCGTGAACACCATCCGTAACAATCGGCACCTGCCAAGCAAGCCAAGAACGAGCGGGAATACCGAGTGCCTGGATCGCCATCGCCATCAAACCAGCGGTCACCTGTTCACCAGTTGAAACCACTACATCATATTCGCGCACGTCGTGCAGCGCCGAAATCTCACGAGTCCAGGACACTAATTGGTTTGTGGTTCCGGCCATTGCAGAAACAACCACGGCAACCTCGTCACCACTATCTACAGCTCGCTGGACGTGACGAGCAGCATCGCAAATTTTATCGATGTCAGCGAGTGAGGTGCCGCCAAATTTTTGAACAACACGGGTCATGGTTAAAATACCGTCAGCTAATACTCATGCGCGACGAAATGCGGGTGTGTCTCTTCTGGTTGCGGTTGGGGAACAATTATAGATACTGTGCTCGGACCGTCGACGCAACCGGACCATGGTCAGTGCCTATTTTCTCACACCAATCAGAACGCCCCTACGATCGAACCGTTGATGCAGACGAAGTGGCGCATTTCGAACTGTTATCCCAACGCTGGTGGGAGCCGAACGGGCCCATGGCTGCTTTATTCAAGCTGAACCCGACACGTATCGCCTATATACGAGACCAAATCACAGCGGGCAACGCACCTAACTCCCTTGGGAGCCACCCGTTTAATGGGCTTGCACTGTTGGATGTCGGCTGCGGGGGCGGGATTTTATCCGAACCCATGGCGCGTCTGGGGGCAACAGTAACTGGGATCGATGCGGCTAAACTAAATATAGAGGTCGCATTAGAACACGCCCGCGGGATGGCGCTCAATGTCGATTATAAGTGCCAATCGCTCGAAGAGGTAGCGGCCTCAGGCGCACAGTATGACATTGTGTTAGCGATGGAGGTCCTAGAACACGTGGCTGATAGAACTGCCTTTATCCGGTTGGCCTCTTCATGCGTGATGCCAGGTGGGGCTCTCTTTTTTTCCACACTTAACCGCACTCTCAAAGCATTCGCCGTGGCAATTGTTGGTGCAGAATATATTCTCAATTGGCTTCCGCGAGGTACCCACGACTGGCACAAGTTCACTCGCCCTTCATTGCTAGTAGAAGCTTTGATTGATAACGGTATGGAAGCTGTTGACTTGACGGGAATCCGATATAGCCCTTTCACGGATCGCTGGTTGCTAACGGGCGATCTCGGTATCAATTACATGATGCACGCACGTAAACCAATAATAACGCTGAAAGATTAGCCTACTGCAGACGCTAAGCGGTCGACATCCGTAATGTCGAGCGCGATTATACCAGTGGCATGAGCACCATCCACAAAAACCGGTATGTCATGTTCACAGCACAATTCAACTAATCGTTTGATCGGCATCACAACCGCACCGTTGGAGCTAATATGATCAAACACTGAGAGTCGAACAGGTGGTCCCAGCACTGCCTCCACAACTCGTTTTGCCTCGAGGGTCGGCCATGGCAGGCTCACAGTTATCACCTCAGCCCCAGTGCGTGTGTAATCGTAACGCAAACTATTAACCACACCCTGATAATCTTGATTGGTAGTCAATATCTGGTGATCAACCGGACCCAAAACTTAATGATCGCGATACGGCGTTGACACCTTCTATGCTGTTACTCACAAAAACCAAGGATTTGGTTCCCGCACCAACAAAATTTGCTAGACGATCTGCTGCACCACGTAGTGCCGGCTCAAAGATTTCGTTAATAAAATGAACCGCTCATCGTTCCAGTTGATAGCGCCAATGATTTTGGGCTGCAAGTACAGCGCGCGGAACGGTACCATACGAACCGTGATTAAGAAAAGTTAGGTTTTCCTCAATCAGTCACGCGTTAAGCAAGGTGCGACCAAGCACTTGGGTCATAACTTCATCTCTACCGCGGAGTTCGAGTCTGCAACAGTTCAGCTGTCAGTGGGAGGAACCCAGGGGATAGCGGTGATCGGCACACCTTCCTCATGCAATTCCTGTGCGTCATGATCGCTGGCCTCACCATAAATACTGCGCTTGTCGGTTTCACCATAATGAATCCGGCGCGCCTCTTCTGCGAACCGGGGGCCCACATAATCACTGTTTTTCTCGACTTCCTTGCGTAGTGCACGGCATGTCGAAATGAACTTAGCGGCGGTAACAGTATCTTCTGCGGCCTTATCCGACATCCCACCACATGCGGCATTACCGACTGCGATATTTGGAGCCATCGGAGCTTTCTCGATTTTAGTGCGCCCACAAACTGGGCACTCAATCTTACGATCGTTGCACTGCGTTTCAAAAGTGGCATTATCGCGAAACCACGCTTCAAACACATGATCTTTGCCACATTTGAGGTCAAAAACAATCATCGGTTAACATCCGTTAGGGTCTTTGTTGCCCAATTCCACTCCTCAGGATTATTAGATGGCATCTTATTGTACACAAATTCAACCCCTTACCCCATCTGTCGCTCAATTTGTGCAGAACTGTCAACCACATGATTCGTCAGAGCACAGCTACGATAGGCGTATGCTCAATCGTGGCAAAGTACCAGAACGGAGCCCACGGAACCATGTCACAAACTGGATCATTTCAGCCTCCACATACACCCTCAGCATGGGTTGAACGGTTTGCAGGTCAGGTTCCAACAGCAAGTCGGGTACTGGATGTAGCATGCGGTGCTGGCCGCCACACCAGGCTGTTTTTGGGCCGAGGCAACTCGGTAACCGCCATCGATCGCGACTTATCGCGGCTTAACGACATATGTAGTGAGCGGTTATTGCGCATAGAAGTAGATCTTGAAACTGGTGCCTCCTGGCCACTTGGTGGGGAGCATTTCGCAGGCGTGATTGTGACAAACTATCTCTATCGTCCAATGCTCAAAGATCTAGTCGCAAGCGTGTTGATATACGAAACATTCGCACAAGGTAACGAGCAATTTGGCAAACCAATAAACCCAAACTTTTTGTTGCGACCTGGGGAACTTCTCAACCTTGTGCACGGTACCCTACAGGTAATCGCCTATGAGAACATTACTGTCACTCAACCAAAACCGGCTCGAATACAGCGAATTTGCGCATATCGAGAACCAACCTGACGATGCTTCCGTTCTCATTAGATAATTATTCAGCAGCAGAACTCACGTCAAAGAAGCTTCACATTACAAAGGAACGATCATCGTCAAGACTCGGCAACGAAGCTCTTGCAGAACTTACGTCGGTCAAGTCCAGATCTGCCATGACAACACCCGGCTCATCGCCACCATCCGCTAATACCTTACCCCAAGGGTTGACAATCAAAGAGTGACCATAAGTTGCACGCTTCCCGTAGTGGGTCCCGCATTGAGCCGGAGCAACTACATAACAACCAGTCTCGATGGCGCGCGCGCGCAGTAGCACATGCCAATGTGCGGCACCGGTCGAGCGTGTAAAAGCAGACGGTACGCTAACCATCTCAGCCCCGGCTTGGGCAAGTTTTCGGTAGAGTAACGGAAACCGAACGTCGTAACAGATAGTTAGACCAAGAACACCCCAGGGTGTTTCGGCCAAGTGTGCCGCAGTACCGGGCGCGTAAGTGTCCGATTCCCGATACCGTTCACCATTTCGCAAATCGGCATCGAACATATGGATCTTATCGTAACGCGCAATAAGATCACCGGCTCCATTTAGCAGAAACGATCGGTTAGCCAAACGCCCATCAGCGCGCGCTATCGCTAGTGAGCCAACCAAGATCCACATTCCAGTTTTAGCACTAAGTTCGCGGAAGGCAGAAAGCGCTGGGTGTGAATCTTCCGTCGCAGCCTGATCGCGCATTTTCCCGCCGGATGCCAATAGACCAACATTTTCCGGCATCAGAGCAAATACCGCGCCTTGATCCTGCGCCGCACGCGCAAGCCGGCTCGCGGTCTCTATGTTGCTATCCATTTCAGGCCCACTAGTTAGCTGGAGACAAGCAACACGCACCACGCGCCTACCTTGCGTTTACCAGGGAGTCTAACTCGCTGGCTTTGTCGAGAGCAGCAAGTTCATTAAAACCACCAATGTGCCTATCCCCGATGAATATCTGTGGAACGGTACTCTGACCTCCTGCAAGCCTAACCATTTCTGGACGGCGACCTGGGGTTTCCATGATATCAATCTCTTCGTAGTCGAAGCCCTTCAAATCAAGCAAACGCTTGGCCCGCCAGCAGAAGGGACATAACATCGTTGAATATATGGTTACTCTTTGCATAGAGAGCGCAGGTCCCGAAATCTATTTCTACGCCTGTCACCAGGTTAACACTAAGCTAGTTGTAGCGCACCTATGCGGCAAGGAGTAGACACACACTCTCGGTTGCTTCCCTTAAAGCCCAAGACATATGTAATGGGATGCAGGCGGGGTTTGCCGCGCCGCACTAACACAAATATGGGGTAAGAAATCAAAACCCGCTGCGATGGACCTCCGATAATCGTGGTCACAAATTTTTGTAATTTGGTTTCCATTTGGCCATTGTTTTAGCATACGAGATAATCGCTTAATGACAGACCCTATAAACATATTTGACCGAACAGCTCTCCGTCGACACCGTGACCGTGCCGCTGCGCGGATGGACCAACATGATTTTCTT
>JYMV01027871.1_pt1 | contig 14401 bp, 15 predicted proteins | sample 338911 | NCBI WGS metagenome assembly JYMV01 (sample SAMN03354496, study PRJNA234377) | hydrothermal vent metagenome | biome: Deep sea; feature: Hydrothermal plumes at the Eastern Lau Spreading Center, Western Pacific Ocean; material: Seawater | place: Tonga | collected 2009 | depth 2000 m m
GAAGGGCTTTACATCACGAGTAATGGTTTCAATATGGTCTATAACTTCGGAATTGGATAATTCAGGCGTATAACCTAAAAATTTAAGTGTTAAATGAAGATGGGTGTTTTTAACCCAGTTGATTTTTGCAGGGGATCCTTCCAGAGTTGAATAGAGCATGTTTTTCTTCGACCGGACCTCGTCAGGAACCGGAACCGCTAGAAAAGTGCGTAAGAGCTTTTCAATCATTCTGTAGTGTAACCCGGAGCCAATTCAGGGCTGCCTGGCTGGTTCTGAGTTTATTCCTGTTCCTGTCCGTACCAAATGTAAATTCTCGAACTTGGTTGCTTTGGGAATCGGCCAACCCAATGTACACCAGCCCAACGGGTTTCTCAGCGGTCCCGCCTCCGGGTCCTGCAATCCCTGTAACCGATAATCCATAATCCGTTCCAAATTTCTCCATGACCTTAGTTGCCATCTGTCCCGCCGTTGTTTTACTGACGGCACCATAAGAATTAATGCAGGTCTGTTCAATACCCAATACCGTGATTTTTGCCTCATTACCATAGACCACAAGCCCTCCTTTAAATATGGCAGAACTCCCCGGTATTTCTGTGATCCGGTGCCCAATTAATCCGCCAGTGCAGGATTCAGCGACAGATACGGTTTTATGTTTTTCAATTGCAGTATGCACAATGACATGCTCTATAGTGTCTTTGCCTTCACCGTAAATCATGGAACCAAGCAAAGAATATAGTTCTTCTGATAATCTATCCACACGATCCTGCCTTATGCTGGAAATTCGAATGTCTACACCATAGAGGGATGGGTAGTAGCCAATATTACATCCATGGTCTCCGGCGGTTGCGTCGGCGATTCTTTCAATCAATGCAGATTCAGGTATCCCTGTTGTCCGTAACGTTCTGATCATGGTTGGCTCTGTAACAGATTTGGCAATCATGGGAATCACTGTCTGCTCCATCATGGATTTCATTTCTGCAGGTACACCGGGTAGGGCAACCAGAATTGATCCATCAACCTTAAATTGGAATCCCCGGGCTGAACCAACCGGATTGGGAATCACTCCACCCAATGCTGGAACCAATGCCTGGTTGCGGTTGGATTCAGGGATATTCATACCAAATCGCTTGAACCGTTCCGATAGGGCAGACCAATAGCCATTATCGAATACGGCCTCTGTACCCACGAACCTGAAAAGTGTGGTTCGGGTAATATCATCCTCCGTTGGTCCCAGACCACCTGTGATAATAAGGTAATTGGGTTTGGAATCAATGAGACGGTTTAACCCGTCTACAATTGATGACTCATCATCAGGTACCGTTATCTGCCGCTGAACTGAACAGCCAAGTTCTGTTACTTTTCTGCCAATCCAGGCTGCGTTTGTATTAAGGGTATCTCCTGAAAGTAGCTCATTGCCAATAGACAACAGGGCAATGTTCATAAATTAAAATACAGCAGGCTTTGTGTCACCAGGCAGGCCAGTATACCCGCCACCACATCATCCATCATTACCCCAATGGCATCTTCCATATCATCCATAAGTTGAATGGGCCCTGGCTTTAATATATCAAACAGGCGAAAAAATAGGAATGCAACGAGACCCCATTTAATATCATGGGGTACAAGATAGAGTGCTATCCACATTCCTACCCATTCATCAATAACAACGGCCTGAGGATCTGTATCATCCCAGGCCTCAATCAAAATATCTGCTGCAGCTATACCTGCAAAAAATACCCCACCGGTTATGAGAAGAAATAAAGGGTCACTGAGAGCGGGCTTGACAATATACCAAGTAAGGAGTGCAGCCAGGCTGCCCCAGGTTCCAGGGGCTATGGGCATCCGGCCTATGTAAACCACAGTACCAATCAATTCAGCCAGTTTATACCTGAGATTCATCTTCTTCTATAAACTGCTGAATTGCCCCTCGATTTACATAAAGGTAGGTCAGACCGGTAAATACTGTGAATATAGTTGCAAAGAGAGTCAGATTGTAGATCAAACTGTATTCCTTAACGATATCCAGCATAGGGACAGCCCAGGCCAGCGATAACCCCTTGAGCCCTAATACACACAGGATAAAACTGATAATAAACATTTGAGCTACAGTTTTAGCCTTGGCAATGGTTGATGTGACCATGGAGAGTCCTTTCTGTTCCATAGCCATTCTTAATCCGGTCACAAACAAATCCCTGAAAATAATCAAGCCCACCATCCAGAATTCAATAATGTCCAACAAAGCAAACGATATAAATGCTGAAGAAACGAGAATCTTATCCGCCAAAGGATCCAGAAATTTACCTTCGGGTGTGACCTGGTTGTATTTCCTGGCATAATACCCGTCATAAGCATCGGTAATGCTGGCTATAAAAAAAATCACCAGTGCGATCGAATGGCTCAGTGGATGTTCAGAAAACAGGAAAAGGATAAATACAGGCGTGAGCAGTATTCGGAAAATGGTTAAGATATTAGGAATATTTAAACGGATGTTCTACCCTCCATAGCTCGAATCAATGTGGCTTCATCCACGTATTCAAGGTTGCCGCCCACCGGTATTCCACGTGCGAGCCGGGAAACAGTAACATCTTTTTCCGCCAACACTTTTGCCAGGTAGAGTGCAGTCGTTTCTCCTTCCACACTGGGATTTGTTGCTAGAATAATCTCCATTCCAGGCTGAATTCTTCTAACCAGACTGTCCACATTGAGATCATCCGGACCAATGCCATCCAAGGGTGACAATGCACCGCCCAGGACATGGTATTTACCCCTGAAACTGTTAGTTTTCTCGAAAATAAAAATATCATGGGCATTTTCAACAATGCAGAGAAAATGATCATCCCGTTTAACATCACCGCATATCTTACAGGGGTCATCTTCCGTGATTCCATGGCACAGTGAACAATTCTGGATTTTAATCTTTACATCCTTTAAGGCATCGGACAACCGATATACCGTTTCCTTTTCTGAATTTAAGAGATGAAATGCCAGCCTCTGGGCTGTTTTTCGCCCAATTCCCGGGAGCCGGGAGAATTCATCAATCAATCGATTAGCGCTGTCAGGAAGTGACTGCACCTACATCCCTGGAATTTTCAATCCACTCATCATTCCACCTGCCACAGAGTTCATTTTTTCCTGGGAATCGGTCTGAGCCTTGGATAATGCTTTATTCAATGCTGAGATGATCAGGTCTTCCAGCATTTCCCTATCTTCAGCCATGGCTTCAGGGTCAATATTGACCTCCAGCACTTCCTGTTTTCCATTCACCTTTACAGACACCATCCCGCCACCAGATTCCGCTTCCACGATCATATCTGACAACTGGCCCTGGACCTCTTCGATCTGCTGCTGCATTTCCTGGGCCTGTTTCAGCAGTTTAGACATATTTCCTTTAAACATAATTGCTCCTAACGCAATATTTCTCCGTCAAATAATTCGACAACTTTATTAAATACTTTTTCATCTTTAGGGTTTGGTCCCTTCTGATTTTTATTTTTAGTAGTTTGATTTGTATCCTTTTCTTCGGCATTGTGTTTGAACCCCACCTTCAATGGTTTACCTAATTCATCTGAAAGAATCTTTTCAATTGCGGGAATCCCCCGATCCATCATTTTTTCATTGAACCCCCGTTTCCCGGCAGAATGCAACAGGATTGTATTTTTTTCTATTGCAATGGGTGTGTAGTCTTCTATAATAGCGCCTATTGATGGGCGTGCAAGGTGGATTTTCTCGATGATGGATGCCCAATGTCCTGTAACAGATTTCAGAGTTAAATCCGAAGCGGGATCAGCAGGTACTGGTTCAGGTGTCTCTTCTTCTATCGGTTTATCTTTTGCAATGGGTTTCTCTGCCACAAGAATGCTTTCTAAAAGTTCATCCTTTTCAACCTCTGGTTTTGTGGGAAGGGACTCTGGTTGTTTTTCAACTTTAGGAAGGGGTGCTGTTTTTTGGGGTTCGGTACGTGGGGAACTTGAACCGGGAAGGTCTCCCGATAATAATTGATCAATCAGAACCGACTGATCCATTTCCAATAGTTTTAATGCAGTCATTTCCATTAAAAGGTAAGGATCATCTGCCCGACGAATAGTGGATGAAACATCGGTAAGAATCTGGCTGACACGCAGCAGATCCCTTTTATCCCAATGGGAACTCTCCTGAATATATTTTTGAATATGTTCTTTATTCATTTCCAAGAGTGTTTCCCCATCTTTTACACCGGCATATAAAATATTCCTGATATGTTCCCCCATGCCCACCAATACTTCCCCTGCCGGGACACCGTATCCAGAAAATTCAGATAGCAGAGTGATCATTCCGCTGTAGTCTTTATCCCGTATCGTACGTGTAAATTTAAAATAGAGTTCATCTGTGATCAGCCCCAGAGCCTGGATAACGTCCTGGTACTTAATATCCTTTCCGCAAAAGGAGATGGACTGATCCAGGAGAGACAAAGCATCGCGCATGCTGCCATCCGCCTTTTTGGCGATTGCATTAATGGACTCAGGGTCATAGGAAATTCCTTCTTCTTTCATGATGTACTGGAGTCTTTCCGAGATAACCGCCAGTGAAATACGATTAAAATCAAACCGCTGGCACCGAGAAATGATAGTGGCAGGGACCTTGTGAATATCCGTAGTTGCAAAAATGAATTTTCCATGGGTTGGCGGTTCCTCCAGGGTTCTCAACAGAGCATTGAAAGCCTGGGTAGTAAGCATATGAACTTCATCAATAATGATAACCCTATAGGCCCCCTTCATGGGTGCAAATTTTATTTGCTCTCTTAAGCTGCGAATTTCTTCAATACCGCGATTGGAAGCGCCATCAATTTCAAGTACATCCAGGGATCTTCCGCCCGCAATCTCACGGGAAATATCTGAGTCTGGATCAAAGCCAGCTGAGGGACCGCCATCAGCATTTAAGGCCATGGCAAGAATTCGTGCAGTGGTGGTTTTTCCCACACCCCGGGGGCCCGTAAAGATATATCCCTGTGCAATTCGATCCTGGTCAAATGCATTGATCAATGTTTGGGTGATATGATCCTGTCCCACAACATCCTTGAAGGATTGGGGGCGCCATTTGAGTGATAATACTTTGTATGCCATAAAATTATTCGGCCGTGCACCAGCGTTCGACTGTTCCGGTCCCGGTTCAATAACAACCAGCCAGCTCCGTTCCGGATTCTGTCGGCACATGAATATTCAGACTTACCGCTGCTCCTTTCCAGGCCTGACGGGGTTCACCTTATATCCATTGCCACAGCCCAGAACTTCAACACCGCTTAATTCTTCCAAACTGGTCGGCAACAGCCTGGCGTCGGCATCGATCCTGCTATAGCGGATTGCAGGTTACAGGGCACCGCTAATTCCCCGTCTAGCACGGCCAGAAATTAATTTTTATTTACTGCGATTGGAGATCAGGTAAATCATCAATCAATAGATTACTACAATTTTAATTTCAGCGATCTCAAACCAATCCCAGAAATTGGACTGGTCCAGTTTCAGGATACCATCCTTAAAGTTAAACCGCAGCCGTTTGCGGTAGAGCGACTCCGTGAACCATTCTGAATTATCCCGCTTATAATAGATTGCCACAAAAGGAGGACTGTCTTCTTTCAGGTCTGGAATCAGTAAAGTACAAATAGCTTCGTTGAACTCACCTTCCGCTGTAATAAAATCCAGTTTTGTAAAACTGTACACTCTTTTTTTTAGGGGTGTGTATTCTGATAGATTTTTAGTGTGTTCCTGGCTGTAGATCTGGCCTAGGGAAATGTACGAAAATAAAATAAAAAAAAAGGGGTGACTTCTCACCCCCAAATTTGTGATTACTTTTTCTTTCGCCCAAAGAATCCTTTTTTCTTCTTCGGCTCTTCTTCTTTTGGTTCATCACCGCCACTATCACCACCCGCTTCGATCTTTTTTTCCCATTCACTCATTTCTTCGCTACCGCCACCCGGTTCATCATCAGCTTCATCACCCCCGCCAGCATCAGCAGATGCATTGGGATTATCCCATATTTCTTTTAATCGTTCATGGCGTTTTTCAGAATTTTCCTTGAGATTGGTGAGCATTTCATTTACTTCTTCATGAAAATCAGCTATGGTTTGCTCAAGACGGCTGATCAACTCTTCCTGGAGCGGTCCGCCAAATCCATCTCCAACCTGTTCCATCAGGTTTCCAAACTGATCCATTAAATATTGTTTTTGTGGGTCTACTGCCGGAGCAGCACTCTCTGCCGCTGCGGCTGGAGCCGGTTTCCTAGGCATGAATCCTCCGTGGATTATTTAAATTTTTGATTTTCATATTCAGCTTCTGACAAGATAATTGTCTCTGCAGGCGTCAACAATGTACTGACAGCATCAAACACTTCGCTACTAAAAATCAAACCAATTACAATACCAAATAATTGCGTATATCTAATCAAATCATTCCTGGGTATACCAAAATCATTGTACAATGTGGGCCGTTGAGCATTATAGAGGCGGGCTAAGGCAAGTCCGGTGACGCCGCTGGCACCATAAATATACGGGCGAAGATATTCGTACTCGCCTATGGAAGTGCGGTAAGATAATTTATCCAGGTTGTTCAAACTCACCATCTCAATAGTAGTCGGTGTTTGAATATACAATACATTCTCATCTACATTAAACAGGGTCCCCTTTAATTTCTTTTTACCTGAATGCTTAAGAACCACAAATTGGGGTTTTGGTATCTCATTCACGATCTTTTCGGCGCGTAGGAAATCCATGCCTTCGTACATGGCAATTTTTTCTTCTTCCGTGAACCTGGGCTGCCCATCCACATACTGTTTCAATGTATCAAACTCGCCCTGGTCAATATAGCGTCTAACTTTTGTTATCTTTCCGTCAACATTCTTAACGACTAATATTCTATATTTATTTTCATTGATGCGTACAATCTGGACATCAACCAGTCCCTTTTCTTCTGGAAAAACCCTGTAAAACCGGTTTTCATGTTCATCGATCTCTGTACCCACATTGTCGCTGAGGATAATAACCTCCGTTTGGGCACCAAGACCACCAAGCAATATCAAAGCAGGCAGTGTGTACTTAAGCATAGGTCTAAACATTAAAAATTAAACGTGGTCTCAATAGTGGTTTGCTTAATCGTTTCCAGGGTACCCGTTCCATCATCCCGATAAAACTGGCGAAAATCCCAGATCAGGCTCACACCCTTGCTCAACTCGTATCCTACACGATAGCCCATAATTGTATTCTCAGATGGATTTTCAAAATCAAAGGGATTTTCATCATTGTTCCTCTGGTAATAAGCCATGGCAGAACTGATCTTGGGTATATTATCCGTATTCAGGTTTAAAAAAGAAGTAAAACTCTTCAATTCTGTTGTATCTGCTTTCATATTCGCATAGGATGCGGAAAAATCCACCAGGTTGAAGAGGTTTAATCCCGCAGATCCAAACAGGCCGCTTGACCTGGTCGAATCATTGTAATCTTGAAAAACAGACATATCCTTGGTACGAATGATTGTTTGGTTATCTACTGTAGATGTCACAACACGGTTTAAATCATAGGCCTGATCAAAAAACTGGGGGATATAGGAACCATTTATCATCCTGTATTCCAGGGAAAGACTTAAAATGCCAAAAAGAGTTGAACGTATACCCGGTACGCTGATACCGCTACCGGATCTTTCCTTCCGGATAAAACTGGAGTCGGACGTACTTACAGCAGGAAACTTCAATGTATTATATTCAGCATAGATCATGAGTGATATAGCATCGGACTGAAGAACGGGGTAGCCGATATCAAAGGATAATCCTGTTGTTGATGCTGTATTATCCTTCAGGCTGAATGGTGTAGCTTTTAAATTAATGTCAGAAATATTCTCTTCCGCATCTATGATATTATCCCCATCTGCATCGATATCAACCAGAGAATCTGGAACGCTACCCCCGTGCCCCGGATCTGGCCAACCATCCCCATCTGTATCATTCCAAAGAGTACTGTCATCTGGAAAATCATCAAACACGTCTGGATAACTGTCTTCATCTTTATCTTTGAGGCCTGAGAACATATTTGCATCAGTAATGAAGTTAACACCTATTGAAAGGGGTAAATCATCTGAAACTGTGTAGGCGGCCCGCAATCCTGTTACCGTACCGCCACGCGACATATCCTTTATATTGGATAAAAATAGTTCTCCGCCTACAGGACCAATATTAAAACCCGTATTAACCCCAACCCTGCGCACCGATGGAAATTCCATCATATTTGAATAATTATTCATCAGGCCGCCATATCCCAGCGTTAATCCTTCAATGGAACCGTATTTGATCCAGGCGGGATCCGTCTTTTTACCGTAGCGGATAAACAGGATCTTATCCAGCAACAGTCCGGGGTCATTCTCAATATCCCACTCATCATTACGCATATTTCCTTCGTTATCCATGTAAACCACAAGATCCAGTCCTATTCCAACCTTGCCAATATTGATCTCAGGCCTGAGCGCCAGTTGGTTATACAATACACCATCCAGTGTTACGGAACCAATGCCCATGCCCATGCCGAATGGTTTGGGAGGTGTACCACCAGCGCTCTCTTCCGGTATATCGGGAGTTTCTTCAAGTTGCGAAGATTCTTCTGATTTTATTTGTTCTGGCTCTTCCGGAGTTTCGGGAGCTTCTTCAGATTCTACACTTTTTAGTTTTTCTGGTGTATCTGGTGTTTCTGGACTCTTTTCCTGTCTGGTTTCATCTGGTGATTCATCAATATCTTCTATCTCAGGCTCCTGGTATTCTTCCACTTCAGGATCGTTAGGATAATCTTCTGGGGAAGCCGGCGCTTGAACCAAATTACCAGTGGCATTACTAATCGCTTTTTGCCCTGGCCCCACTGAAACTGTTTCACCGCTGATCATATTTAAAACTTCAAAGAGTCCTTCTTTGCCAATAAATTGGTCCACACCAGTTTGACTGACAATGGCTGCAAATTGTGTTCCCTTAACACTGGCTACGGAAACAGGTGTTTGAATTCGAAAGGATTTGGTTCTTCCTTCGGAATTCACATTATTCAACAAGGTCCCATATGTTAAATCTACTGTCCGGGTATTTTGTGTATCCATGAAACCAAACTTTGTATTTTCTCTTATTTTAAGGATAGTTTTATCATCCAGGTACATGATAGCACCAAAACCGGTTTCTCCTACTTTGATGGCATCTCCATTCAGTATGGCAGCACCAAGTTTTGCTTTTTCCGAAAAGGTCTCCATACCCATCCGCTTGAAGTATACATTTCCTTCAACTTTAATAAGCCTGGCAATCACATCTGCCTGCAATTGGGGTAAGAATAACAATAATGTTATAATGAATGATAAACTTCTTATCATAATGATAGATTCTTATATTTCTTAATTAAAATTACTTTTTAATTGCATCATAGACCAATGCTTCTATGGATGAAAATGCTATACCTGTTGACTCTTGCAATCCCAACTCGCACGTACGGCTGGATGATACTCCCTTTGTTGAATTAATTTTATCCATTAATTGATCAACAGCATTTTGTGGCAATTCAGGAAAGCGGATACTGCGATCACCACCTGTTCCACAACAAAATGGTTCCAGAGTTGTCTCCACGGTCTTTGAACACATATTTACAAGATTCGTTAGATCGTGAGCCGTTCCCATTTTTTGGGATGAACATACCGGGTGTACAAAAATTGGCTCAGCACTTTGTTCTATGTCTAATTGACCCTTTATCCGTTGGATAAACTGTACCGAATCAAGGATAGTCAGATCAGATGGATCCTGTTGCACAAATTGTGTACAAGGCGACATATCTAAAACGATGGGGATACGTCCCAGGTCCGATTCATTTCTCAAGCGATTCATTAATTTCATTCTCATGTCGTCCCCGATACTTTTATGTCCGCGAGAATCAAATGCCATTCCACAGCAAAGCTCAGAGTAATCATCAAGATACTTGATTTTAATATCAGCATTAGTAGCAATTTTGGTCAAATATTCAGAAGCACTCGTTCCAGTTTGATCCGCAGCCAAAACCCTGCTGGCACAAGATGGGAATACGATGTAATCAGGATGAGCACTTGGAGATGAAACAGGATTAAAAGTCTTTGCTATTTTGATTCCATACTTTGGCCAGGTAGGTAATGTTGTTTTAAAGATAGAATTGATGGAACGGGTAAATTTCCAAAGAAAAGTGGACCCAAATATTTTATCAAATAACTGACCTATCTTTAATCCAAATCTGATGAATGAAACAGCTATTCTAAAATTATTTTTCAAAAATTTAACAATTACAAATTTTGAATTAGAATTATGTCTAAGAGATTTAACCATTGTCCCAGTATTAATATTTACGGGACACTCCATTTCGCACAATCCATCGGTAGCGCAGGTTTCATTGACCGCGTAATTGAATTTATCGATATCAGATTTTGAAATGGTTTGAAGTTTAAATTCCCGCATTACAGCGATTCGCTGTCGTGGCGTTAAAGTCAATCCGCGACTTGGACAAATTCGTTCACAAAAACCGCACTCGATACATTTATCTACTTCATCATGAACTGTGGGCATTGGTTTCAGATCATTCATGTGAATCTGTTTATTGCGGCTCAATAGAACTTCAGGATTCATAATATTCAAGGGATCCGTTAGGCTTTTCACCTTCCACATGATCTCATAAAGCGGACCACCCCATTCTGTTTCAACAAAAGCGGCCATATTTCGTCCTGTTCCGTGTTCTGCTTTCAACGATCCATTGAATTGTGTCAATGTCATATCCGAAAGATCGCGCATCATTCCTTCATAATTTCGGACACCAATTTTATCATCGAGATCGACTGATGTAATAAAATGAAGATTCCCATCCTTTGCATGGCCAAAGATTACACCATCTTGAAATTCACGTTTTTGAAATATTTTTTTTAAACCACGAATCGCTTGGGCAAGATTTTCGGCATCAACTGCAATATCTTCTGTTATAATGCTTGTTCCTGTTTTTCTTAATGAGCCTAACGTAGGATACAGGCCTTTCCTGATCTTCCAGATCGTTTCCCTATCCTGTTGATCTGTTACTAATTTCATCGATATGACCGATGATTCCTTTTGTGAAAATTCTTTTGATTCTTTGATCAACCGATCAATTTCATTTTGTGAATCATCCTGGTATTCAATTAAGAGTCCCGTCACATCATCTTCCACCTTATTCGGATCATAGGGTGGATTTTCAAAGTGCTTTGCAGTTCGAAGAGATTCATCATCTAGAAATTCAATTGCAGACGCGCCCATGCTTTTGAAAAAGGGAACACAATTTCCAGCACTTTCCGGTGAATTAAATAATAACAGCCCGGTCCCTTTTTCAGGAGGATCGGGAATTGTTTTTAAAGTGACGTTAGCGATAAAAGCCAATGTACCTTCTGCCCCAACCAATAAATGAGAAAAAATATCTAATGGATGGTTATAATCCAAAAAAGAATTCATAGAATAACCAATTGTATTTTTGATGCGGTATTTTTCCCGAATTTTTCGCATCCAACTTGGGTTGGATTCAATTTCCGTTTTAATCTTTAACAATCCCGTCGCCAGATCTGGCTCATTCTGGAGAAAATTTTCCCTTTCGCCAGGCTTGGAAGTATCATACCCATTCCCGTTCGGTAGGATAAATGCAACATCCTTAAGAGTGTGGTAAGCATTGAATTCTGTCCCACAGACCATTCCCGATGAATTATTAGATACAATACCGCCTATTCTTGCCGCATTAATGGATGCAGGATCCGGACCAATCCTACGTTGATAAGGAGCCAATATTTTATTCGCTACGGCGCCATTGACTCCAGGCTGGCACCAAATAGCATCACCGTTTTCCAGGATCTTGAATTTCTGCCAATCATAAAGGACTTCTGCAATAATACCCGTGGTAATGGATTGCCCGGATAACGATGTGCCTGCAGTACGAAATGTAATAGGTGTGCTGGAACTGCGGCCATACTCTAAAAGAGACCTGACTTCCTGTTCATCTTTGGGACGGACCACCGCTTCAGGAATAAGGCGATACATGCTGGCATCCCGAGTATAGGCCAACCGGGTGATCAGATCATCATGGATACATGATTCAGGAAGAAAAGCGGATAGTGGATTCATTTAACAGGGCGACAATTTTGACGAATAAGGTCAGGAACAAGGATCGCCTTATTTAAATCATAATTAAATGCCACCATTTTGAATAGCGCAGAACAAACCGGTTTTTCTTCATTCTCTTTAAAAATTGCTGCCAGAAAATCAAAACTTTTTGACCCTACCCTGCAAATCCTGTGACCTACATCCAAAGATGCAGGATGCTTTACTTGGGATAAGTAGTGTACATCCATAGAACCAAGAATCGTACTCTCATCCATGTCTTTTCGGATACCTGAAAAGCCCAATTGGATATAAACATCCACTCGTGCCGTTTCCATATATCCTAAATAGATTGCATGATTCAAATGTCCCAAAGCATCCATATCTCGCCAGCGTGTGTTTAGAGTAGACCAATAATCAAAATCTGATCGTTGTAAATTCCTCATGTCCATAATGAAAATTAATTAATCATGAGCCTGCCTGACACAAAAAGATTAACCTTTCGAAAATTTACAAAAGATGATGCTATAATGACGATTCGCATGGTGATTCGTTTAGAATCTGATATTAATTCTGAATTAAAATGCTGGCTGAAAAACGCTCACGACAAAGCATAACCAATCATCCGATTTTTTTGTAGATTTTCTGCTGTGAGACGTCTCTTTATCATTATTTCAATCATTGCAACGACCCTGAGTGCCCAGCCAAAGGAAACCGTTGAATTCCAACTCAATACTATATCGGGACAAGTGTTAAATATCCTACATCAAACACCCGTGGAGAATTTGAAAGTTGAGTTGTTAAGTGGTAATAACTTACTAAAAGGGTCTTCCATTACAGATGAAAATGGGAATTTTACCATGGAAAATGTTGGCTATGTTTGGAAACCAAAGATCCTGCTAGTAGCCCGTGATTACCACCAACTAACCATGAAACTGAACCCGGATGAATTGGACTCCCTGAACAATATTACTATTAACCCTATGATGACACCAATTCCAGATGATCAAAGAATACCCTATCTCGGAAAAACGACTATTGAATCCCGTGCTGAATCATTTTTTGTAAAAGGGAGCGTTTTTTATTACTTATCAATTATTAATGATTATTTTTCTGCTGAACGAATTATAATCAAGTCCAAGAGAGTAATTAAAGATGGTACAGGATTTATCATATTGAAAATCAATGAAGTCTACTATTCCCCCGAAAGGTGTTATGTGCCTCAGATGGGTAAATATGAAAACCTATCTTACATTATGGATGATTATTTCCCAGAACCTGTATTTGGGCCATCTGGATTACCGCAATATTTGGATGAAAATCTATTGCAGCCTACTATGATATATGGAACTGTTTTTGATGCCAAAACACAAAATATAGTTCCCGGCGCAGAAGTGAGCATAGCCGGTTCATCCAAATGGCGTATAACGGATGAACTTGGAAAATATGCATTCCAGATCAATGAACCAGGATCTTACCAGATCATAGTAAATCCACCATTTGGTTATTCATCCAGCCAAACAGGGATTACAGAAATATTGGTTAAATCCGCTCGCGGTGGATGGTATCTCTCAAATCATCATTTAAATCCTTGAAATACCCACTGCTATTATTTTATCTTTTCCCATTATTTACTTTTTCACAAGAACCATCCATGAATCAAACTGAACTTGCAACACTAGGCGGTGGATGCTTTTGGTGCGTAGAAGCCGTATATCAGCGCGTAGATGGTGTATTATCCGTTAAACCGGGATATGCAGGCGGCCATGTAGATAACCCTAGCTATAAAGATGTTTGTAGCGGAAGAACTGGACATGCCGAAGTTGCCAAAATTGAATTTGATCCTGACCAGATATCTTATCAACAAATATTAAATGTATTTTGGCAGGCTCACGATCCCACAACCTTAAACAAACAAGGCGCGGATGTGGGAACACAATATCGATCTGTTATTTTTTATCATTCTGAAGAGCAAAAAACGCTTGCTGAAAACTCTAAAATAGAAGCAGATCAATCAGAATATTGGCCTAATCCAATTGTCACTGAAATAACTAAGATTAACAATTACTCAGATGCAGAAGACAATCATGATAATTATTACCAGGATAACCCCTATCAACCTTATTGCCAATACGTAATAAAACCCAAGCTGGATAAGCTTGAGAAAAACGGAATCATCGATTAGAATTCCTATTTAAGCAGTACCATCTTTCTTACCTGCCTGAAATTTCCTGCCTGGATCATATAGATGTACATGCCAGCAGACACAGGCTCTCCATAACGGTTGGTC
>JYMV01041677.1_pt1 | contig 14401 bp, 3 predicted proteins | sample 338911 | NCBI WGS metagenome assembly JYMV01 (sample SAMN03354496, study PRJNA234377) | hydrothermal vent metagenome | biome: Deep sea; feature: Hydrothermal plumes at the Eastern Lau Spreading Center, Western Pacific Ocean; material: Seawater | place: Tonga | collected 2009 | depth 2000 m m
TATTTGTATAAAATCCATTATAATGTGTATTATATGCAAGAACATCAAGAAGGATTGACATTGCAGATCCTTCAAAATCATAATCTGTAAAAACATCCTGGCCACTCAAATATGTTTTTAATGCGCCCTTAATTGCATCAAAATCAAGTTCTGTAATTTTTAGTTTATTTGTGTTCGTCGTATAAGAAGATGTTGCCAGTGAAATGTTTATGGACAGCGCAACGCTTCGCACTTCTGTAGTTTCTCTTGCAAAGCATCTTGGATATACTCCAAGTTCAAAAAAAGGAGCAATTGTTGATATTGATATTGTTCTTGAAGGCGATGCCGGAACGAGTGTATTAATTCCAAAGGGTGCCAAGTTTACGAGTAAGATTGCCGGAGAAACATATACCTTTCTTGCAACAAAATCAAAGGTTGCAACTTGGGACTTGACCGATAGAAACTACAGAGCAAAGAATATTCAAATCCGGGAAGGAATTGCTTTTAGTAAGAAATATACTGCGGACGGAACTGCCACACAGATATTTGAAATTCCAAATGAAGATGTTGATATAGATACGATTGTTGTTGCCGCAGGTGGTGAGGTTTTTCAAAAGGCAGAAGATATAACTGAAATCAAAAAAACAGACAAAGTATATTTTCTTCAAGAAGGGCGAAATGGAAAATATGAAGTATATTTTGGAGATGATGTCGTTGGAAAAATGCCGGATAATCAAGACCAAGTTGTAATAGAATATAGTATTTCTGTTCTTGGCTCTTCTGGAAATGAAGCAAAGAAGTTTACTCTTGCCGAAACCCTAAGTGGGGGACCAACAGGCTCTACGGTTGTTCTTTCGGAAGGACATTCTCGTTCTTCTGGTGGTGCCGAACGAGAATCAGTTTCTACGATCCGTATTCAGGCTCCACAGCAATATGCAATTCAAAAAAGAGTTGTTACGGTAGATGACTATAGAGCCAGATTAGTCAATGATTATAATATTGTAGATTCTGTTCGCGTATGGGGCGGGGAAGACAACGACCCACCACAGTACGGAAAAGTATTTATTTCAATAAAGCCCAAGACAGGATATGTTCTTTCTGACGCCGAAAAAGAGCGAGTAAAGACTGACATTCTCAAGAAACGAAATATGGTAACCATTACCCCAGAGTTTGTAGATCCAGACTATTTAAATTTGGTTTTGGATGTTCGGGTTGCATATGACCCAAGAAAAACGACACAATCGGCCGACCAAATCAAGGCAAAGGCCATTCAGGCAATTGCATCCTATGGAATTACGGATTTAAATAATTTTGACCAATATCTTAGAAATTCTGCCCTTTCTTATAAGATTGATTACTCTGATATTTCTATTAAGAACAGTCTTATAGATGTAAGAATTAAAAAGGCATTTAAACCAATTCTCAAAGTTCGAGGAACGCATACAATTAATTTTGACAATGCCCTATTTCGCCCGCACACAGGTCACCTGAATATTCTTTCTTCTACTGGATTTAGTTTTTTGGATAGTCGAAATTGTACATTCATAGACCAAGACGGAATTGTCAAGGTTGTTCGGTATAGTTCTACAAAGGATATGACTTATAATATTGTTCATGACAACATTGGAACCATTGATTACATTACAGGAAGAGTTGTCATTGATGGCTTCCGCCCGCTTTTGATTAATGATGGTTCTGATTATATTAAACTTATTGTAAAACCAAATATTAGAGATGTCATGCCAAAAGGAAATACAATTCTTACAATAAATGAAAGTGATATTACGGTTACGATGGTGGATGATACTGATATAATTGAGTCGAATAAAGTTCAAGGATATTGATAACTTGTTGAGGAATGAAACAGCATGGCAATAATTAATACGGCAAATGCCCATCAGACATCATTGCTAGTTTCTAGTCAGATTCCTGATTTTGTTCAGTCAGAACATCCTCTTTTTGTGACATTTATTGAAAGTTATTATGACTTTCTTGCCCAGGCCAACAGCGGGATTCTTACTTCTGATGGAACAACTGCATATTATGGTGCCGACTATGCAGTCAAGATTCTTCCCGATGCTGCCGATGTGGATACCACAGATTTCAATGTGTTCCTTGAATCATTTCGTCGTCAATATGCCCCCAATTTTCCACAGAGTACACATGCAAATGTAAATGATAGAACATTATATAAAAATATAATTAATTTTTATCGTGCCGTGGGGACAGATGATTCGTTCAAGATGTTGTTTCGTTTGTTGTACAATGAAGAAATTGAAATTTATTATCCAAAGACAGATATGTTAATTGCGAGTGGTGGAAATTATTCTAAACAGAATAGGATTTCGGTTGCAGCAGTTGATAATTTAGAAACTATCAAGAATAAAAAGATTGTTGGCGCATCTTCCGGGGCATACGGAACTGTAGAGCGAGTAGAGATTCTTCCAAAATCATCTTTATCGTTTTTTTCTGGGAGAATTTCAAATGTTTCTTCTGGGTCATCTTTTACAGAAGCCAACACTTCATTGGAAGCAATTTATGATTCAGATTATTTGAGAGAAATTCAGATGCCCAGGGCATATGTATATCTTTCTTCTGTTCTTGGAAATTTTCAATTTCATGAAACCCTGTACATTGATGATGCTTCGGTTTCGGTTGCCAATACAGTTCTTCTTCCACAGACACGGAAAATTTTATTTTTTGATGATTTTGTTTTGCCCGATTCCGGGGCAAGAGGAAATATTGACAATGCCAATGCAGTTATTTCAATTAACTCTGGACGGTCATGGAGATCAGAGAAAAGCACAGGGCCGCCCTGGGGACTTACTTCAAATATTTCATATGGCAATACAGGAATGTGGTTTTCTTCGGAGGGGACAGGGAAGATTGCTCTTGTTGCCAATGTGGGCGGGTCCACGGGATATAAGGTTCTACAGGTAGGAAATAATTCTATATCTGCATTGGATGCAAATTTGAGTGTTGTTGCATCCGGCTATGGGTCGTTTCCGGCATACGGAGAAGCCAACGGAATTGGTGGTGTTGGTGCAACAGGAAATATTTCATTTCTTACGAATGAGACCTTCATCAATCCCGGCAGGCTGGACCCGGCCGGTAACGCTTTTGAAGTCGCAATGTATGTAAATGCAACATCTGATTCCTTCGTCGGGCCGAATGGAAATACTTGGCCAATTGGGATGGGCGTTCCTCCGACTGCCTGGACCGAAGAACGCCGAAGAGTATTTGGCCCGGATACGGGCGCCGGGCTCTGGGGCGCGGCATCTTTTTATATTATGTATACGTCTGGCAATGCAGCGTATAGATTTACAAATAGCAGTCCATCTGCCACCACTCTTCCCGATGGGTCAAATCTTGAACATTTTCCGACTGCACATTTCCCCCTTGGTTTTGATAGAAATTTTGTTCTAATTATGTGGGACTCCAGACCAACGGTTCCCCTTGCGGGGACTGGGGGTGGTTGGGGTCAAACATGGAGGGTCATTAATAACAACTCGATGGTGATACCGTATGAAACCAACTGGCCAGGAAATACAGTTCCATTTATTCCAGATTCGACAATGGGAGATTTTATTGTTGCCCAGTATGCTGGCGACACCGGCACCGAATTAAATCCAATACATGATTTGGTAATTCATCCCGATGTCCTCCCAAAGACTGCCTACTTTGACGAAAAGCGCAGACTGACTTTTACGGGTGACCAGAGACATCTTGTCCTGAACCAGAGCATCGGAATCGGCGGAGAAGACCGTCTGTATAGAATGTCAGTCCGTGCCAGAGATTTGGGAGGCAACTCGGCATTTTCTGTTGCAGAAGGAAATAGATTTTCGGCAGGCTTGGAGTGTTTGGACAAGAGCCAGAAAATCATAAGTGCAAACAATTATAATGATGCCTGGGGAAATTCCCATTGGATTGTCTCCGACCATCAGTCAATTGATGATGCATGGTTTACATATATTGGGCATTTCAAGGGAAGACAATCGAAAAAGTCTTCTGATCTTATTTCTTATCGAACAGAGAATCATGGAAGTGGTGGTCGAAAAGACCTTCCTGTTGCCGGAAAATCTTACAATTCTCTATCAAGAGCAATTGACGGGGATGTTGTTCTTCCGTTCGGAACAACATTCATCAGACCGACATTAAGAATAAATGAACCATCTTCAACTGCCACATATTCTCAAGGAACCATGCAAATTGATTATGTTCAAATTGAAGAGTTGACGCCAATTCAATCTCAATTGGGATTTGGTGGAGAATATTTGGATAGTTCCAGTCTTCTTTCTACTCCCGGTGCATTTCTTCAGGATAATCACTATCGTCAGACATATGCCTATGACATTCGCTCAAAACAACAGGTCAAGACCTATGAATCAATTGTCAAGAGTACGACCCATCCGGCTGGCCTGAAGATGTTTGGAACGGTTGTTTCTGAGAGTTCTCGAAGAACGAGTGATTCGATTGACCTTGTTGCCACCAACCTTGCAAATCTTACTAATTTTGAGATTGAACTCGCAGAGCATCCAGCTTGGTCGCCAGACGGAACCAAAATTGCCTTTCGCTCTACCAGAGATTCTGCTACTGCCAACGGCGATATTTATTATATGGATGCAATAGATGGAACCAATGTAGTGCGAGTTACGAATGACCAGCCTGCCACGGGAGATAATTATTATCCAGACTGGTCGCCAGATGGAACTGAACTTGTTTTTGAATCCAGAACCGATGATAGCGCAAACGGAGACATATATGCAATTAAAATAGGCGGCACAGACCTAAGACAACTCACGACCAACACATATTTATATGACACAGACCCAACATTTTCTCCAGATGGAAAAAAGATTGCCTTTCAGCGAAGGGAAGCGTTAGGAGTTGATATTGGTTCGATTGCAGGAATTATGGTAATGGATGCATCGGATGGAGGAAATAAAAAACTGATTACTCCTATGTATCCATATGAAAATTCTCCTTCATGGTCGCCTGACGGGAAGAAGATTGCATATCGCAAACAGTTTTATGATGCTGATGATGTTTTGCAATCAGTAGCAATTTGGACTGTGGATGTCGATGGTTCAAATCCAACTGAAATTTATCGTCCTCCGGGCATTCCGGGAGGCTCGGTAACCAGTACGCGACTTTATTATCCAGCTTGGTCGCCGGATGGAACAAAGATTGCAGTCCACGGTAAGAATTATGACACAGAACATGATATTTCTGTGATAATGAATGCAGACAATCCAGGGGATGTAAGATTAGTCCAACTTACTACTAATGCAGCCTCGGACGCAGCATCATCATGGTCCCCCGATGGAACCAAGATTGCCTTTCAATCTAATAGAAGTGATGCCGCCAACAACGAAATTTGGGTCATGGACGTAAGTCATCCACGCACCAACACAAACCTCCTAGGCACCTTCTCCCCGGATTCTCTGGATTCCCTTGCAGGATGGTTCAAGGCAGAATCAATCAGCCCAGAAAACGTGGACAATCTCAGATACACCACAAATGTTGTCGGAACACACACGGCAACAAATATCATGCCACCGGGAATTTCTGATTTCCCTGGAACCGGAAGCCCCATAGAGAATCATTTAACATTGTCCGCCATCGGCGGCCGAACTCCGTTTACTGCATCCATAGATTATGGCGACTGGGCAGTTGGTTCTCCGAGTTCATTGAAGATACAGACTCCGACTACAGCTTCTGATGGCTCTACTTGGCTTGAAAATGCAATATATTTTGGGGATGATACACAATTAGATGATGCTAATATTATAGTTCCTGTTGCAAACACTAAATGGTTATTTTCTTGTTACATAAAATCCAGTAATGTTTCTCCCGGATTTCATGGGGGCTCTCCATCGGCCGATGGTATTTTTAGGGCATATGTCCGATTGGCAAATACTTCTCTATACGGAGGAGGCGGGGTTGTGGACTGGAGCGGAACTAGCGGAATGGTTTCTCAGGCAGACACATGGACACGGGTTTCTGCAATTTTTGATTTTGATAGCAACCTGATTAATGTGACATCTCATCCCGCAGACCAAAATAGTCGGAGAGCCCTGTTCATTATGGATTTTGGAAACCCAAACTCGACATATCATATTGATGGACTGATGTTGGAACGGTATGATGCTTCCCTTCATGGAGCGACCCCTGGCTCACACACTCCATCCCCCTATGTTCATCCTTCTCTGAATGGTGCCGATGTCATGTCATGGTATGATTCCTCTCCGAACAAACTCCATGCCTATGCAAACACCAGCACAGTCTTCGGAACAAACTGGAAGCCTCCGATGTTCCTTGCCAACACAGGCACCGGGCATCCTGTTGTCGCCTTCAGGTCAAACAATGCATTTCAGAATGGAACTGCAACAGGAAATGTTTATCATTATTCAACATTTCCGAATGACCCAAACTACATGACAGGACTCACGGGAAAAACCTCTCCGGCTGCAAACACTCTGCCAAGACCAATTGCCAATCAGTTTACGGGATTTGTTGTTGCTCGGACGAATCTTACTGCAAATCAAACTAATTATTATACGGCTGTTTGGCCTTGGATGGGACAACAATTATTTGAAGTGGGTTCTTTTTTGAATCATGCTCATGATTCTGGCTCAATAATTGGGGATGGTTCGTATGGTATTTCCCTTCTTCCTCGCCCCACCACCGGGAATGGGGCATTGTATACTATGGCTGCAAATTCTTCTGGATATAGAGCAATTATAAGGACTGCTGTCGATGATACATCAACAGAGCTTCAGGTTCCTTTGGATACGTCTACTTCGTTTAGAATTTTTGGGATTTCGGAATTTGCTACCACCAATACATATGCAGCCACACAGGGAAAGACATCTGATCTTCTGACCATGCACTATAATGGAAGACGATATGGAAATTCAGCGTTGCATTGGCATGATTGGAGTTTTCCTGTATTGGCAACACCAGATGATCTATCAAGAGATGGGCTGTCATACGAAAGACAGATTGCCGACGATGCAACTTTTTATATTGGTCATGCCCAGGATGGTAAATATAGCGGTAAATATAGCCGTTATGATTTTTTCGACGGAGACATGGCTGAGATTGTCTGGTTCAATGAGCAACTTTCAAATACACAAATTGCACTCGTCGAGGGGTATCTGGCCCACAAGTATGGCATTGCGGATGACTTGATTCACAAGGATGGGTCTGGCGACCATCCGTACAAATATCAGGCACCTCCGGCAGTTGGAGCAAACAATACGAGTTATTGATTATAAATAAAGATATACATTAGGAGAATTTTACTTTTGCCGTCATTCATCAGTTCAAATTTTAGTAGATATGCTGCCGAATCATTTGTTGAGGGGTTTTCTCTCGGTAGTGTATATTTGTATGTGGGAAAGGGCACAGTATGGTCCGATGACACCACACCTCCGTCTGCAAATGACACCCCAGCCGACCATGCAAAAATTTGGGACAATATGGCCGGAGTAGTTCGCGTCAATCGCAATCAGGTTATTCTTGGGATTGCAAGAAATAATTGGACATCTGGTGTGATCTATGAACGACATAATGATATTTCTTCGACATTGGGTTCTGGTACAGGATTTTATGTTCTTGCCGGAAGCACAGACAGAGATGTATATTTGTGTCTGGATAATGATTATGATGCTCAGTCCTCTGTAAAACCGACACATAAAACTTTTGGCACAACAAGAGAAGTTGATGGATATGTCTGGAAATATTTGTACACTATTTCTGCCATCACATTTAATAAATTTGCAACAGATAGTGTCCTTCCGGTCGGAACCCATCCTACGGTTACCGGATATGCAAAGGCGGGATCTATTATTACAGTTCCCCTTTCGGCAAATAGTCAAAATGGAATTGGAGCATATTATAGAGGAAGTGGATTTTCAAATGGAACACAGGGCATTGCATTGGCCGGAGCATACATTGATACAACAGTTAGTTCTTCTTCTCCAACAAATGCAATTAAATTAGCAGCATCTGTCGGTCTTTCTAATGAAAATAATTATTATAATAATTGTGCATTCTTGGTAACGTCTGGATTGTCTACCGGAAGCGTGCGAATAATTCAAGATTATGTTGCTTCTACAAATACAATAACGTTATCATCTCCGGTCAATAGTATTGAAAATGGAGATACCTTTCAAATTGGTCCGAGGGTTACTGTTGACAATAGATATACTGGAATAGGATTTCTGGGAATAGGAAATGTAAATGGAAGCGGCAATTTGACTTCTGTTACAATTTTGAATACTGGAGGAGGATATGCTAACTCAGATATAAGTTTTAATGTTCTTGGTGATTATAATCCTGCCCCGACGCATCCAGATGGCTCGGGAGCAATTATTGACATAACAATTCCTCCAATTCAGGGTGGTCATGGATATAGTGCAGCAGCAGACCTTAATGCCAAATTTGCAATTGTTTCTGCCGAAACTGTATTGCCAACAAACGACCAAACTGGGACTTTTTCTGGGCCCAGAAATGAAATTCGTCAAATTGGACTTTTAAGAAATCCATTGGACTCGGGTAAACAGACTGCTCTAGGAACTTCGTATGATATGCGAACGACCCTTTATATTACACAAACAGGAATTACTTTATCTGAGGATGAAGAAATTGTGAGTGAAACAGGAAAGGCAATCGTCTGGGATATTTCTGGAACGAGTGGGAGTCAGTATATTACGGTGACCAATAAATCTGGCAGTTTTGCAAATGGGGATACCATTACAGGAAGTGGTGGAGGAGGTCAATATATCATAAATAATAATGGAAAAGAAAATTATCAATATCCAATAGGGTCAACGAATAATCCAGAATCTCCGGTAATGTATGGTGGATTGACTAAATATTCTGGTCAGATTATATATCATGAAAACATTCAACCTATTGCAAGAAGGTCAAATCAAAAAGAAAACTTTAAATTTGTTTTTGAATTCTAAATAATAGAGAGAAATTGTTGTAATAAAAGGAAACGTATACAATGCCAATCAATTTTAATAAAACTCCATATTATGATGACTTTTCAGAAGATAGTCATTTTATGCGATTGTTGTTCCAGCCTGGCCGTGCAGTTCAGGCCAGGGAATTGACTCAAATTCAGTCGCTGTTGCAGAATCAAATTGATAGTATTGGAAGGCATATATTTCAAAATGGATCTACTGTTGTTGGTGGAAAAATTAATTACGATAAAACAAATGTTAAATGGCTGGCAATTCAACCAACTGATGGGAGCGGAAATAGGATATTTATTAATCAAATTGTTCCTGGCCAACGAATTCGACGATTGCTATCGGTTGATGATTCCAATCTTGCCGTCGATGCGGAAATTGTAGGTGTAGTTCCTGCCGAAAAAGGAAGTCCAGATACACTTTTTATTAAATTTAATGGAAGTACAGGAGGAGATGAAAGTTCTTTTGGTGCAGCACAAGATTTGATTATATTTGACCCCGAGAGTGGTGAAGTTCGATATAAGGTCAAAACTCTTGTTGTAGATTCATATGCAAAAGCACAACACATTGGAACTTCTTCTTGGTTGACTGTTGAGCCTGGAATATATTATTGGAATGGAATGTTTTTGAAGAGTCAGGGGGGAACTGTTCGTCTTTCAAAGTACGGAAATGTTTCGACATATCGTGTTGGTTTTTTTGTGGAAGAGTCGGTTGTTACTGATGACCCAAGAACACTCGACCCAGCCTCAGATACCACAAATTACTTTGCCCCAGGAGCAGACCGCTACAAAGTTCAATTGACACTTGCTCGGGTCGGTGACGGCCTAACGTTTAATGATGTCGGCACAGACTATCAAAAGGTTGATAATTTTATTGAAATTTGTCGAATTGATTCTGGAACTCTTTTGAGAGCCCCCGGAGATAAGACATTATACAATGTTCTCAGAGATCGTTTGGCAGACCGAACATTTGAAACAAGTGGAAATTTTGTGGCAAGGCCATATAATCTTTCTCTTGAAAATATTACGACAGATGCCGCCTCTGAAATGCGAGCGCATCTTTCGGATGGTGTTGCCTACGTTCGTGGATATAGACGAGGGCTGGACGAACACAATACTTTACGCATTCTTAAAGGTCGAGACTCGGCAGCAGAAACGGTTACTGTAGACAACAAGTATGGTGATAATTTTGTTGTGGTTTATGATGGAACTGCCGATAACGAAAAGGCCAATGGAATATTTACAATTGGTTCAGGCGCCGGACAAACTCCAATAACAGCCGTTGCCAATGGATTCCGTGGTGAAGCAGTTTCGGTTCATTGCGTTCCACATAGCAAAGTAAAAGACTATTCATTATTAGACGCAAATACATGGAACTCTACTCTTGTTGCAACTGCAAGACCAATGCAAATGTCATACAACAAAGATGCGACTGATGTTGGTCGCGGTTCTTGTTATAATTTGTGGTTGGCGGATGTCAAGACATCTTCTGTCTCTGGAAACACAACAGTTGCTAACATTATTACAGGCGTGGATGCTGCACATGATACGGGCGATACGGCATATACGTTTGGTGCCACTTCTCATGGAATTATTGCAGGAGATAGAATTTCTGTCAGCGGAAGTACAGTTTCCGGGGATTGGGATATAGATAATGTTTTGGTAAAAGGTACTCCTACTACAACAGAGATTAAAGTTCTTGGAAACTTTGGGTCGGGCACAGCTTTAACTGGTGGAGTATTAACTCTGACAAGAACAACAGGAAATACAAACCCGCAACGAACAATTGTGCTTGACCCAAACAAATCTGCTGCATGGAATGACTCTTATGTGGGTGCCACAATTTCTGTGGATGGTGGTGCCGCAAAGACAATTATTGAGTATGTGGGCGCAAATACTGATGCATCTTCTTTGTGGGATGCCGAACCAAATCCTCTTCCATCTACACACTCAGGCCTTGTTATTGTTGATTCTGATTTTGATGCAATTCCTATATATGGATCGACATATACAATCAATCTCGGAATGAGGCAGGCAAGGTCGGTCGTATACAATTCAAACAAAGATGCAACAGGGGCAGAGTTATATCCTGCAACAGTCAACAAGGCATGGAATATTGACCCCATCTCCGGTGTAGATAACAAGGGAGAAAGCTCAAAGGTTGCATCTACTTTGTATGGCGGAAGGATAGACGGAGACTGCAAGTTCAATATTTATGGCGAAGGTGGCCATGATGCATTAATTTTTCCATTGGGACCAGACGCAATCAAGAGAACGGTGAATGATGGCAATTTGGATACTGGTTTTAATAGTAATTCTGTTATTTATTATACAGAATATATGAGGGATACTGGAGCAGGAACTTTTGTTCTTCCACAGTCCGGCAGATATAAATTTTGTAGTCAACCTTCTATATATCCGTATACAAATGTTGGAAATATTACTGATTTAATACAGATACGAGAAAATTTTATATTAGTTAATGAAACCACATCCGAGGTTATTACAAATAATATTACTGGAATTAACATTGCCGCAGGCACAGGCATTGCTGCTGCCGCCACGGTGACCGGCCCTACATTCGTTGCCGGACATAATTACATTCTTATTGCACCTGCCAAGGCATCTTTTGTAAAACCTGCCATGAAGAAATTGGTTGTTGCAAATACGACAGGCGTTCAGTCTGCCGCAGTTGCCGATTACTATACAGACCTTTTGGTGGGACAGTTGCATGTTAATTCTCCTTCGGATATTACTCAAAGAATTTCTCTGAAGACGCCCGATGCATTTAAGATTCAGAAGATTATTCATAAGTTTAGAAATGATTCACCAGCCAATGCAAATGAAGATGTTGCAAATGCAGACTTGGTTGTCACAGACCGATTCAATTTTAATGACGGTCAAAAAGATATGTATTATGATAATGCATTTATTACACTAAAGGAAAGCGCCGAGACTCCCACAGGAAATCTTTTTGTTTGTTTTGATTATTTCCAAAGAACCGAAGAGGATGGAACAACTCTTAATACAAATGCTCCAAGTTTCTTTTCTGTGGATTCGTATCAGACAACAACAGATTTGACTTTTGATAGTTATATTGGTGGCCCCGGGTTTGCGGTAGGTGACCGAGTAAAGGCAAATTCTGGAGCAGTTGGATATGTGGTCGAGTTTGCAAATACAAATGATACCACCGCTGCCAAAATGCAGTTGGAAGGTGTCACGGGAACCTTTGTTCTTGGAGATGTTGTTACTGCATTTTATTCTGGGTCAGGAAACAAGTATGCAAACGTGGTATCTGTGACGGAAGCACAGCTATCTTATCCAGAAATTCCAACATATACTTCTTCTACAGGCCAAAAATATAATCTAAAAAATATGATTGATTTCCGGCCTTATGTATCTACTTCTGGGAGAATCAGCGACACAATTCAAGACTCTATGATGATGCCCATCCCTTCTGGAACTGCACTCAGGACCGGAAAGGATGGAGTTAATGTTCCGAGATTAGTCTCTTCGCACGGAGTTGAATCTTATCTTGGGAGAATTGATAAATTAATTTTAACCAAAGATGGAAAATATACCACAATCAAGGGAATTTCGGGAAAAGATAAACGTCCCCCGAAAGATCTTCCTGCCAATGAGGCACTCACTCTTTTTACAATAAATATTCCTGCATATACAAATGATCTTTCAAAAGTGACACATGAAAGAAGTGTTGCAGTCCGACACACAATGAGAGATATTGGGCGCCTGGCCCAGAGAGTCAAAAATCTTGAATATTATGTTTCACTCAATTCATTGGAACAGGCAGCAAGAGATGTTGACGTAACCTTTGCAGATGGAACAGAACGATTTAAGAATGGTATTTTGACTGATAATTTTACAGGATTTTCTGCCATTAATGCCGAAGAAACCAAGGCAGCCCTGGGCAAAGGAGTGCTTCGCCCCATTTCTCGTCTGCCTGGAATTGGAAATTATAATTTTAATTTTAGTCGGTCAGAAAGTGATTCTGTAGTGGATATTGCTTCTTCTGATGTTATTTTGAGTGATGATGGAGAAATTTCTGGGCGGGTTATTACGTTGGGATATACGACAGAAGCATTTATTCAACAACCGGATGCATGTGTAGTAGAGAGTGTCAACCCATTTGACCTTCAAAATTATACAGGAACGTTGCAATTATTTCCAGATTTTGACAGGTGGGTGGATACAAATCGGGCTCCAGAATTAAATATTGATGTCGGTGGCGAATCCCTTTTGTCAATTAAACCCGGAGATACTGCTGCTGATGTCCTTGCCAGACTTGAACAAATGGATAATTTATGGTCAGATATTGCAGGTTCTCCAATAGGAGAATTTAGCGGAGTGGTGAATCACACTACAGAAAATCCTCTTGATGGGTCATTTGAAACAGATACTTTTGGAAGGAGTATTACGCTTGAATCTGTTGGCGGCCAAGTCAATGATAAAGCCAAGACTGAAATTGATGCAGCAATTGTTCAGGCATCAATGTTGGATGGAACTCAAAAGAATTCAAATCTTCTTCCATATATTCGTGAACGAGATATTGTTGTTGTCGGAAAGGGACTAAGACCAAATAGAAATGCCGAACTTATTTTTGATGGAGAACCGATTGAATGGGCATTTGGTCGTGCAAATGAAATTTTTATTGATAAATCTTCCATCCCGAATCCCCTTGGCACCGAAACCATCATGCGACCAGAGAGTCAAGGTAAGACATATGAAAAGATTAAATTAGAGGGCGATGGACAGGTTGCAAATGCAATTCTTCTTGCCGTTCGCGATTACCAATGGACCGACTATGCAGACAACCCAAATGTGACTGCCCTTGCCGCCGAAACACAAAATATAAAGGTTGGTTATATTGTTCCAGAAATTATTCGGTCTGGTGATACCAATAATCCTCCGTTGATTAACTATACGAATGTTGATGGTTATTATGAGGGATGGACGCCAGCCCAAATTGCTGCTGGAGGATTCCAAGGAACCGACGCGCGAACAATTACAGGATATGATTCTGATGTAGTATATAATCTTGTTGAGGCGGCATCAAAAATTAATCCAAAAGATTATTACAATGGACACTATACAGGAACTGCAATGAATAGTGGGGAAAGTACAACTCAAATTAAATTATCTCCAGATGCAGGAAGATATATTGCAAATAACTTTGGAACAGATGCAGGAATTTATGAAGGAATTCCTGCAAAGACAATTATTAAGATTGTGCATGGAAAGGGTAGAGGACAAGAAGCGCATGTGATTCCTCCCGCGTCAGGGGCGGCATTAAGTGTATCTGTTAACTCTCCTATTGTTGAAGTAGAGGGCCTGACTCGTCCAATCGACAATACGAGCGTGTATAGTATCCGAATGAAGCCTGTTCCTCCGGCAGTAAGAAATCATAATATTTCTCAACTG
>JYMV01010037.1_pt1 | contig 14397 bp, 11 predicted proteins | sample 338911 | NCBI WGS metagenome assembly JYMV01 (sample SAMN03354496, study PRJNA234377) | hydrothermal vent metagenome | biome: Deep sea; feature: Hydrothermal plumes at the Eastern Lau Spreading Center, Western Pacific Ocean; material: Seawater | place: Tonga | collected 2009 | depth 2000 m m
AGGGGCTCCTCGCCCTCACCAGCGATGGCATCCTCGGCGTCGACCTGGAGAGGATCCGCCCGGAGATCGATGTCCTTCGCCTCGCCCGGAGGGTGTTCAGCAGCAGTGAACAGGCGCAGTTCTCGACCATCCACGAGGAGCGCCTGCGGCCCTCCTTCTTCCACGTCTGGACGTGCAAGGAAGCGTTTCTCAAGGCCCATGGAGGGGGTCTCACCGTTCCTCTCACCTCTTTCGATGTCGAGGTCGATCCCGACCGGGGGGCCCGACTTCTCGACACTCGGCTTCCGGGAGATGAGAGAGGAAACTGGCAGTTGAAGACCATCGATGTCGAGGAAGGGTTGCGTGCCGCGGTCGCCTGGAGCGGATCGGAGCCCCTGCGGCAGATCTCCAACTTTCGCCTCGAAGACTCGCCGTTTCCTAGTCGACGGTGATCTCCAGATAGCCTGTCCCGCTCTGGCCCGAATCCCAGCCTCCAATACGGATCAGGTAGACCTCACCCGAGAAGACGGGAACATTTTCCAGTTCCGATTGGTATGAGGAGCAGTTGGACCCGGTCCCATCGCCATTGCACCCGATCTGCTCGAGGGAGGCGCATGATCCCTGGTAGATGACGAGATCGGAGTCGAAATTGATGAGCCCGCAGGTGCTCACAGTCATCAAGCCTGTGGCAGGAGAGGTAAAGCTGTACCAGGCATCGCGGCTGAGGAAGCCGAGGAAGGTACCCTGGCAGATGAAGTCGTCATAGAGGTCGCTGCTGGTCGTCATCGTCGTGGTGTCCACCGGGTTGAGACCGATCTGAGCGATGATCGCATCGGAACATTCATCTCCATCACCGCCGCCACCGCTGCATGCGGGGAAGGTGGAGCAATCGTCATCGGCGCAGTCGATCAGGCCATCGCTGTCATCATCGATGCCGTTGTCGCAGATCTCGACGCCGCCACCGCCACTGGTACAGGTGCCAGCGGCGATGCAACCGAGATCACAGCCGATGGAGTCGACCGTCGGGTCATCCCCTGGCCCGGGGTAGGGAGGAGCGGGCGAAGGTCCGCCGGTGAACATGTGGGAGAGGAGAAAAATCCCATCGGCGAGGTCGAGAGTTCCATCATCGTTGACGTCCGCAGCATCGGAGCACGACATCGATCCCATCAGGAAGAGGTGGTTGAGGGTCGTGACAGGATCACCGAGGGTCAAGACACCGTCTGCATCGACATCACCTCGAATGAAGGCTGTTTCAGTCAGGGGAATCTCGACCGTGCACGATGCAGTTTCGCTCTCGACTCCCTGGAAGATCCCGACCACTTCATAAAAGAGAGAGATCCCGCCGGGAGCGGTTAGATCGAGGTAATTGCTGGCATCACCGGAGAGAGAGGCCACAACCACGCCATCGCGCACAACCTCTATCGAATCCCAGGAGAGGGGATTCTGCCACTGGAGGAGTGCGCCGCCATTGCTTGGGTTGCAGGTGAGTGCCATCGGCGGCTCGGGAACATCGACCACCTCCACAACACAGGTCAGCGCTGGAGACTCGATGCCACCGATCACTCCACTGACGGCATACTCGTGAATCTCACCGACAGAGACGGCGAAATCCTCGTAGCCGCCACCACCAGCGGGGAGGTCGGGAAAGGGAAACCCATTGCGACGGATTCTGATTCCATGGTAAGGCGCAGCTTCCTGCCAGGTGAGGAAAACCGACTCCCCTGCTGACCCACAGCTGAGGCTCACCAGCGGTGGGATATCGGAGATGATCACCTCCAGTTCGCTGGCGATCGTCGGTACCACCACTCCATCGAGATCTGCCGCGAGAGTCCCGAGCCAACCACAACTGAGGTCAGGGAGCATCGGTTCGATGACCGAAGGTCCGTTCCCGAAACCGTTTTGAACCTGGAACCTGAGTCGCATCAGGATTGCAGACTGGCCAGAAAATCCACCCGGACCGAGAACCGCGACCATCGTCACCGCATCGGGGGCGAGGCCATCCCACCACTGGGTACAACCGGTGCTGCCACCGACTCCAGCCGGTTGAGGTGCGTTCCAGGCGAAAGTCTGAGGGACGAGAGCACCCGGAATCTCCGAGGGCAGAATCACCTCGAGCAGCAACAGGGCGGCGGGGTCGAATCCGACCGCGTTCTGATAGCCTCCGATGGTAACGCCGCCGGGATTTTCCAGGATCATGTCGACATCGAACGTGGTCCCTGGGGCCAGCACTGTGGCGGGGGTATCGAGAGAAATTGTCACCGTCTGGGCGGCAGTACTATCCGCAGGTGCCAGCACGAGAAGGGCGACGGCGAGCAGGAGAGCGACGACTCGGGAGTTGTGTAGCTTCATGATGATCCTGATCGGGTTGATCTTCCTCCTGTGTACCCTCCAGCGAAGGCATGATTCCAGGCCATCCTACCACCTCGAGCAAAAAGGCTTTCATCCTCGAGACCTTGCCGGGGAGACGGTGACTGCTGTCAGGAAGGACAGTTTCGTCAGCGCTCGCAAAAACCGATCGCCCCGGCGATCGGATCAGCCCAGTTCCTCCCCGAGAGTGTTGAGCGCCGCCCCCGCCCAGAACCACTTCACCTGTCTGGCGCTCAGGGTGTGGCAGGTACTGACACGATCCTCCCTGCCATCGGCATGGTGAAGGACCACCTCGACCCCCCGTCCCGGGGCGAGAGAGGTGAGATCCTCGACGGTGACCCGGTCTCCCTCCTCGACCCTGTCGTAATCTTCGGGATCGACGAAGGTCAACGCAAGCACGGCCTGCTTCTTGAGGTTGGTTTCGTGAATCCGGGCGAAACTCCGGGCGATCACCACCGCACATCCGAGAAATCTCGGACACATCGCGGCGTGTTCCCGGCTCGAACCCTCTCCATAGTTCTCATCGCCGACAACCACCCATCCTCTACCGGAAGCCCTGTAGCGTCCGGCAGTTTCATGGAAGGGCCGGAGTTCTCCATCGTCGGGGTCGGTCGCCACTCCCCGCCCACCGGCAAAAGCGTCGATCGCCCCGAGGAACATGTTCCTGGAGATGTTCTCGAGGTGGCCACGGAAGCGCAGCCACTTGCCCGCAGGAGAGATGTGGTCGGTGGTGCACTTGCCGTGCGCCTTGAGGAGAAGGGGGATCCCTTCGAATTCCGATGGGTCACGGGCCGCGAAGGGCTCGAGGAGCTGGAGCCGTTCACTGGTTGGATCGACGATGACCTCGACGGTAGACCCATCTTCTGGCGGAGCGACATAACCACTCTGGTCGGCGACGAAGCCACGTCCTGGCAAACTCCGACCGGTGGGTGGATCGAGAAGGAACTCCTTCCCGGATGCGTCCTCGATGGTGTCTGCGAGGGGATTGAAATCGAGCCTCCCCGAGAGCGCCATCGCGGTCACCACCTCGGGGCTGGCGAGGAAGGAAAGGGTCTCGGTGTTGCCGTCGTTTCTCCCCGGGAAGTTGCGGTTGTAACTGGAGATGATGCTGTTCGCTTTGCCGTAAGATCCGTCCTCCCGGTGCCACTGCCCGATACAAGGCCCGCAGGCGTTGGCGAGGACGGTGCCGCCGATACCCTCGAACTTCCCCGCCTGCCCATCTCTCTCGACGGTCCGGTAGACCTGGGTCGAGCCCGGAGTGACAAGAAACTGAACTTTCGAAGTCACCCCTTTCTCGAGGGCCTGAGCGGCGATGTTCGCCGCACGGTCGATGTCCTCGTAGGAGGAGTTGGTGCACGACCCGATCAGGGCAGAACTGATCTCCAGCGGCCAGCCTTCCTTCCTCGCTTCCGGGCCCAGTTCGGAGATGGGGCGAGCACGGTCAGGGGAATGGGGGCCGACAACATGGGGCTCGAGGGTGGAGAGATCGATCTCGATCACCTGGTCGTAGAAGCGGGAAGGATCGGACTCCGCCTCGGGATCGGGAACGAGAAGATCGGAGTGCTCCGAGGCAAGATCGGCGATATCGGCCCGATCGGTCGCCTCGAGATAGCGAGCCATCGCATCGTCGTAAGGGAAGATGGAACAGGTCGCACCGATCTCCGCTCCCATGTTGGTGATCGTCGCTTTCCCCGTGCAACTGATGCTCCGTGCACCGGGGCCGATGTACTCGAGGATGCTTCCGGTTCCACCCTTGACGGTGAGCAATCCGGCAACCTTCAGGATCACATCCTTCGCCGACGCCCAGCCGTTGAGTTCTCCTGTGAGGTGAATCGCGAGGGCCCCGGGCCAGCGAACGTTCCACGGAAGTCCCGCCATCACATCGACGGCGTCAGCCCCGCCGACCCCGATCGCGACCATTCCCAGTCCCCCGGCATTGGGGGTGTGGCTGTCGGTCCCGATCATCATCCCGCCTGGAAACGCATACTTTTCCAGAACCACCTGGTGGATGATACCGGAGCCGGGCTTCCAGAATCCGATGCCGTAACGCCGACTCGAACTGTCGAGAAAGCGGTAGACCTCGGAATTGACCTCTTCTGCGGCGCCCAGATCGGCAACTGCACCTACTCGTGCCTGGATGAGGTGATCGCAGTGGACGGTGGTCGGAACCGCAACTCGCGGCAGATTGGCCTGCATGAACTGGAGAATCGCCATCTGGGCGGTCGCATCCTGCATCGCAACCCTGTCGGGGCGCAGGTCGGCGTAACTCTTCCCCCTCTCGGGGAATTCTCCCCCCATCGAGTCGAGATGGCTCGACAGGATCTTCTCGGAGAGTGTCAGTCCTCTCGCAAGCTGCTCACGCGCCACTCGATGACACCCGGGCGCTCTCTCGTAAAGCCCGCGAACCGCATCCAGAGTGCTCAAGAGGTCCCTTTCTGGCCCTTTCGAGGTGAATCGTTCATGACGAAAGATCCCCTCCCCGAGCGACCCTCTCCTTGAGGAGGGCCCAGCAGGGCCTATAATCGATGGGTGCAACTTTTCCCATCCCGGCGCGGACTACCCGCCCGCCTCCGTACAGGGATGGAAGATGGACCCTCGCACTCTATCCGGTTCCCGTCCGGGCGGGGAGGTCACAGTTCAAAACGCTTCCTCGGGGGAGGAGAGATCGATGCCACTTCCAGAACGCCAGCCCTTCGCAACAGGAGGCACCTTCGGGAGCCTCATCCTCGTCGCCCTCATTTCGGTCCTCCTGCTCCCTCAGCAGGGGCTGATCGCAGGAGACTTCGGATTCAACGTCATCGATGTCGAGGCGGTCCCGGGTGAGCCCTTCGCCATGTCTGTCGAAGGGGACTGGACAGCGAACATCGGTGGATTCCAGCTCTCCCTCCAGTTGCCCTTCGGACTCCCGGTCGATGATCTTGGAATCTCTGTCGACAACACTCTCGTCGGAGAACTCGATCCTGATTTCCTGCAGGTCAACATCGACATGGCTGCAGGGGAATTGATCTATGCGGTTCTATTCGATGCCCTGCCACCCTTTGACGGCACCGTGATGCCGCCGGTCGGTTTCCCTCTTGCCGTTGCAGAGATCACAGGAACGGTCCCTCAAGGGACACCGGATCAGGACCTGCTGATCAACCCCGTCGATGGCCTCGGCTCGCCACCGATCAATAACATATTCGTTGTCGGAGTCGACTCGATCCCAGCAGAAAATCTATCCGGAGGGTATATCCAGGTACGGGAACCCCCTGTCGAGCAGGTCTTCATCCGTGGCGATGTTAATCTCGACGCCCTTGTCGATATCGCCGACATCATCTTCCACCTGAACTACACATTCCTCGATGGTCCCACCCCCCTCTGCCTCGATGCAGGCGATGCAAATGACGATGGAGTCTCGGACATCAGCGACTCGATCTTTCTGATGTACTACCTCTTCCTCGATGGCCAGCAGCCATGGCCACCGTTTCACATGCCTGGAACCGACTACACTCCCGACGGAATCGGCTGTGAACAGGGTCTGTGATCAGATGGGAATGGGCTGGCAGTGGACCGGAGATGGGTCGCAAATTTTCGCTCAGGTAGCCCTCACTCGGCTTGCTTGAACAGGTCGAGAAATCGGTCCTCGTATTTATTATAGAGCTGAAGCCTGTCGAGTTCGCGCTTGAGCTCGATCGCCCTCGCCTTGTCCAGACCCACCTTGCGGAACAGTTCTTCGATGTGCGCCTGTTCCAGTTCAGTCCATTCACTCTGACTGCTCTTGAGAACGTCATGGCCGATCACATCCAGCAGTTCTGCATTTCGATTCTGTTGAAGAGTCGCCGCTCCATCGAGAGTATCAAAGAGCTGTACCAGTTTCTCCTCGACCTCCTCCGCTTCCCGTTCCAGATCTTCAAAATCGCCGACCAGGCCCAGGAGCCTGTAGAACCCCCGGAGGACATTGAGCACGGATTTTGGATTTGGAAGATCAGTAGCATAGTAGGGGATTTCACCCAGCAAGCAGCAGGCATCGAGCCCGTCACGCCTCACGGCTTCCATCAACAGTCCGTTGAGACCGATCACCCGGCCTTCGTGGAGTGGTTCAATTCCTGCTTCCTTATTCATGGAAGCAACAAGATCGGCGTTGGAAGCACAGCAGAAAATCTTAGCTGGCTCCTTGGGCGCCAGATCCCTGGTGATTGCTGCAAAGTTAATCACCCGCCTCGCACCCAGTCGCCGCCCCATTGAAACCACCGCTTGGCACAACTCGAACCCACGGAATTGTGGCTGGGCCCTGGATACCATGACGATCAGATCGGGGCAATTTTTCGGTGTGCTGCAGCGGTAGAAATTACACTGAGTCCCAACGGTCGAGCGGATGATGCCACCGTCGACGGTCACATGGTCGACCTCGAAAAATCGGTCGTCATCAATTGTGTGGATCAACTGGCCTTCGAACTTGTCTATCAGATAACTAACCACTCCGAGGGCCACACTCCCCATTCCTGGCCAACCAGCCAGCAACCATGGGCTCCTCATATCGCCCCGCCTCCTGTTATAACGACCGTTCCCTCGGTGAATAATAAACGAGAATTCAGATCTCGAGGTCACGTCTTGCCGGTCACGGCAGTACAGAGCGAATCCAGCGATCGATTCCCGAGGGTTATCGCTCGCCGGTATCCCTGCTACTGACCGGTCCCATTCTATTCCCCACCGAATAATAAACAACTTAGGGCAACCCACAACCGCAAGTGTCGCGATTGTCAGGTTGAGCTGCCTCGACACACTGAAGCTCCACAATAGCCCAACTTGTGACACCTCGGGGCGAGATTGAATAGACTCAAAACAGTTTCAATGAGTAGGTGACCGACAACAGCCAGCCCAGCAGGGCAACAATCAGATCTTTCGATCCGATCAGGGCATCAACGGGTGAGCGCCGTTCAACCCCCGTCAACGAACGATACAAGTGAGCAGAAAGCCCATAGATGACAAATGGCAGGCTGAGCCATCGCCGATCGGGATCGAAGGGGGAAGCGATGAAGCTGTAGAGAAGGTAAGCAGCGATGCTGACGAGGGCGCTCAGGACCATCCCTCGGTCAAGTGCTCTGAGAGTGTATTTCTCAAGGCTCTTGCGATGGTCGCTGCCAACCCCTTCGAGGAGATCCCCTCTTCTTTTTCCGAGGGCGAGGAAGAGAGCAACCGATGTTCCGCAGACAAGCAGCCAGGGGCTGGGGGCTGCATCCACCAGGGCACAGCCGATCAAGATACGCAGCAGGAATCCTCCAGAGAGACAGGCAACATCGACCACTACCAGCTCGCGCCCCTTGAAAATGTAGAAGAGATTCAAACCGAGATAGACGAGGGAATAGAGTTGGATCCGATCGACACCTACCTGCATCTGCAGGGCAAAGGAGACGGTCAGGAGGCCGCCTGCGACAAGAACGGCATCCCTCTTTTTCAGCCGTTGTGCGGCAACGGGTCGCTCCTTCTTCCGGGGGTGGGCAGCATCCCGTTCTGCATCGACGACGTCGTTCAGGGCGTAGACCGCTGAGCAGAGCAAACTGAAGGCAATCCAGCCGGTGGCCAGTGTTATCGCCACCGTTTGGGGGGGATCCTCGATCCCCGCCGCTATTGCGAAAGGGACCGGCAGCAGCAGGAATCCGTTCTTGATCCAGTGCCGGGGTCTCATCAGTCTCAGGAGGTCGATGAACAGCGCCTCTCTCCCCTCCGATTGTCCTCTTTCCCCCTGACCCACCCTTACCGACCTCACTCCTCTTGGCCAGTCTTGCCACACAGGTAGGATATCGGCATCGGAGGTCCAGCAGATGGGCGAATCAGAAAGGCTGGAGAAGAGCGACCCTGTCAAGAGAGAGGCGCTCCGACTCGGTTTCCACGGCGTCGGAGTCGCCACTGCCGGGCCCTCTGCCCATGCTGATCGCTATCTCGAGTGGCTCCAGCTGGGCAGAAACGCTTCGATGGACTACATGGCACGCAACGTCGCCAACAGGATCGACCCGCGCGAGACCCTCGACGGTGCTCGGTCGGTGATCGTCGTGACTCTCCCCTATGATGACTCGCCACCCTTCCCTGACCCGGGTGATCGGAATCGAGGCCGGATTTCCAGGTACGCAAGGGGGCGCGATTATCATCGTGTGATGGCACCGATGCTGAAAAAACTGCGTGAATTCATCGATTGTGGCGGCAAGTGGCGATCGTGGTACTCCGTCGATACCTCTCCCATCCTGGAACGTGACTGGGCAGAGACTTCAGGGGTCGGCTGGATCGGAAAGAACGGGCTGGTCATCGACCCCGAGATCGGAAGCTGGTTCTTCCTCGGGACCGTGGTCACCAATCGTGGTTTCGCTGCCGATGAACCCGCTGCCGATCATTGCGGATCCTGTCGCCGCTGTGTCGATGCCTGCCCGACCGGCGCCATCGTCGAGGAACGGACCATCGATGCTCGTCGCTGCATCTCCTATCTGACCATCGAGCATCGAGGTGAATTCCCCTCAGAACCGTCGGTTAGTCTGAACAACTGGCTCTTCGGCTGCGACATCTGCCAGGAGGTCTGCCCGTGGAACACCCGGAGCTCTCGAAGACAACCCGAGATCCATCCGGATTTCCAGCCACGCCCCCTCCAGGACCACCTCGAGAGCCTTCTCACCATCAGCGAGGAGGACTACCTCGAGTCCTTCTCCAGCACGGCGATCACACGCACCGGACGGTCAGGGATCAGCAGGAATGCCCGTCGGCTCATCGAGGAAGCGCAGGGCTCTCCTTCCAGCCAGTGGCTGGCGAGCGGTCCTCGTTCCTCCTGGATCAGGTCTGCTGGGCTTATTTACGGCTCGCTGACGCTTCTCGCCCTCATCTTGATTACCCTCCGGGGCGGGACTGTCGAGCTGGAAGCCCTCGCCGGGACCGATCCCGGCGTCGCCGCAGGCGCCGGCATCATCGCCGCGGCGTCGCTGCTGATCCTCGTCGGTCTTGCCGGTTCTCTCGAGGCGTTGAGACAACTCGAGACGATGATCGAGGGAGTCATCGGCAGGATCAGCCATGGCGAGGCTCTGGCTCTGGCCGCGATGAGTGCCGTCGGCGAGGAGTTCTTCTTCCGCGGTGCTCTCCAGCCGTTCCTGGGCCTGACCTTGACCAGCGTACTCTTCGCGTGCTGCCACCTCGCCCCCAGGGGGGCCAACCGCTGGACCTGGCCGATACTCGCCTTGCCAGCGGGTTTCGTCTTCGGCTGGCTTCAGCTCACAACTGGCGGCCTGGTGGCCCCCGTGGTCGCTCATTTCCTATTCAACTGGGTCCAGTTAACTCGCCTGGCGACACGGTCCCGGGGTTAAACAGCAAGCCCCGGCACCTCCACTCCCCCTTTCAGCCGGCAGGGAACCTCCTTGATCAAAGCCAGGGGGAACTCTCCGTCTGAAAGGACCTCCACAGGGGCCGTTCGAATCGCTCGGGAATCGAGATTTCCACGGTTGCAAACGACCCGCACTCACTTTCGTTCCACCCTGTTGACAGCGATGGTGAGGGACCTCACGATGGGGCTCCTTGGCGATTTTCAATCGCCATCAGTCGACCTCGTCGGGGCTGAATCTGGCCCATAGACGGGGCGCGGGGGAGGAGTGGGACAGATGGGGGTCAAGCGCATCGATCCGGAAAGAGCGAGCGAACTTCTCGCACAGAGCCAGGATTACGTTTATCTCGATGTTCGCATGGAAGCAGAATTCAAAGACGGGCACGTTCCAGAATCGAAGAACATCCCCGTCATGATCAAGGGTGTCGATGGCGTCGGGATTCGGATGAACCCCGAGTTCGTCAGCCAGGTCCGTGACCAGTTTCAGAGCGACGCCCGCATCATCCTCGGTTGCCAGAAGGGCGGAAGGTCCCAGAAGGCGGCTCAACTCCTGAGTGAAGCCGGGTTCAGCAATCTTCACGACATGCGAGGTGGGTACCACGGGGAAACGGATGTCCTCGGAAATATCACCTTCCCGGGCTGGGCTTCACGAAACCTTCCCACCACCGCCACCTAGCTGAACAAGCAGCGGATGATTCATCGGTGAGGTGCTTCTCGCGCCCCGCGGAAAATCCAGCGTGCGATGGGCAAGACTACCGATCTCGGAACCACCTTGAGCGCCAGGTATTGCCACCGATTTACGAGCCCCGGGATCGCCAGTCGAGCATCCTTCTCGATCGCTTCGACGGCGAGTCGAGCGACGACCTCAGGGTCCTGTCCCGATCTGTGGAGTTTCTCCTCAGCGATTCCAGCGGACCTGAAGAACCCGGTCCTCGTGGTCCCGGGAGCCAGCAGGCAGACTCGAACCCCTGAACCGTGGAGTTCGGTGCGCAACCCCTCGCTGAAATTGTTGACGAATGCCTTGCTGGCGGAATAGGCCGAGAGCCAGGGGACTCCGACAAATCCCGCCATCGAACCGACATTCAGAACCGCTCCCTCGCGACGTTCGAGCATCGGCACCAGGAGTCGGCGAGTGAGCATCACCAGCGAGGTGATGTTCAGTTGCAGCATCGCCGCCAGTTCCTCGGGCTCCCTGTTGCAGAAGGGCCCGCCAAGCCCTGCCCCGGCGTTGTTCACCAGCACATCGACGCGCTCCGCCTCGAGGGCTTCGAGAAGGTGATCGAGACCTGCGGGGTGGGACAGATCCGCCGCGATCGACCGTACCGGGCAGGAGAGCGGGGAGGCGACCTTGTCGAGTCGATCTTGCCGACGGGAAGTGAGTATCAGACGGCCGCAGCGCTGGGCGAGGATGGGAGCCATCGCAGCGCCAATCCCCTCGCTCGCTCCTGTCAGCAGAACGGTTCGTCCCGCAAGCCAACTCGCCATCGACACTCCTCCTCGCTGACACCCAGGGATACCTCAACGCCTTTCTCACGGGAACCCCTCCCATCGACAGAGACTGGTAGCGGACGCGATTGCCTCTCGAACGGGCAAGAAAGGACCGAAACGGCACGAAAAAAGGGGCGGTGAGACCCACGGTCTCACCGCCCCTCGAAGATCGCCCCAGCCGAGGAGCGATCAACAGAGATCTCCTAGCAGGTGTAATCGTCGCAAGAGAGGAGATCCGGATCCGCCGGATCCTCGCCACAGTCTGTCGGGCCCGGGGCCGGCGGGGGAAGCTGACCGGAAAAGAGAGCGCCGAGACTCTTGACCGGGTCAGCGATGTTGAAAGACCCATCGGCGTTGGAGTCAGCAGCGGCCATGCAGCCCGGTGCCAATCCACCGGAGAAGAGGCTCGCCAGCGAATGCACCGGATCGGCGATGTTGAAGGCCCCGTCGCCGTTGCTGTCGCCGCGGCGGAACTCGGGACCGACCGGCGGCGGAGGACCGCTGGAGCCGAGCCCCGCGAGGTATTCCAACATCAGGGCGGCCTGATCGCCGACGTAGCCACCGAATTCCCACGACTGACAGATCACCGGGGAGATGTCGCTGGCGTAGTAGGTCGCGACGATGTAGCCCAGTCCCGCATCCCTCCAGATCGGCCCGGAATTGGGGCCGCCGATGTCAAGGGTCGCAGGTGCCATCTGGTCGGTCCAGTCGCTGCCCGCCTGATCCTGGGTGTAGTCCGCGGCCAGGCCGGTGAGGTCGACCCCGAAGCCGGAATCTTCTCCGGTCATCGAAATGAAGGAGTCGTCGCCATCGGCGGTGTTGTCGGAATCGACGCCGTCGTACGGCGAGAAGGCGGAATCTGCATCGAAGCCCCAGACGTCGCCACCCTCGCAGTAAACGCTGATTCCGGCTTCGATCAACTCGGCGATCTTGACGCCCTCATCGGCATTGATCTGGTGATTGGAAGGATAGGTTCCAAGGCACAGCCACAAACTCGAGAAGGTCGCAGCATCGGGGAAGCAAGTGCCGGTGATGTTGTCGAGGGTCAGGACCACTCGTCCGTTCGCCTCGAGTGCCGCCTGGACCGCAGCAGCGGACGCGATGTTACCGCCGCTGTTCTCCAGATTCGCAACGACATCGGTCATCCCCGAAACCGGCGGCGAATGGGTGAGGTCGCAGAAGGTCGACCAGTCACCGGTGGAGCACTCGGCAGCAACCTCGTAGCTGTAGATGCCGGCGGGAACGCCGACGTCGATGTAGGAGAGGGCATTGCCCGGAAGAGTGGCAACCTGGGTTCCATTTCGATAGACGGCGATCTCATCGTAGGGGACCCCGGCCGGCATGAAGGTGGTCCACGCCAGGTTGATGTCCTCGGTCGTGCAGTCAGAGATGCAGGTAAAGCCGTCGAAGGGACAGCAGTCTCCGCAACTGGTGTTGAAATCAACGAAGAGGTCGTCGAAGTAACACTCGACCATGCCGCCAGAGTAGAGATCGATCGCCGACAACTCGATGTTGGCACCCCAGAAGTTGTTGTCCATTACCTGGCTGCCACCATAGAAGCCGTCGTAGGTGTTGGTGTTCAGGTCGATCTCGACACGAACTTCGACCCACTCATCGAGGACGATGGAGGTCGGAGTCGAGACCCCTGTCACCGCCGAACTTCCACCGAAGTCGGTGACGACTCCCGCTGCCGGGTCGCAGGCGATCTGGACCGACCAGTTGTAGGGCCCTCCGGGGCCGTACTGATTCATCAGAATGAAGTAAAGCGATCCAGCGGTCTGGGTCGAAGGAACGTAGGTCTGCGCAGTAAGAGTCAGGACGCTGGTATTCAGCCCATTGAAACGGCGGACCATGTCGGAGCCGCTGAAGAGGCGAAGGGCCTGCAGGGCCGGATCGAAAGTCCCCCCTGCCGGTGCTGGATTGACAATCTCCCCTGTAACTGCGGGATCGAGATCCCATGTCTCCCAGTTGTTCTGCCCGGTGAATGGATCAGGGAAAATCCCGGGGGCGTACGACTCGAAGTCGTCAAATACCAGTTGTGCACCTAGCGGAGCACAAAACAAGACCGCAGATGCGATCGTCACGACGAGAGCGAGGCGAGAAAGCATCGCTGCTCCTTCCCGGCCGACGGTGCGGCCTGACTTGCTGCTTCCAGCGTTGTACGACGGACCTCTGCTGCCAATCAGCGGAAAAATTCATCACCTCCGCGAGGAGTCCTCAACGCGCACCCGAATCTCCCGCAAACGTCTCTCACATGGAGAGTCGGTCTCTCGGAAAAACGGCGAGTTGTTGCGAACCGTCGGATTGACATCCAGAGCCCAAGGAGGTGCAGGATTTCGGCAAAAACCCAGGCCCGAACCTCTCCCCTGATCCTACCGCCACGATCGCGTCAGTCAATCGACAGGAAGTCCAGTGGAGTGAGAGGGTTACGAAGTCGATTGAGGCGCTATTGCAACTTCGAGGCTCTTGAGCCACCCTGCGGGTGCCGCGTGTGACCGAATGGAGCCGGTTTGGACCTCTCAGGGGGAACTTTCCTCGATACTTTCAACTGGATCGATCTGGTGCTAATTCTCGGCCTTCTCGCCGGGCTTTTCACCGGGCTCGGCCTCGGCTTCTATCGTCAGGCGGCGATGCTGCTCGCCCTCGCTGGTGGGCTGGTGCTCGCCAGCCGCTTCACCGCAGCCGGTCGGCGAACAGTTCGGCATCATCGGCTCCGAGATGGTCGCGTTCGGAACGATCTTGCTCAGCTGCATCGGGCTCGCACTCCTTGGAATGCTCATCTTCAGGTCCTTCTTCGACAGAACCCTCAAACTCGTCGATGCCCTGATCGGCGGAGCGATGGGGGTCGCTCTCTCAGCATTTCTCTTTGGAATCCTGATCCTGGCAGTTTTTCAGTGGACCGACACACGCTTGCATCGACCGATTCGCGAGTCGGTTCTCGGCTCGCGCATCGCCGAGGGGACCCGGGTTCTGGTGAAAATCTTCCCCGAAGAGTTCCAGTATCGCGTCGACGCTTCCCTCGATCCGACCCTGCCTCCACGTTTCGCCGGTGCCAAGGAGTTGGAGCCAGGGGGCGACCACTGAGGGAGAATTTCTCCTCCCCTTCCCCGAGGGTGGCCATCGGATACCCTGAGTCTCACTTTTCACCGGGCTCGGCCTCGGCTTCTATCGTCAGGCGGCGATGCTGCTCGCCCTCGCTGGTGGGCTGGTGCTCGCCAGCCGCTTCACCG
>JYMV01012540.1_pt1 | contig 14397 bp, 4 predicted proteins | sample 338911 | NCBI WGS metagenome assembly JYMV01 (sample SAMN03354496, study PRJNA234377) | hydrothermal vent metagenome | biome: Deep sea; feature: Hydrothermal plumes at the Eastern Lau Spreading Center, Western Pacific Ocean; material: Seawater | place: Tonga | collected 2009 | depth 2000 m m
ATCCTACAGTGACCATCATCACTAACGTTACGACTTTGATTCCCATTTGATATAACTTTATGTGACAAAGATTTATTCTATATCTAAGCTTGTTTTATTACAGAATGCATTGTAACTATGGAAATAACATGGTCTAGAAAATACTTTTCAGTATTTTGATTGCCAATAACATTGAAGATCAGTTACAGAGCAAATTTATATTTGGTTTAGATTATAGATGTTTAACTCCATTTTCAGCAATAATTCTGATAGGTAGCGTGGCGGTCAGTTTTAAAAGTAGCGAAAATACTATTATTCAGAGAAAGTAACAAACAAGCCGCTAGTTACTGATAAATCTTTGTCACATAAAGTTATATCAAATAGGAATCAAAGTCGTAACGTTAGTGATGATGGTCACTGTAAGATTGGCTGTCACAACGACTTCCTAAGTTATAAAATAAATACTTTCATTATAATTACTGAACATTATTCGCCTCTCATAAATATCTATACCATACATAGCGAAATAAGAGTCTATGCGATTAATTAATCGCTTTATTTAACTTAATGTGCCGTTTCCATGGCAAACAATAATATAATCATTATTTGTATAATAATGGTAATCAGTAAACTCATTTCATTTTTCATAGCCATAGCAATAAACAAGGAAAGTTGTATAATTAATGTTTATATGGCAACATTTTTCATTATGCACAAATAATTAAATTAGAGCAAACACGTGGTGTAGATCGCTTGTAACCATAAGTGAAACGTTCAGTGGATTACACTCAGATGACCTTCACCACATACCAAATGTAGCATAGGACGATATACGACAAATCTTTTATCATGATTCTGATCTGAAACCACTGAAAATACATGGCTTTTGCTACTATAACTTTATAACTGCTGCATGTTTATAATTACCAAATATTTATGATTACTACATGTTTATGATTATTATATGTTAATGATTACTCAATGTTTATGATTACAGCATGGCTATGGTTACCAAATGCTAATGATTATCATATGCTTATGATTGCTACAGAGTGGTTATGGTAATGGCGTTTAATGCCACTTTAAACAGTATTTCAGTATATCGTGGCGATCAGTTTTATTGATGCAGGAAACCGGAGTAATTGGAGAAAACCACCGACCTGTCGCAAGTCAGTGACAAAGTATGACTACTACATGTTTCTGATTATTATATCTTTATCATTACTACATGTCTATGATTACTACATGATTATGATTACTACATGATTATGATTACTACATGTTTATGATTACTACATGTCTATGATTACTACATGCTTATGATTACTATATGTCTATGATTACTACATGTTTATGATTACTACATGTTTATGATTACTACATGTCTATGATTACTACATGTCTATGATTACTACATGTTTATGATTACTACATGTCTATGATTACTACATTATTTATGATTACTATATGTCTATGATTACTACATGTTTATGATAAGTTTATGTTTATGATTACTACATGTTTATGATTACCATATGTCTATGATTACTACATGTTTATGATAACTTTATGTTTATGATTACTACATGTCTATGATTACTACATGATTATGATTACTACATGTTTATGATAACTTTTTGTTTATGATTACTACATGTTTATGATTACTACATGATTATGATTACTACATGTTTATGATAAGTTTATGTTTATGATTACTGCATGTGTATGATTACTACATGATTATGATTACTACATGTCTATGACAGGTTTATATTTATGATTACTGCATGTATATGATTACTACAAATTTATGATTACTACATGTTTATGATAACTTTATGCTTATGATTATTTTATTTTATTTGTATTATATGTCTATAATTGCTTTTTGCTTGTTATAACAGTTTGTTTGTGTGTACTACATACTACGTGTGACTAAGAGAGAGTCTTTACCACAATCATTTGGTAGTTGGATTTACATCTACATATACAGTCAGTGTACATCACTACTAATATTGTAAATTGGATTCCCTCCTTGATACCGCTTTATTTGAGGATTGTGCTTTTGTTGTTTAACGCCCCTTCCAAAAATATTTCAGCTATATCGTGGCGGTTTTAATTAGAAATGTCGATTGCATGGTCTGAAAAAGAAATGAAATAAGGTATATTTGCGGACGACATGGATACATGTAGTAATCATAGCTTGCCAGTGACTGATGGCAGGTTGGTGGTTTTCTCAGGGTACTCCGGATTCCTCCATCATTAAAGCTGAAATATTGTTGAAAGTTGCGTTAAACACCATAACCCTAACCCCACGTATTATTAGTGTTACCAGATTTAGCAATAGATCTAAGTCGTTTTCGTTCACTGCAGTCCATGTGATCTTACAATCGCTGATGATTGACAAAAAAAAAGACAGACAAGGACACGAGCAATTTCCAATTTTGGCTTCCGCAAATACAATTTACTTAATATTTGTTTCACAACCTGCAATTGTCACTTTCATGTTTAATTAAAACTATTATATGTGACATTACTACTGATATCATTTCAAAAGAAATTAATTTTCTCGAAACGAATTAGAACAAGTTGCATTAATCAAGTTAATTAATTTCAATTACCAAGCATCTGTCCTATTATATTTTCTGCTTTTCATTTTGTAATGTTGCGTAAGCTGATTAAAGCTGATATTCATTATATAACAAAGATCAAAGATTGCATGATAACTATCAATGTTTTAATAATATTGATTATTGAGTCTGTTTGGCGTGTTAATTCAGTTTAGCAGTGTTATATCTGTTGAGCTGAATTCTGGACTCATAACAGGATAAGGTCAGGGTTATGGTGTTTTAACGCCACTTTCAACAATATTTCAGTTATATCGTGGCGGTCAGTCTTATTAGTGGAGGAAACTGCAGTACATGGACAAAACCACCGACCTGCCGCAAGTCACTGACAAACTTTACCACATAATGTTATATCTAGTACACCACGCATGAGTGGGGTTCGAATCGGACTAGATTCATAGCATAATGCTCCCTAACACTGGCAGTAGGCTTATATAAAACATTATAGTAACTTTTTAAAATGTCAGACAAGACAGGTTGGCGCTTTAAAGGAGGTTAAATTAATGTGAAATATACTCTAAAGAGAAATGCAATCATCACACATACACCTGGAAGGTATTAAAGATAGGTCAGATTGCTATGAAATCTTTTATTAAAAGGGGGAAAATGAAAAAGATATTTCGATCTTGTGGTCTTTTCGTTTATCATTGTATTGTTTGGTCTGATTGTCAATCACTGAGAAGGAATTTATGTTTTCGTCATCAATAATTGATTTCTGTTGTAACGTCGATGCAAACCTGCGCACACCGGAGATACACAGTGTATAAAACTACTATGTAGATATATTTTGTTTGACCGAGAAAAGATGAATAGATATTGAAAGTGACCTGGAGTAGAACTAGCGTCAGATCTGCTTAGTAAAGTGCTTCGATTACAATATCCGTTTCCGATAAGTACTTTATTTATAGCCCGTACGTATACAATAGGTCAATCTGATTGGTCAATAAACCGGGAATCCTTATCCATAATATAAATACTAATTTCGTTGTCTGGGCTGTTAAATATGTTCAAACTGTCTGTGTTTACTTCCTGGTATTTGAATATCTTTAAGATAAACCATTGTCAACATAAGACAGAATAATTAGTAAGTTTATTTTGATTTAATTTGTAGACACACACATTATATTGAATATGAACAGTTTGAAGATACTAAAAGGGGTAATCAGAAGCCGTCAATCAAAGGACAAACAGACAAACAGAAGTCAACAAAACAATACATAGAAAACTAAAGTGTTCCATAAACAAGAACAAAGTGTGATATATGCAGCAAGTGCCATTGAGTTTTATTTTCCATAAAATAATGATCGGCTTCATCAATCATTAATATATATCAGCTCCTTTGGTAAAAGTTTGCAGATACCAAAGCGGTAATTAGAAATCGTAAATCTAAGAAGGACAGACAATAAATACAATGGCCAAAAGAAAAAAGGAAAAAAGGACAAACAACGACCTACAAAACATTACATAGACAATTAAAGATAGAGCAACACGAACCCCACTAAAATCCGGAGATGAACTCATGTGGTTCGAAAGGGTTAGCAGTTCCTGCTCCACATATCACACCCATCACGTTATTGTTAAACAACACGAACTTTATCGGACATTGAAATCGTGTTGTACACCAGTATGCGTAAATGAATACAAGTAACATAAATAGAATATGAACACGCTACAAAACTAATGGAAGTAAAGACGAATCGAACATCGTTTTAGCGGACATCACAACATAGAAATAAAACAATGAAAACATGTAATGTGACGACATGAACAACAGGAACCCCCTATAAAACAAAAGGGAGTCAAGACGAGTCAAAACCTTGAAATTTTGTTTTCGCTCTTAATTTGTTCTTTGCAAATTGTAGTTTAATACGAGTTCAATTAAACTATATTAAGTTTCTACAAAATATCATTCACAAACCCAAGAGGGATTTAAGGCTTAAAATAGGATTGAAAACAAATGGCATCGCTATGATATATGTTATACTTTGATCTGATTAAGAAATAAGTAAACATTTTCATGAAAGTAACGATCCCCAGGGAGTGTTCATTATTTGTTCTTTCAATAACTATTTAACATATAAATCCAAATCATTGGTAACTGTAGCCCTTGGGTGTTAGTCACGGCCATTAAAACAACACAATCATATTTATTATCCATCCAGTGTTTCAGTTTATTATCCAGCGTCATATCAACGTACTTGTTAGATATATAACTTAGTTTTCCCTGGATTAAAAGAGATTAAAGAAGGAAAGCAAGGTATTGATGATATTTCTAAGGAAAAAAGCTGTACAAGCGTAGAAAAGAAACAAACACAAACTCGAAGTTAGTGAGTGAGAATGTACAGCTATATCATGGCACCTGAGTTCACCCTAGGTTTTTAGCGGGGTTCATGTTACTCGATCTTTCGTTTTATGTGTATGTTTTGTAGATCGCTGTTTGTCCTTTTGTACTTTTTTGTTTGGCCATTGTATTGTCTGTTCTTCGATTTACGGTTTCTGATTACCCCTTTGGTAATGTCGGGGACTATGTAATGGCCATTGTGTTATCTATTCTTCTTCGATTTACGGATTTTGATTACCCCTTGGGTATCTTCAAACTCTTCATTACATTTCAATGGGGTAAAACTTCAAATTAAGAATGATATCTGATATCTCTATGTAGGAGTATTAAAGATCTGATTGCAAAGTTAACATTTGTAATCTGAAGTTGAATAGATCAGATATGTTTTTCAAATTAATGGTTATGATCACATCATAAGGATTATAAAGAAAATATGAAGTATGGAGTTAAATTTGAATAAATAGGTCTTTTTAGACTCAAATGACATTCCTTTTCTATTGAAATGTCTTTGAAGTTATCGGAAAGTATATGCATACCATAATACTCATTTTAATCATTAAAAAAAACACACTGTCGGCACAATTCAAACTCAAATATCAAAATCGTAGAAAGAGGCGAAATCGATACCCCTTTACTGGCTTGGTACAGCCATTGCAACATAAAGTGGCGGGGTTAAGCTAGTTTTATGTGCACAACCCAACTATTGAAGTGAAATTATGCCGTCATGCCAGTGCTTTCATTTCACTAAAGGAAGGGATTTGGGCACATAAAACTAGCTTAGCTTAACCCACCACTTTTAATCAAAGTGCCTGCACCAAACTAGGACAGTGGGTGGTCATGTATTTGCGTGCTGGGCGTAACGACTTTGCCTCTTTCTCTCACCTTTTCACTGAATATAAGAAAAACAACGACATGTGACGTTGAAAATTCAGATCATGTCACGGGAAAGGCACAATAATATGGCTGGGTTAAACCATTTAATTGAATCCCAACCCTACCATCTTGATAACTTGATCTCCAACGGTAATACGTATAATAAACCAACAATAAAAAACACCATCACAGATTCGCTTCCATTTGCTTAGCATCAAATGAAAAACATTGCAGTTAAAATCCAGTTCACTTCTAATGAGTAACTGGTTATATTGAATATACTATTTATCACAATCAACCTGCTTGTGTATATTATGGTTGGTTATATCAGGGGAGTGAATGTTATTTCCATCTGTTGCGAGAACGTTGTCGAAGTGTTTGAGAGTTTGACAACAAGTTTTTGAACGATGGACACACCGTTGTTTAGCGGACATTTAGGGGCATTTGACGCACTATCACATTTATTGTTATCCTTACAATAACTAATGCTATAAGCAAAAACTTACATTCAAGAGGCACACAATGGCTTCCAATTATGACGTACTTTCAACCCCCACTATATTGAAAATTGGTTATAATGATAATAGTTCATGCTCTTTTAAAACTGTATTGTAAGTGGACTAGACTGTATATTCATACTGACAAATCATGTCTGGCTATATTGAAGTTTGATTATGATGAAAAGATTTCATGGTCCCCCCAAAAAAGTTTACAAACAATAAATCATATAGATAAAAAGAAGCATGAGGCTATGGACTATTGTTGTCAACAGAAAGATGAGATAATGTATATAGGTAGGTAAATTTTGCCTCGCAATGGGTCAACAACGACCAGTCACAGAAAGAAATGTAGGTAATATCAAAGGGGTAATCGGAAGATGTAAATCAAAGAAAGACACAAAATACAATTACCGAAAGAAACAAAAAAAAAGGACAAACAATGATATACACAGATCGAGCTACACGAACCCCACTAAAAACTGGGGATGAACTCGGGTGCTCCAGAATGGTTGCTCATCAGGCGAAGTGATATTCTCCAACATGAATTGCTAATCTACTCTTAGTCCATAGGTGAGCGTGTATTTGATCTGTTCCATAAAATTAGTAGACAGTCCTGTTAAGCGGAATTTTACCGCGAACTACAGAAAGTCACGTGTCTTTACCCTTGCTCCGGGGGTGGCGGATGCTATTTTACAAAACAAAGCACATTAGTGTAAGGCTGTCCTAGTTTTCCTGTTGACATTTAAATGTCAAATTTTCTATTGAAATGAAGAAATAATAGACAGATACTTTATGTGATAAACATTATGACATTTCTTTTTCTATAAAGAAAATAATCCACTGTTACAATGACATGACATTTGACAAAATTATCCTCAGTATTGTCTTTGATCTTTTGAGTGTCGAAGGAAAACCAGCAATGCTAATACATCATAATGTCACTCGATTTCAAGCGTTAGTGATGGCTTATTGACTTCGGAGGAGGAAACATTTGAAATCGTTTACACCAACACAATTCTAATGTATGTCAGAACGGTGGTGTGGTTTCTTAGCGTGAGAGGAGGTAACCTTTGAAATCATTTACACCAACACAATTCTAATATATGTCAGAACGGTGGTGGGGCTTTTAGCTTGAGAGGAGGTAACCTTTGAAATCCTTTACCCCAATACAATTATATTGTGTGTCAGAACGGTACGGTTTTTAGCTCGAGAGAAGGTCACATTTGAAATCCTTTACACCAACACAATTATATTGTGTGTCAGAACGGTGGTGGAAATTTTATGTTGCATACTAGATTATAAAGTGGTATCAATAATGAACGTATGTGTCTTGCTTCTTTAGTTAGCGTTTCTCATTGTGAAACCAATGTATGTCAAGAGGTAAAAATTACATAAATGAATATGGTTATTTCCCCTTATTTTCCCTCATGTGATTGCATTGGTTTTAGAATCTAGATTTCATCATTTGTTTCCGAAATGTGCATCCATTTAAAAGAGATACGGGACGATGCGAAATTCACAATCGGGATAGAGAAAATAACAGCAGCACAGTTAAGCATGAACATGAAACGAAATTATGTCACGAACACACTCTGAAATTTAAGAATAAAATAAAAACAGGAGTGAGATCAGGGTTGGACAGAAGAGTTTGAAGATGCCAAAGGGGTAATCAGAATTCGTAAATCGAAGAAGCTAGACAGCGCAATGGCCAAACGAAAAAGGACAAAAGGACAAACAACGATCTACAAACGGATTAGATTTTCCCGTTCAATGTTAGGAAATAAAAATAATAAGAGAGGTAATTTAAACCATTTGAACTACATATTCATTCAACAGACAATGTAATCTAAATCATATCATATTTTAATATTAGTTTTTTTTATGACTATAAATTTATTCCCAACAACAGCTTGTTTGTACAATGACCTAAGACGCACATGCAAACCGACTTAGGGGCTCCTGGTTTAGCACAACTCATTTGCCCATGGAAAATACAAATGAGTAATTGTCAACTCCCTGAAATATACATTATAAAATACAAAAATGCACAACATAACTTCATATCAATCAATCCATGCTTTATTTTTTAACAAGTTAGCTTTTCATTGATGCAGATTTTACAATGTTTTAACACGGATTATAGTTATCGTGTTGTTATGATATGCACCGTTATTGGTATGGAAATGTCATAATGCCCCGGAGACTAATGTAAAATAAATGTGTGGATATGCTTTTGATGATTTTGTTTTAGTTTTCTTTTTGTTTCCATCATGAGTTAGAATTGATGAGTATTGCATTATTTTTTTGGTGGAAATTAAGACTGAATGTCAATTGAATGAAATGAGAGTTGTTCTATGATTCTCGACATCAATAAGAATATGTTATTGAAACAATTCCCTGCCACGATTAAAATCGTGTAAATATAGCTCTGAATAATACTTTACGTTTTCTGTCGCAATATTACACAGCAGTTTATGGATTAGAAATGGATATCTTTTGTTGTGAGAATTGGGATTTGCAATTGAAAAGCTCATATATGACTATGAAATGTAGTATAATCTATGGTGAACTAGTACATTAGGGAGAAACATCAAACAAAACAATTGCATTGATTTATATTTCAATATCTCTACAAATAAATGACATCAGACTATAAATAAACCTTAGAGAAAACCGAATGAGCAATCATTAATGAAAAATCATGAGACACATACAACAATGGGCATAAGAAAAAATAAATAAAAAAACCCCATCAAAAACACGGGTGCTCGCGAAGTGTAAGCAGTTTATATTTCTTATAAGATATCCGCAGCGTTACTCTTAGCCAAGTTCAGTCGGTGACAGAGGAAAGAAAACATCTACGTGCCAGGGGAAAGCTTCATTGCCATCTGAGAAACCGTTAACCAGTTCGTGATAGCGATCGTGGAACTTGTGTAGCGATGAACTCAACCAATCCAATGAGCAACATAGCCTCGACTCAGTAGATTTTCCAACACGAGTTTTGCATTTAGACTCCCAAAATTCCCCCAAAAATCAAAGCACTGTTCATTTATATTTGCGATATAATGTATCACTGGCTGTTTTCTGAGAACGAATACAAATTTTCTACTCAGTCTGGGAAAACAGTATGACTATAAATCCCAGTATAATTTGTTATTTCCGATTTTTCTCTTCTTATAATTTGCTTTCTGTCAGTTTAATTTTGGTAAGAAAACTGGGTCAAAATGGCAATTCACTAAGGTCAAATAATGTTTAGGTTTGGGCCCACAACATTAGTTTAACTCTGCCACTTTTTTTGATTGAAGTGCCTGTACCAAGCCAGAAAAATGTATTTGTGTATTAGGGTACCGATTTTGTCTCTTTCCACGATTTTTCTATTGACCTTTTGAACTGTTCCCACGTGTGGTATTTTTCTGTTTTTCCTTTTATTTCAACATTTTCAACTTGATACATTTTGTGACGTCATATCATGTTGTTGTTTTTGTTTTGAACGTGCTTGTTTTTAAGATGGTATTAATCACACTAATTAAAATAAAAATTATTAGAATTTCCATTTTCATTAAATTCAAATATCTATTACTAATTTTGAAGTATCGTATAACAATTTGAATTTTCTGACGTACAATGCAAATCATTAAAGATTTCGGTGAAAATGTTTGCAGAGGGAAATCAATTACTTTTTAACTAAAAAACGAAAATAACCAATCAATTCCTAGTATGTATATTGCTATGTTTTTATAATTGATAATCATATTATAATATACAGTAAGCATATCTTAATTCCATTTTTTTGTTGATGGGGGGTTCATGTTTTATTTATGTAATTTGGATATATTTATATATACTGGTGTCCAACACGATGTCCATTGCATATGCTGTTCGTGTCGCTTGACAGTAACACGAGGAGTGTCACTACTAGAGCAGGAACTGCTGACCCTTCCGGAGATATTTAATTAGTGTTCAGTGTAGTGTTTTGTAGATCATTGTTTGTCCTTTTTGTCTCTTTCCTTTAATTCATCATTGTATTGTCTGTTCTCTTTTCGATTTACGGCTTCTGATTGCCTCATTCGTATCTTCAGACGTTTCTCAAAGAAGGTGAAACATTTAACATTTGAAAATGAAAACAAAAATATATCCGAAATATTCATATAGCTTCACACACAGAGATGACAATAAAAACATATTATGTATAAGGAATTTGTAACAACATAACTAATCCTGATGGTACTTAATGTTACTGCTATTACTTGTATGTCTCATAAACAAGGATGATATCCACGGTGATGACTCCCAATTGGGATTTAAATCTACAATCAGGCAGGATGTCTTTAAAATAACATAATTCGCATTTTTGTTTGTTCCTTAAATCTTAGATTTTTTAGTGCTTACATTATTAAACGACTGCAAGTGTTAATGCCGTTTTTATTGTAATGGTGTGTTTGTGTTGTTGTCTGTAAACACATTGTGTTTTCAGAATAAATTATTGATGCCTCTGATATTGTAAATTATTAGTCCATGGAAAGATAAGGCGAAATTTGTTTTTATCAAAATATCTTAAGTTCAATGTGGATTTAATATAGGGATTATATATCAACCGGTTTTCAAACAAGAGATCGATCCAACGGATGAACACTTGTTTTTGATGTGTTCGTTCTAAGAGAGTAAAGTACGAGATGTCATATGTATCCTTTATTCCCCCCTTCCCACATCATTTCGATAATTTATGAAAATATCGGCGATTTTTAGCGAACGCACATCCTACATCAGTGATGTATTTAATATTTTAGTAGAGATCATTTGCGTGACTGCATCCTTCCACTGACAAGTGAGGTTTTTGGACCCATAGGACTAGCATAGCCCCGCCACTTTTTATATGGGTACTTGTATCAGGCCAGGAAAGTGAGCGGTCATGTATATATGTGTTAGGGTTATCCATTTTCTTTCTACGATTTTTCTATTAGATTTTGGAACTTTTTACAGTGTGGTATTTTGGTTTTCTATTTTACTTGTTATTTAAGAAAATATTTATTTTGATAGGAGATTAACGAGAAAGAAATTGAATTATATTATGTTCATGAGACAAGTAATTTGTATTAATTTTGTTTCTCCAATTTACTTACTTAACGACCTATGTAATTCAAAATTAAAGTCAAATTACATGATTTTATCCTCAGTAATTGAAAATGGAAATTAAAATTAAGTGAGCTACGAAATCGGTTAATTAAAATCTGGTTTGAGATATTGGATTCACAGTAAAAAAAAACCGCCATGTCATGATATTAAGAAAGGAATATTGTGTAAAATTGCTTTTTTATTATGTCATGTTGAAGATACGATGCGAAAGAGTTAATCAGAAGCCATATGTCGAAGGACACAATACAATTTTCTATAAAAAAAGTGAAAAAAGTAAGAAAAAATAAGACAAAGAAATGTCGGCAAAACACTATTCAGACAGTTGAAGCATGGCAGTACGTACCTCGCTAATATTTTGGGATAAGCGCTGATGCACCATAAGAATAGCAGATACTGCTCCACTAGTGGCACTTGTTGTGGCAGTCAAGTTAGAATCCAGTGGTAAGACATATTTGGTGATAGGGCATGAACGAAGAAAGAAAAATGGGAACATGACTACGACAAAACGGGAACATGACCACGACAAAACGGAACAGATCCGTTATCATATGTGAAACAGACATTCCATAACAGTTAACAAATTTATGATGGCGGTAAGAAGACTTTTGAAGTGATGACTTCAGCTGTATCCCTATAACATATTATGCGTTTATCAGTTTTTCCGAAATAAACACATATTCGAATAACTAGAAAATTGCAAAAATAAGGATTATCTGCTTCAGAAATGGATAGAAAGCGAATAAGTAGCTATTACTAAGAAGACAGACTTATACCACCCTTGAGACAATCACGACACATTCTTCATCTTTCATTATCTTTCCCTGTAAATAAGATTGAACAAAGAGAATAATCTTTTTTTCTTGTATTATATTTGTCTGAAAGTGCAGAAGGAACTGCTTACCTTTCCAAAGTACCCGAGTTCACACCTGTTTATTTTTGTATGGTTCATGTTGTTCAGTCTAGTTTAGTGTTTAGTGTTCAATCGACCATTGTTTGTCTTATTTTATCCTGTTTGTATTCTATGTCCTTCAATTAACCGCTTCTGATTACCCCTTTGGTATCCTCCAATGTTCTTCGCCAATCCTTTTAATGTATGCACATCCTCTATAGATTGATGCAATGTAGTTCTTAGGAAAGACATTGTCCCTTTATAAAATTTACAAAAACAGTGGAACCTGTCTTCTCCAGATAATCGTATCTTGAATAGACCGGAGATCGGATTTCGCTGATTGTTTTTGCAAATACCCCAAACACTGAGACTGCGCTGAACGCTTGATTTAAATATTATTCCGGTTTATTCAGGGTTTTGGTTTGTTTTTCTGTACAATTGTTCATGTTTAAGAATATATATTCAAATCCGGATGTATTTTTTGTTAAAAGCGGAGAGAAATATGGCCGTATTATCATCTTCTCATAGAAGAACTACTTTAACAGCGAAGTATTTGCACAGGACGTTAGTAGAGAAGTAACCTTGAAATGCTTGATACAAATTGCATTAACCGATGCACTTTAAAACTCATCAACTGCTATCCTATCGAATACAAATCAGGCGTAATTCTAACAGCTAATTATGTCATAATTTACAAAGAACATCATACTTTATAGTCGTAACCCATGTAAAGCAGTAGGCAGTGATTAGAACTCTGACATGGTTTATATTAAATATGCTAAAAGTTGAAATTTACAGTTAACACTCGGGCCAATCACCCTCATACATACGTAACATTAGTCGATTTTCGCTATCTTATTTAGGCACTTCTGTTTACCTGCACCCAAAACCCTTTTAAGTTATTTGGGTTTCCCCTTATTTGACTAAGACGTCATATTTCCTTATTCGATGAAAGAAATTGAAACAAGGAGATCTAATGAAATTCTTAAAGATACCAAAGAGGTAATCAGACTCATTAAGTCGAAGAAGAAGACGATACAATAGCCATAAAAAGTTTTAAAAACACTAAACAATGGTCCAAGAACGATTGCGAAACACGAACATATTGTGTGTAGTAACATCTGTAAAGCTTTCCTTCCAAGTTCCAGTTCAAATTGTTTCTAGGGAAAATGCCTTGTTTTCATATTTCAGCTAAAATAGAAACAAGACTTAGTATGTATACACTGTGGTATTATCAGATGTCGGATCGGTGCATAACTGGAAATTATTTTAAGGTCATATATTTATCTTTCCAACAAACCTTTCTTTTCATTTAGTCAGATGGTGTCGGGACCAAGTTCAATGCAAAGAAAAGCTTCGATAGTTAGGTGGCAACGGACAAAAACACATGTTTATCAAGGTTCATCTTCAAACCCGAATGAAAAAATATGATGTCTATCTACAGAGCTGTATGAAAATTGATGTTCATCTTGTAATAGCCATTATATGATTATCAGATAACAAATAAATATACAAAACCATGTTAATTTTAATGAATGTCGCTAATCTTGATCACGATTGTTCTTAGCTTCAGACCAAATATATACTTAAATGAGTAAGAAAGTATGCTGTGTCGTTGTTCATTAAAAGCTATAAATAACTATATTGTTAAATCAACATGAAACCTTAGATGCATATTATTTTATCTTCTCAATGCAAAAGAAAAATTTGTGTCTAGTCTAGTCCTAAACACACTGCAAAATATAACGTTCACATTGAAAAAGAAAACGGAAATACACACTGGGGTTTCTACATTTCGTGGTCATCGATTCAAGTAGCATTGACCGTCGTGGTCGTGATCGTATGGTAGTTGTGAGTTCGAACCGCGTTCATGGCAGGGTGTACTCGATATAACATTATGTGATAAAGTTTGTCAGTGACTTGCGACAGGTCGGTGGTTTTCTGTTGTTACTCTGATTTCCTCCAGACATATAAAAACGGACCGCCACGATATAACTGAAATATTGTTGAAAGTGGCGTTAAACACCATAAAACCAACCAACTAAAGCTAAC
>JYMV01037188.1_pt1 | contig 14397 bp, 10 predicted proteins | sample 338911 | NCBI WGS metagenome assembly JYMV01 (sample SAMN03354496, study PRJNA234377) | hydrothermal vent metagenome | biome: Deep sea; feature: Hydrothermal plumes at the Eastern Lau Spreading Center, Western Pacific Ocean; material: Seawater | place: Tonga | collected 2009 | depth 2000 m m
GTTATCCAGCGTGGAGGAAGGCGCTTTGTCTGTTCCAGTTGCGGGGTTGTTTCCAATGAAAACTGTCGTAGTTTTCCTTCAGACGGCAGCACAATTTTTCCTGGAACAAACATTGATACAGCTGATTTTACATTAAATTCTCGAACTGGGAATGAAATGAGCTGTTCAAAACTTAAAAATCCAAAATTTTTCAAAATAGAAACTTTAATCAATGTGGAGTCTGGCGAAAGCGGGAATTCGTATGACAGGGTGCTCAGCTATTATGACAAGGAAAAGGGTGTGCCCATCATGATGAATTTTTTTGCAGACAAAGTTCTCCGTAAAGTTTATCGTTTTTTTCCAAAATATTACGTAAAAGTTGACGGCCAATGGTTTTCAACTGTGATGCGTGTCCGTACAACATTAGGAAAAGAGAAAAAATTCATTTTTGAAACATTGACAAATGTCTACAAAAAAAATGGAAAACTAAAACTCTATCTCGATTTATCAGACGATCCTGACATCAAAAATGTGCCTCCTGAATCGCTATTCAGCACAGACTGAATATTCTCCAACGGGTTCCCCGGAAGCAGCAATTTTCACCCTCTTGACCATGAAGCAGGTCTTGCCTGTCTTATTGTTGTCATTTTTATTTAGCCTTGCGTTCATTTTAATTGTTCCACCCGCGTTTCCCCAAGAGAAAAACGACTCCGGTTTTCAGGAAAGTTTGGAAGAAGATCCTCTTGCAGAATTAGATGCAGACCTTGGTTTGGCAGAAGATCCTCTTGCAGAATCCGACGCAGATCTTGGCTTGGAAGAAGACCCATTTGCAGAATCCGATGTTGATCTTGGTTTGGAAGAAGACCCACTTGCAGAATCTGACGCAGATCTTGGCTTGGAAGAAGACCCACTTGCTGACACTGACTTTGATTTAGGTTTGGAAGGAACTCCTGAAATTGAAGAAGAAGAGACTGAAGAACAAATTGAAGAACAGGTAGATTTCCCTCCAAGAGTCACTTTCAGCCATGAAGTAAAAACTATGCTGGGCGGCAGTGAAACAAGGGGGCTGTCAATACTAGATCCTTTGCTCAGTGAGATAAAAGAGCTGCGTTTTGTGTCAACTTATGATCAATCTGTGAAGGTGCAAACATCTCCACGGATGTATAATTATTTCCGTCTTTCCATCAGCTTTTCGCAAAACTATGAAATAAAGAAAAAGCGTATCTTTGACGGTTTTGCCAGTATTCGTGAAATATATTCAAATTATCGTGTGGGTTCTCATCAGTTACGTTATGGAACCCAAATTTTCGGACTTGGGAAAGTCGATTTAGATAAGGTAATTGATGTATTGCATATGAATAACATCATGGGGTTATATACCTTTGATCCGGATGACACAAAAGATGCCATTCCATCTATCAGATACAATTGGTTTCGCGGCGGACACACAGCCACTATGTACCTCTCTCCGGTTCGGCAGCAAACATTTGGCATGAAGTTCACCGAGTTTAAAGAAGGAGTAGAAAAAAAAGAGGAAGATAAAGAGGAGGAGAAAGTTTCATTTTTGCGTGATTATTATGGCATGCAATATCAATGGACCGGGGATGTTTTTGATGCAAGGATTGGCCTGTTCCACTGGTTTGATTCAAATCCTTATATAAAGTTTGAATATCAGAGAGTTGCAGACAATGGGACAACAACCATTCAAGGGTCATTTGAAAATATGCTGTCCAACTACGATGAGAAGGAAACACGGTCGGATTTCCTGACTCTCGAAATAGACGCAATTTGGAGTGATTTGGTATGGAAATTGGAATCCGGTTTATTTAAGAAAAGAAACCTCTATTCCTATGAAATTCCTGAGGGGAAACACATTCGCCTTTCAACTGTCCGGACTCCTCATTTTGCGTTTGCAACTTCGTTTGAGCGGACCTTCAAGTATTTTTATTGGCTTATGATTTATTCGCAACGCAAGTCATTTGATGTTCCAGCAGGATCACATGTATTTCTGTATGAAAATGAATCAAGTCTCATTACCAGAAAAAGGGACGTGGTACGCAATCAAGTCTCTGGAGTCGCGGTACTGAAAACACCAGATAATGCTTTGCGCATAACCCTGCTTAATTATCAGACTTGGCCTTTCATCCAGCGAGGTTTTGCTTCGCTCTTTACTTGGGAGCGTTACAAACAAGACATGGCACTGGAACTAAAATTTTTTCGATTAAAAACAGAGAGGGTAAAAATGTTAGAAAATAAAATAATAACAAATCAGGTGTTTTTGACCTACACCCAAAAATTTACCGCAAACTGAAGCAAATATGTTTGTTCGCATTTTCACCACTGTAAATCAGTATCCTAAATCGATCCTGCTAATACTTCTTGCTCTCAGTACGTTCTTTTTTGTGCAGGCAAGAGACGGTCTCTTTGACCCTAACAGCGGAAGGCTACGTATTAACAGTACAGTTGAACCTTTCATTGAACGTGATTCCGGGGCCTATCAACAATTCCTTGACGCAAGAGAGGCATTTGGCAGTGAGGAAGTGGTGGTGATTGCTCTGCACAATACGGAAAAAAAGCCGATAGGGCTCGATTATCTGCTTACTCTATCACACTTGAAAACAGAAATTGAAGCTACCGTTCCTGGAATTTCCAAAGTCCTCAGTATGCTGGATATTCCACAAGCCTCAGGAAAATGTGCAGGTAAATCCTATTTTCATCAAATGGGGATTGGATCAGTTTGTGTTTCTGTTTTGGAAAAATATGAACATGAAATTTCCTGCCTCAATAGTTCTGATTCAGAAAAAATTTCTGCATCCGATACAGGTGATAATCTTGAAGAAAGCCTTGATGAAGGTTTAGAGGACAGTTTGGATGAAAGTCAGGAAGATGGATTAGAAGGAAGTTTAGAGGAGAATCTGGAAGGTAGTTTGAATGAAAATGTAGATGATTCAGGCGAGACTGATACAGAAACGGATACGACTGAAGAAACATCACTTGACTGTACGTTGGAAAAATCAAGTTCAAGTCCAAACGAATTACATGCTGATGCAGAAGCAAAAATCGGTAAAATTGTTCTTAGTTTGAAAAATCATCCTCTTTTTCAAGGCGATGTGCTTTCCAAAGATTCAAGTACCACCGCGCTGATTCTCACCTTCAAACCTGAATCAAAGCCTGAATCAGACAACACCCAAAAAATTCTGCAGGAACTGCAGGTTAAACATCAAAAAAATCCGGAAATTGCTGATACTCTCCGTATCGCTTATGCCGGACAGCCACGGCAAATAAACAAGGCCAGCCGTTTGATTCGGCAGGATATGCAACACATTCTTCCAATGAGTTTGCTCCTGATCGTTGTTGTTCTTTTAATTGCATTCCGGAGTATTAAGGCCGTTTTTGTTCCACTGTCAGTTGTCTTATTCGGAATTCTCTGGACAGCCGGAATCATCGGATGGATCGGAAATGAACTTAATCTGGTTACCGTGGCCTGTGCGCCGATTATAGTTTGTGTGGGAAGCGCATACGTGATTAAGTTTCTAAATCAATATCAGACTGAATCGCTGCAAATCAGGGAAGCAGGGAAACCCGGAGATCCTCCGGCAACAATTCCGGAAGTTATAAATGCAACTCTTATTTCTGTTACCGTTCCTGTTACTGTGACTGCCATTACTACTGTCGCCGGTTTTATTGCACTGGTAGTCAGTCCAATTCCGGCAGTTCAGCAATTGGGACTTTATTCAAGTGTTGGTATAATTTCCATTAATCTATTTACTCTCACCTTGGCCCCTGCTTTACTGCACTACATTCACATGCCGGATTTAGCCCCAACTGAAGAAGGCAGTGGTTTACTCAATCGTTTCTTTAGTATTATCGTTGAATGGCTTCGGCTTCATTCCAAACGTTTAATCTGGATTTGGCTTTTAATTGCAGGATTTGCGGCTTTAGGCATGTTGGGACTAAGCATAAACAGTTCTACCAAAACTTTTCCGGAAGACAGCCAATTGGTAAAAGACTTAAAATTGATTGAAAATGAATTATCCGGCACAGATACTTTGCGATTATTATTTCGGGCTCAGAAGGATAGTACTGACCTGCAGACTTCATCGGGTAATCCATTGAAAACCGCAAAAACAATTTATGGACTGAAAGAACTTCAGGATTGGCTGTTTCAGGTTGAAGGCGCCACTGAAATTGGGAATATAGAAGGCCTGAGAATTGATAAAATTCATTCTCCAGTTGATGTTTTGGAACATTACCGCATAGGTCTTGAAAAATTATCTGATGAAGAAGTGGTTCAGTATTTTGCAAAAACCAGTGAAAATGGTCCCAAGTTTTTAAGCGATGCAGAAGATGTTTTGCAGGTGACGATTAGAATGCGCAGCAGTGGATCAACCTCATTTCTTGCACTGAGGGATTTGCTCTTGCTGAAGGTGCCGGAATTTTTGCCTGATTTAGAGTACAGTTATACAGGCGGAGGAGTGCTCTCCAGTGAATCGGCAAACAACATTGCACAGGGGCAAATAAACAGCGTTTTTCTTGCGTTGATCATCGTATTTGTCATTCTGTCAATGCTTTTCCTTTCCTGGAAAATGGGCGTGATTGCATTGTTTCCAAATGTTATAACCATTATGATATTTTTTGGTTCCCTCGGCTGGCTTGATATTCCAATTGGGGTTACGATTTCAGTGATTGCGGCAATTGCACTGGGAATTGGTGTTGACGACACAATCCATTTTTTAAGTCACTACAATGTAAATGCGAATAAACTGCGGAACAAGCGCAAGGCATCATTGAAAACATTACCTATTGTTGCACGTCCGATGTTGTTTTCGACTATTGCTCTTTCTGCAGGATTCATCCTCTTTGTACAATCTGAGATGGAATCTCAAGTATTGTTTGGCACTTTCACCGCATTTACCCTGCTCGTATGTTTGGCAATTGACATGACTTTTTTACCATCAGTTGTGATGGAGACAGGGTTGATAACTGTTTGGGATTACGTTGGGCTGAAATTTGACGAAAAATTTATCGAAGGAATTGACCTCTTTCAGAACATGACTGTCAGAGAAGCAAAAATAGCAAGTCTGATGGCCTATACTGAAGACTTAAAACATGGGAGTTTGCTCTTCTCACAAGGAGATATTGGTGACGAAATGTATGTGATCCTGAACGGATCGATTTCTATCTTTCTGGAAAAAGACGGAAAACGCACAGATCTGGTCCGCCTGAAAAAAGGGAATACATTTGGAGAAATGGGACTTTTCAGGCAAGCGGAGCGAAGTGCCAGTGCGGAAGCTGCAGAAAAAACGAGACTGCTGGTCGTAAATCGTGATTGCCTGGATCCACTTAAAAAACGAAATCCAAAAATTGCCGCAAAATTGTTTTTAAATCTTGCCAATCGTCTTCAATCGTCCTTGAAAGAGACAGATGAGCGGCTGCTTACGCAAAAAGATTTTAACCTTACAAACCTTGAGGCTAAGTTAAATGAGGATGAGAAATTAACAGCACAAGAAAGTTCGACTAATCCCGCAGAACTCTGGGAAAATCTTGGTGAAAAGTGGCGTCGCAAGTTAGGATCTTTTAGTGAAACATTTAATGTTTCCAAAGGAAAAAGACTAATGAAAATTAAAAACAATAATGGTGACTACCTGTTTATTACATCTGGAGAAGTTGAGATTGAGTCGATAGTTTCTGCTAAAAGTGAAGCATTTTCTGTAGGGTATTGCTGGACCCGGAAAGGTTTTGATTTAATAGGGGAATTTGCACTCTGTACCGGAAACAAAGCAGCTACAGCTCGGGCAATCGCACGTCAGGATTCAACACTATTGCAATTTACTGCGAAAAATCTCTTAGCTATGGCAAAGAAGGAATCCAGAATTGCCGCTCAATTCCTTGAAGATGTTGTCTGTATGCTCTCCGACCAGCTTGCAATTGCCGATAAACGATTGCAGAATCATTAAACAACTTCGGGAAACAAATCATTGCAATCGCTTTTTGTGCTGCAATTAATTTTTCAATCAATTCTTTACTCCATGATTTGAAAATCTCTGTATTTTTTATGTCTGCTGAAACTCATTCAGTCTGGGTGTGAGTATGCCTGCTGAGCGTGCCATGAAAATTTTAGTTGTAGATGATTTTGCTTTTTCTCGGCAGGTTGTGATTAATACTCTTGAACAGTTGGGTTTCAACAATACGGACGAGGCTGCCGATGGTTACTCTGCGCTGGTTAGACTCAAATCGGCTCTTTTTGAATTTGTAATTATGGACTGGAATATGTCAAAAATCAGTGGATTGGAACTTTTGAAACAAATCCGGGCAGATCCGAAGCTGAAACACATACCCGTATTGATGGTCACAAAGGATTGTTTGCAGGAAGAAATTGTTGCAGCAAGTAAAGCAGGTGTAAATGATTATATTATTAAACCATTTGAAGCAAATACTTTTGCAGAAAAGCTGGAGAATATTTTTCGTTAAATTTTAAATTTCCTTTTTGATTACATGAGGGAAACGGTTAAATTTATTTCTTTATTTTGCAGTAGTTTTTAGTAGATAATACTGAATTCTCGGAACTCTTCGAGTGCTCGCGGAAACTTTTCAACCCCGCTGACAATGGCCGCGGGCGGGCCCAGAAAGCACCATTTTACAAATTTCTCGACCGCAGTTGTCTCTCCCTGTACTGCGACAAAAACTGAGCCATTTCGTTGATTTTTGACATAACCTCTGATTCCTAGAGAATCAGCTTTTATTTTCACGGAATAGCGGTATCCCACACCTTGAACCTTACCTGAAATTATTAAATCGAGACGCTGCTCATTTGCCATGCCATTTCAGTTGCCAAGTCCACTCCGCCTTTGTTCAAACATGTTTTTCGCGTTATTCAAAAGCAGGCTGGAACTGTTTCTCAGCGGTTTTTTCCACAAGCGGGTAATTCGATCGGCAAGCAGGTATATATCTTTCGATATTTCAGCAGTGGGGTTTACTTTATATAATGCTTTACGTTGCTGAAATGAAATGTAAACAGCAGGATCGCCCTGCAGATATCCAAAAAAATCAGCCCGCAGAAGCAAATTGTGCTGGAGTATTTTTTCCAGCTTAGGCAGTAAATTTAGCTCGTTTGGGTCTTTACATTTATTGAATACGATCCTGGGTCTGAAGCTGGTCCATTTTTGTTCAGCTTGTTCTGCAACATCCTTATCAATTTCAGCTAGTTCGTCTAATAAATTCCGTACAGTCAGGATTCCTTCCTTAACGGAGAGGTTGTAGGATTTCCTTAGTTTTTCCTCAAGGAAAGTGTTTTTTGGCAAAGAACGTTCGATTACACGAAATGCAAAAAGTTTAAGAAAAGTCAGCATGTTCATGATTGAAGTATGTTCAGTGGTAGTGACCAACATGCCCAGTTGCGTCATCCCAAAATAGTCTAAAGTGTTATATGCACTGCCGCTTCCAAGATCCAATAAAAGATATTCACATTCCAGTTGTTTCAAGTTGAAAATTAAGCGCATTTTTTGCGCATGGTGCATATTTGCCAGGAATGGACTCCTGACATCACCCGCGAGGAACTTCAAATTCTGATCATCAGTTGTGACCAGTAAATCTTTCAGTTTTGGATAACGTGCGCGCAAAAAATCTCCAATTCCGGGATAAATATTGTTTAATCCAAGACAAGTATGCAGATTTGAACCGCCAAAATCCAAGTCTGCGACAATAACCTGTTTGCCAAGTTTTGCCAAGGCAATTGCCAGATTCGCTGCCAGGAAGCTTTTACCAACACCTCCTTTTCCGCTTGCAATTGGAATGATAGTACTTGTCATGGAAGATTAATCTTTAGAGTTGATTAAACAGCAAAACGTGCGACTGATTTACAGCAGCTTTTTCGAAACACATTCAAAAAAACTGTTCTCATGAAGCTTGTATTAGTTAAGAATTAGTCATATTTTTTTCGAAATAGACCACATCCGGATGCGGATTGTCATAATACGGTTCTGTTTCAAAAAACCCCAGTGATCTGTAAAGTGCCTGTGCGGAATTCATGCTGCTCAAAGTGTCCAACAGAATTTTACTGTATTTTTTTTCTGCACCGAACTGTACAATCTTTTCGGCCAATAATCTGCCTAAACCTGTACCTCGATAATCCGGTTTAACGTAAAGACGTTTCATTTCACAGACAGTTTCACTCAGGGGACGCAGGCCCACACAGCCTGCACAAACCAACTCATCCCAGGCCAGCAGGATGCAGCCATCAGGGGTTGCGTATTTTCCAGGAAGATTTTCCAGTTCCTCATCAAAACCTTGAAAACATAAGCTGAATCCCAAAGTTTCAGCATATTCTATAAATAGCCGGCGTGCATTGTCAAAATCACTTTGACTCTGTGCAAAGTTTATTTGAACTACCATCAATATCGCTATCTAAAAAATTGTGTAAGAAATGAAAATGTTTTTTGCTAAATCATCTTCTAAGCTGAGTACAGCAATTTTTTGACTGATACGATTCTACTACAGAGGCGTAGAAATGACACTGGATAAAATGCTGAAGTGAAGAATTGCCTGTCTTTGATTTGGGGTCCACTTCAATTTGAATGAAAGTATAGGAATTAATTGTATTTTGTTTTGCAGGTTTACGCAGCCCTAAAAATTCTCCAATTTCCAGCATAGTAGAAACTGTTACAATCAACAGATAGAGTCACTGCCGCCAGTAGGAATAGGGTTAGAGAAATCGGCTGTGAAACTTCACTTCCGGAAACAGAAAATTCCTGAGCCAGTAATGGTAATATCAGCTGCGGTGCGTAAAGCGTACTGAAAGACAGAAAGGTTATCAACAGAAGAATATTTATTGAGCTAATGTGCATGTTAAAATGAAGATATTTGCGTATTGAAAATCAAGAAATCACTTTTAATATTTCTTGTTTTCAAGTAGAATGTAAGGTTAATAAAAAAACATTTCAATATCATTTGTCATCAAGGAATAACTTTATGAGTAAAAATGCAAAGCCAAAACCAGAGGTTCATGAATACCAGGCAGAGATGCAGAAACTGCTTGAAATATTGGTACATTCTCTTTACACAGAACGTGAAATCTTTCTGCGTGAACTTGTTTCAAATGCCTCAGATGCTTTAAGCAAGGTTCAACTTACAACTTTGACAGAAGAAAAAGTTCTGGACAAAGACACAGAACTGCAGATCACAATTTCCTTTGATGAAGAAAAGGGACTAATCGTGATTGAGGACTCCGGTTGCGGAATGACCAAGAACGAACTGATTGAAAATCTGGGTACAATTGCAAATTCCGGAACACTTAAATTTTTGCAGCAGGCACAAGCCGAGAAAAAGTCGGCAGAAAACCTGATAGGTCAATTTGGCGTTGGTTTCTATTCCGTATTCATGGTAGCAGATCGTGTGGAACTAACCACCCGTTCCTGGCAGGTTGATGCTCAAGCCTGGCAATGGTCTTCAGAAGGAGGAGGGCAGTATGAGGTAAGTCCGGTTGAGTTTAAGCAGCGTGGTACGCGCGTCAAAGTATTTCTTAAGGAAGATGCCAAGGAGTTTTGCAGTGAGTGGCGGCTTGAATCGATAATTAAAAAATATTCGAATTATCTCCCATTTCCTGTAAAGGTTAAGGATAAAACGGTTAATCAGGTAAAAGCGATTTGGACTCAGGCAAAATCTGAAGTTAAAACAGATGAGTACAAAGAGTTTTACAAGCAAATTTCTCATTCCCAACAGGAGCCGCTGCACCATTTGCATTTTAATATAGACGCGCCGATTCAGTACAACGCACTGCTTTATTTTCCTGAGTCAATCGGAAATGAAATTCTTTACGCACGTGAAAGTAAAGACGTCGCGCTTTATGCCCAGAAAGTCTTGATCCAGTCAGGCAACACCAATTTATTCCCCTCATATTTACGTTTTGTCCAGGGCGTAGTTGATTCGGAGGATATTCCGCTCAATGTGTCTAGGGAAAGCGTTCAGAAAAGCGCGTTGATCGAAAAAATTAAAAATAGTCTAACTTTACGTGTATTAAAAGAACTGCAGTTTCTGGCAGATCAAAATGTAGAAAAGTACGGCAAATTTTGGAAGCAGTACGGAACGTTGATCAAGGAAGGCGTCTCTTCGGATTTTAAGAATAAAAAAAGACTGATGGACCTGCTGCGCTTTAACTCATCCATTTCCGAAGATTCCGCTCCGGAAGTTTCACTAAAAGATTATGTCGGCCGGATGCGTGAAGAACAAAAGGATATTTATTATGTTACCGGAGGTTCACGTGAGGCAATCCTGCACAATCCAAATTTGGAATATTTCCGAAAACAAAGTCTTGAAGTCCTGTTTATGACTGATCAAATTGATGATTTCATGGTTGCGGATTTGCGTGATTATGACGGAAAATCCTTAAAAAATATTTCGCAGGGAGACATAGATGGAATTAATGACAGCGAATTTTCAGCGCCTGAATCTTCACTTACCAAAGAAGAAAAGAGTGATATTCTCGCATTTTTCGAAAAACAGCTTAAAGACCGTGTAAGCGGGGTTTCTGATTCAAAACGTCTGGTGGACAGTCCCTGCTCTTTGGTCACCCCTAAAGACGGCATGACGGCTCAAATGGAAAAAATGATGAAGATGATGGACCAGAAATTTAAGGGAGAAAAGCGCAACATGGAAGTCAACATGAGCCATCCAATTATTCAGAACCTTTCGGAAATTCTCCAAAAAGACAAAAAACATCCTTTTCTCAAAGATTCTGTGGAGCAGCTCTATGACAATTCAATGCTGGTTGAAGGTCTGCTTGAAGATCCGGTGCAGGTTTTGTCCCGTTTCCAGAAGTTTATGGAATCAGCCAGTGCGTATGAATTGGAGAAACTTTCCTGAGTTTAATCTGAAAAAGTTTCCAAAGTTACACAAATACTGAGAAGAAGTGCCGGGACATATGTCGCAAAGGCTGCAGTGTGAATCTGCTTTTTAATTGCACAGTGTATTGTTTGATATTTCTTCCTCAATCTTCATGATGTTTTCTTCATACTCGTGCAGCGCGGTTTCAATCTGCACCGAGTATTTACGAAGTTCTTGAAGCTGATTTAGATATTGTTCGACGCCCTCATTCTGCAACTGATAAGCATCTGTATTTTTTGCACCTTTTTCCAGCAATTCTTTGCAGTCATCAGTCAGGATTGCCAAGTCCTGTTTAATCGAGATGAGATAAAAGGAGTCGGTGTCGTGGTAAGTAAAGCTATGCTCTGAATTATCCGGATCATCTTCATGTTGCCTACTGTGATCTTTCATGTACGAAGATATTTCTTTCAGCAGTTTGTTGTAACGTTCAACAAGTGTCTCACAATCTTTGCGGAAGATTTGTAAATCATTGGGTAACTTGTAGGAAAAGGTGTCCAAAAGCAATCTAACATAGTGATGCAGGATGTGATAAAGTGTTTTGATCAATGTCATTTGGCTTCTAACAGGAATTAATTTTTTCAGTTTAAACTAGCCGGATTTGGAAATTTTGTCAATCGGTGATTGAGATTCGGATCAAATTATCAAACAGGGTACAGGAAAATATATGGCGATTTCAATGACAGGTTTTGGCGCAGCAGACGCACAGTGGGAAACATGGTCATGTCAGGTAGAAATTCGCTCGGTTAATCAGCGCTTTCTGGATATTCGCTGCCGACTTCCTTTGGGGTTTCAAACTATGGAGCCTGAAATTAAAAAACAGATCAAAGCAATTTGTACACGCGGGAAAATCGACTGCTCAATCAGATTGGAAAAAGACGCCGGAGAAGAAAAACTACAGCTTAATCCGGAACGTGCCAAAAGTTATAATGAGCTTTTAAAAGAATTTGAAACATTGTCTGGACGCAAGGTTAGTGTTGACGCTCGGGACTTGTCCAGCATAAATATCATCGAAGAAAATAAATCCGGAGATCCGCCGGAAGAATGTGAAAAAGTTATCCTTAAATCTCTTGCTAAGGCGCTGGAAGGATTGCAGGAAATGAAGGTGCGAGAAGGGCAGGCCATGCAAAATGATATTCAGGAACGACTTTCTTCGTGTGGAAACATCGTGAATGAAATTGAAAAATTTTCTCGGGAAGAGCCGGGACGATACAGGGAACGTCTTCAGGAACGTCTCTCTCTGTTGAATGATGGCATAAAATTAAATCCGGAACGTCTGGAACAGGAAATTGCTTTGCTTGCGGATCGGCTTGATATTAGTGAAGAAGTTGTACGTTTCCGGACTCATCTGGAACACATGGATGATATTTTAGCTCAACGTGAAGTTGGGAAAAAAGCAGAATTCCTGATGCAGGAACTAAATCGTGAGGTCAACACAATTGCTTCCAAAAGCAATCACGCGGGGATTAGTCAAGCATCAGTAGAAATCAAGAGTGAGCTGGAAAAAGTCAGAGAACAACTGCAAAATATCGAATAGTTTTTTCATGAAAATCACACTTGCAGGAAGTCCCGGTTCAGGAAAATCAACTCTGCGCAGGATGCTCGCGGAACATTATGGATTAAGCACAAAAGGTACCGGGGATTTTATGCGCGAATTGTCCCGAAAACACGGCTACAGTGACATCACTCAATTTTTAGTTGAATATGTTTCAGAACATCCTGAAGTGGATCATCAGGTTGATGAGGAGCAGCGGCTCTATGGGGAGCAAAATGATAATTTTGTACTGGACGCGCATTTGGGATTTCACTTTGTTCCCGACTCAATCCGTATCTGTCTCATTTGTGACTTGGAAGAAGCGGCACGTCGAATTCTTGAAGACACTGAACGCACAACTGAAGACGCTACAACCATCAGTGACAGCGTTGATGCCAGCCAAAAACGCAGGGATACCATGCGAAAAATTTTTTTGAGTCTTTATCTAGTTGACATTGATGACCACTCTAACTTTGATTTGATTTTGGATACTTCCAGCTTTTCATCGGCAGAAGTGTTTACACGGGTTACAACATTTATAGATTCGCAGAACTCATGATATTGTCAGGTTTGATGGTTTCGAAAAAAGTCTGAAATCCACAGTTTGTCATTTCGACCGTAGGGAGAAATCTTAATGATATTAGTGTTTAACATGTGAAAGATTTCTCTCTTCGATCGAAATGACAAAAAAGCATGATATTTTCACTTTTTTCAACTGCATCAAGTTTGGAATGTTTTAGAGTGTTTTTGTAGGTATTTGATACCTATGGCTTTTTGTGGCTTTTAAAATTTCAGAGCTTTTAGCCGTAAGTATCTGATTCCATTACAGCACCAGTAGCTCAACTGGATAGAGCAACTGACTTCTAATCAGTAGGTTGCAGGTTCAAGTCCTGCCTGGTGCGCCAGTATTACCAAATGGTTACACAAAATATCCCATCAAAAAAATTCAGTAATTTGCCATTAACTTAAAAATTTGCCAATTAACTCGAATTATTTCTTCCAAAAAATACCCCCAAGACTTCCCCAAAAATACGCTCAAATCAACGCTATTTAATTATTAAATGGCAAAAAATAGGCAAATAATATATTTGCCATTAACATATATCAATAATATCAGTTAGTAAAAAATAAAACCTACTGAATGCTAATCTTTGTATTGCTATTTATTGCGATTAGTGGCAAACTATCCCTAAGAGGTTTAAACAGTAATTTTACACATTAACCAATAGAGGGAATATGGCGCAAATCACTGAGGGAATTAAGAAGAACGGAAAAAAATCATATTATGTGCGGATTCGCATGAAGGGGAAGCCAGAAGTCACAGCCGTTTTTGAACGTTTGACTGATGCAAGAATTTGGATAAGCAACACTGAAACAGCAATTCGAGACGGAAGATACAGCACGACCACTGAGGCTCGAAAGCACACTTTGAGCGATTTGGTAGATCGATATATCAGGGACGTTTGTCCACGAAAGCCGAAAATGGGTCATGACTACAGTATGCAATTAAATTGGTGGAAAAAGCAGATTGGCGATGTACTTCTTTCAGATATGACCCCCGCCATGATTTCTGAACAAAGAGATTTACTTTCAAAAACTGTATCAGTCCGAAGAAAAACCGAAATGTCAAATGCAACGGTCAATAGATATATGGCTGCACTGAGTACCGCTATTTCAACAGCCGTCAGGGAGTGGGGTTGGATGGAAGATAATCTTATGCGTAAAGTTACAAAACTGAAGGAACCGCGTGGTAGAGTCCGCTATCTTTCCGATGAAGAAAGGGAACAATTATTAAGGGTTTGCAAGGAGTCACACAATAAGGATTTATACACGGCGGTCATATTGGCATTGAGTACCGGAGGCCGTCGGTTTGAGGTTTGGAATTTAAGCTGGAAAAATGTAGATTTGAAAAATGGATTCATTACTTTTGAAGAAACGAAAAACGATGAACCCCGAAGCGTACCACTCGCAGGTCATGCGTTTGAATTGATGATGGAACGCTCCAAAGT
>JYMV01000122.1_pt1 | contig 14389 bp, 9 predicted proteins | sample 338911 | NCBI WGS metagenome assembly JYMV01 (sample SAMN03354496, study PRJNA234377) | hydrothermal vent metagenome | biome: Deep sea; feature: Hydrothermal plumes at the Eastern Lau Spreading Center, Western Pacific Ocean; material: Seawater | place: Tonga | collected 2009 | depth 2000 m m
AAAAAACGTATAATACCTTCGCGTGGGTATGCGGTTTGCCAATTTCGGCATTAATCAGTTTATATCGGGTGGAATTTCGAATTTTGGGGGGAGAGTCGCTTCTTAATATCTTTTTCTATAAATCCCAACACGAAATGCCGAAAACGGTAATCCGTCAGTAAAAACTAGTTGCAGGTTGTACACGGAATGCCGAAAACGGTAATCCGGCAGTAAAAACTAGTTGCAGATTGCACAGGGAATGCCGAAAACGGTAATCCGTCAGTAAAAACTAGTTGCAGATTGCACAGGGAATGCCGAAAATGGTAATCCGTCAGTAAAAACTAGTTGCAATTCAAAATAGAGGTGCAGAAAGTCTAATTCACCTGAACTGAATATGGTCTGGGAGTTGCTTAACTTAGCGTTAAATTGACCAAAAGTTAAGATTACCTGACAGACAGCGATTTACTCGAACATCTTTTTAAAAATCAGTTACTGTTATGTTTCCCTCAAGCATTTTAGCCAATAATGCCTGCCACTCTGACGTATCCCAATTGCTCCGCATTCCCATCGAAATCGCTTTTTCTAACAACTCAACAGACTTTTTAAAGTCGCGCTCTGTACGAAGTCTGTAAGAAATAGAAAGCAAGTAGTGGTATTCTGGATTTAGGTTTTGCGAACTAGAGATAGCGTTTAAATGCTCTATTGCGCCAGCAACATCCACTAGCGATTTATCATTAGCGGTAAGTTTTATTTTAGCAACATGCAGGCTGGCTGCCTCATCACCTTTCTCTGCCGCAGATTCAAACCAAAACAGTGCTTTTTTCTCATCGTGAATTATCCAAGGGCTTGTGAGAAGTAGTTTGCCTAAACGATATTCAGCCCTAGAAAGTCCATACTTGCTCGCCTGAGTTATCCATTCTATTCCTTTAGGTATATCTTTTTGCTGCATATATAACTGTAAGCCGTACTCATACATAGCGCCCGGATGCCCTTTTTCAGCAAGATCTTTGAGCAAATTTTCTGCCTCGTTATCCTCACTCTCCATCCAAGGAAAAATGACCATCGCTATTGCGAATTGGTAAAGTGATGCAAGTGTCGGATTGTTCTTAGCTTCTCGCAGAACGCGACGGGTTTCTTTATAAAGGCGGGGTAAATTGTCATTCAAATAAAATTGGTCATCTATTGCTGCGCCCATGAAGGCACGATGGATAAATTCGGTTGGCTTTTGACCTAACTCAGGCTGTTTAAGCGGAAACAACTTGTATGCATCAAGAAAGCGTTTAGTGTTTCCGGATTTTTGGATTACACGAACGTATCTCACAGAACCATCGCTTGCTACATCATTTTCTACTACCAAAAAGCCCGGGTTGTTAACCACTATCGCAACATCAAGTACTTCCCCACCATCCAAATCGTCAAAACCACTATCGAAACTCTGAACTTCATTATCAAAGTTTTGAAACTCACTTAACTCTTCAAAATACACTCTTTGTTCTAGGCTGCTTTCGCCGCTAAACGTTACTTTTTGACTAATAGTATGCTGCTTAATTTCAGGTAGAAACTCTTTCTGAAAACTAGTATGAACAGCTTTTTCTTCTTCTATTGCTCTCATAATAAGTGAAAGCTCCGCTTCGTCTAAAGACGATTTCATCTTTTCTACAATAAACTGTGCATTGTGATACCCCTTCTCTGCAGCCAGAGAAAAGTAAATCATGGATGAAACAACACTTGGCTCTGCACCTAGTCCTTTCGAGTACATCACACCAAGTTGATACTGCGCATGTGCGTTACCTAATTTAGCGCCTTCTTCATAAAGTGAAAGTGCTTGCGTATGGTTCCCTTTTTTAAACTCTGTATTGGCTTTTAAGACATTTACTCCATGACTACTGTGAGATACCAATGCAACTAGTACTACCGCAAAACATTTCTTGAGGCGCATAACAGTGCTTCCTTTCTAAAGTGAATGACCTGGTTGATCAATCTGGTAATTAATAGGGCGCATACGTCATTACATCTGCCGTGGATAGTTTTTCGTATACAGAAATATTGTCGATCAAAGGTTTCTCACCCAGCAATAAGGCCATTTTGTTGATTTTCGGCGCAGCAAGATTCTGAAGCTGCTTTTCAGCGCCGCCGCCAGTAATCTGTTTCCACTTCCAGACTTTTTCTCCCAAAATGTACGGCTCCAGAAAACTCATTGCAGCCTCAATGCTTGCGCCGTGTTTGCTTTCAAAGTCCATTAGATCAACGGGAGTATGGCGACAGCCTAAATCAGTAATTCGCGTTAAAGCCCACAGATTATTCACGCTGTAATTAACCGATTAAATTCTCGCTAATTCTAACGGCTGACTTCCACCCGGTTCTATTTGCGCTGCTATCCGCGTTGTTTTTACGGCATTCAACTTCTCGATAGCATCACCTTTTTTACCCAAATAGATCATTAAACCTATCGCTTGATAATCGTAATTTGTTCCGTGGTTGTTTTTTCTTGTTTCTTCTAACTTTCCGAACTCACTTGTTGTCAACCATACGTAGTATTCCTCAAACCATAACCGCATTTTTGATGCTTCTTTCTCCTGCCATAACCCTGTACGTTCCAACAACTAAGCGACCGTAGCTACTTTGCCGATGTCAGTCCAATCGATGATTGAAGAGTTGGTACCCGCTGACTTACCTGGAATAGCCTTTCAATAGTCGACGTTTGGATTCATTTTTGTGTCATTGTTGATAAACCAGGTCTCTACGACGTCTTTTGCTTTTTCTAGATAAACGATATCTTCGGAGAAATAGAAAGCAAGAGTGAGTATTTCTAATGAGTTAAGCATCGACTTTCTTCTAAGCCAATCAGTTTCTGGTCCATTAGAAATAGGATTAAACTGCCCACCTTTATTAATCCAGGGCAAACCATCTTCCTTGGTTTCATCTGGCCAGTAGTACGAACCCAACGTATAATAATCATGGATATCGCCACTGGCGGGCAACATCGTTTTGTTAGTGACGGGGTCTACGGCTTTTTGTAGTTCAGCATTAGCAAGGCTGAGTAATTCTTTATAAGCAGATTCATAGGCTTTATGGCCCTCACAAAGTCTTTCCTTTGATACAAGTAACCTTTCTTCGTTTAAGTAAATAAGTGGTTCGTTTGCGCCTTTTCTCTCAGAAGCGATAACAAAGCCAAGTAAAGAAAGAGCCAAAAAGAACGCTACATTTTTTAGCAAATAATGCCGATTATTCATTATTTCTACTCACTCTGATAACGTAATGCCCAGCCGAAAACTTAAGATTTTTGTTGATATGCACTTTATTTTTTGAATGAACGTCCAGTGCTGAACCATTTATCGTTATTAAGCCATTCATTTTCTGTGTTTCACTTGTTGTTCCAGCGGTATTTTTAATGTAGACGACCGACGGCACTTCAACGGTAGCAGTGACATTCGGCGGTATTTTTATTTCCATCCGTAATTCATCTTGGTTCAAAAACCAATAGGATTTGATTTCGCCATGAGGTGATTGATATGTCGCGCCAGCGTGTGACAAATGAGTCGTCACAACAGGGGAAATACGAACTTCTTTATAACCAGCGCTTAAGGGAGTTATACCTGCCAACCGGTCGTACATCCATTGCCCAATAGCGCCATAAGCGTAGTGATTTAACGAGCCCGCCTTTTTCACATAGCCTTTGTCATGCGTATACCCATCCCATCGTTCCCACATTGTGGTAGCTCCCTGAGACACTGGAAATAACCATGATGGGTAAGACTCTTTGAATAAGAGTTCTAATGCAAAATCTTGTCGGCCGATTTTTTCAAGCACAGGCGCTATTAGAGGAGTACCTAGAAACCCGGTTCTAAGGTGCCCGCCGGCAATTTCAAATTGCTTCATGAGACGAGCTTCAGCAGCTTGCAAAATTTCATCAGAAAGTAGGTCAAAACCTATGGCCAGCAAATAGGAGGTTTGCGTGGGTTGACCTTGTTTAATATTGCCTTGTTGGTCGAAGAACGAAGCTTGGAAGTTCGCTTTTGCTTCTTCCAACAGAGATGCGTAATGCTTTGCGTCATCTGTTTTCTGCAACACTTTAGCTGTGCGTGCAACAATATCGAGAGAGCGGGCATAAAAAGCTGTCGAAATAAGCCCATGATCAGTTTCGCCACGCCGCGAATCCTCACGTGTCGAATAAGGCTGCAGCCAGTCCCCTACTGTCCACATTTTGCTTACGCCATTCTCAAGTTGGCTTTGATGATAAAGGATCCAACGCTTCATCATCTCATAGTTTTCTTTAAGAACGCGTTCGTCTCCCGTACGCCAATATATGTCCCACGGAATGGTCACTGCAGCGTCTGACCAACCCGCCTGCACAATCTCGCCCACTTCGTTAGGCACTACGACAGGAATACCATGATTCTCAAACTGCTCTTCTCTTATCGACTGTAACCAGGCGCTCCAAAATGCATGGCTGTCAGCTATAAATAGCGATGTAGGTGCAAAAGCAAGCGCGTCACCGGTCCACCCCAACCTTTCAGAACGCTGCGGACAATCGGTGGGAATGTCCAAAAAGTTACCTTTAAGTCCCCATTCTATGTTTGACTGTAATTGGTTTAATTTGGGATCTGACGAGGTAAATTGCCCGGTTAATTCAAAATCTGTGTACTGAACAATACCTTGTACCCAATTAAGTTGGGGCGTTTCTTTTTCATCGAAGCCACTCACTTCAACATATCGGAAACCATGAAATGTGAATTGAGGTTGCCATTCAACAACACCGCTTTTGGCAGCAATATAGGTGTCTTCCTGAGCCGCGCTTCCCAGGTTTTTGGTGTATAGGCTACCGTCACTGTTAATACCCTCAGCGAATCGTATTTTGAGCTTTTCCCTTTCAATCATAGGCAGGTTGACGCGCGCGACACCCACCATGTTCTGCCCCAAATCAAATATAATCTTGCCATCAACTTTGTGCAGGGAAACGGGGGCCAACACTTGTTTATTCTTAGAGGTAAAATGACGCTTGGGCTCCAGCAGAACATCGCTATCTATGTTTGAAGATTGTACCGAACGCCATTTTTCAGGAACGTTTTCTGTTTTATATTCAGGCTCATGCCAATTAGCGTTGTTGTTTTTAAGCGAAAAGTTAGCGTCAAATATTTCACCATCGTACAAACTAGAGCGCCTTAACGGGCCTTGCTGAGTCGCTTGCCAATTCTTATCCGTCACTATAATTTTGCGCGTACCGTCTGTATATTCAATCTCTAACTGGGCTAACGCTTTGGGGGTGATGTTCCGTTTTTTGTGCCAGTGACGTTTTGGGCCAAAGCGTCCTGCGTACCACCCTTCAGCGAGCGTAATACCAATAGCGTTTTCACCGGAAACAAGCAGTTTGGTTACGTCGTAAGTAAGGGTTTCGATACGTTTATGATAAGGGGTATAGCCGGGTGTCAGTACATCGCTTCCAACACGATTGCCGTTGATAAATGATTCGAATAGCCCTTTTGCAGTAATATACAAGCGTGCCGATTTAATACTCTTATCTGCTGTAAACGTCGTTCGCAAATATTGAGGAATATGGATAGGCGTATCAAATTTATCTAGCACAAGCGGTGTGGGTTGCTCTATCTCAATCCATTTTGCGCTCCAGTCGCTACTAGATAACAATCCGAGTTCAAAAGAAGCTAATGCACTCCAATTAGAGTCGAAACCACGCTCATTCCAATATTTAACCTGCCAGAAAACTCGTTGCCGGGATTTTAACTCATTGCCCTCGTATTGGACGAAATTAGTTCTATCACTATCTATGACGCCGCTATCCCACAAATCTGGGTTGCCAGGCAAAAGGTCTGGCGATGAGGCAACAACTATCCGATATTGCGATTGCGCTTTTACAGAAGCATCAACGGGAAGTTTCCATGAAAATGAAGGCTGAGCATCATAGAAGCCAACTGGCTCTACAAAGCCTTCACTGATCGTCAGTTGCTCAGGTTGCGCTAGTGTTTGAACGTATTTTTCTTTATTAGCACAAGAAAACAATAGCACAGTTGCCAAACATACAAATGAATAGGTTCGCCAGTCACGCAGCAAAGATGTTGAATTCTTAAATAGTGGAAGTTTAAACATAGGGTTAATTCTCAATCAAACATTTTTTACCGCTGTAGCTTTCGTTATTTATCATTAGTTTCGACTCCAGAGTGACGGCTTATATGATCTGTAAAATGTAGTTTGTTATGAAGACAGAGCCGACACTTGAACGTTTTTATACAAGGCGCTTCGCGTGAACATATGACGTAGCCCTATACGCCCCTTCTTAATATCGGGGTGGCTAGCCGTTGACCACTTATAAAGTTGAGTTTGCTCTTCGTTAGACACTTTCATCCATAGTGTGTCGTCGTGTTTGATAACCGTTATTTGGTGCGGAACTCCAGTCTCAAAGAACCCGGTGTTGGTATAGTCGCCCTCCAGTGCAGTGCCCATTAGGCGTTTGTTGGCAAGTGGAAGATATCTGCGAGCGCGAATGTAGTCATCAGGCGCATCTTCTTCACCTAAACCAAATGCTGCATAACTAATATGATAAGTATCCATATTGTCGAAGTAGTGGCGCATGTAGGGTTCGTTGCGGTATTCAGCCCACTCCATAATGTCTATAGGAAATTCTGGTGTACCTTCCCCTGAAGCGAGTAAGTACAATATGGTTACGTATAATTCGGCACTGTCAGTGCGGGTGTATTCGAAACTGACTTTTACATCACCTTCAAATGAGCGCTTAGTCCATAACACCATGTGGTGCGCATGATTATCCGCCTCAGGCCCAGCTTTGACATGCATACCCTCGGGCGAATTTTCTACGGTTCCCATAACGCCGTCTTTCATCCAGTTCTCTCGCCAGTTGTCCGTTCCTGAATCGAAAAATACCTGTTGCCAATTAAGGCTGCGCAACGCTTCAAACTCTGAGCTACCAGAAACAGAGTTATTTAATCCAGCGTCAGTAAAGTACGCAACAGTATCTGCATCGGCCGCTCGATTTTGAGAAGGGTAACTATGCCTATCGCTTACACATCCAGATAAAGCAACAACAATCACTGTAAGCGAAAAAGCACATTTTAAAAGCTTCAACATCGTAGAATCTCTAGCAAAAATACGTTATTTGTTGATTGTTCACGTAACACTTATGCAACAATTTGACATATTTTGATTACTATTGAAAGGCAAATATAAGGGAAGACAGTTGAGCAGTGCTTTCTTATATTCTCGCTCTAGCTACGAGAAGTAAGTTTGACTTTTACGCTCAACTAAATAATACGCAATAGGCAGGGGTAAGAGGGACGGCGCCCTCTCACCTGACTTTTGCGATGTAGTCATAAGCATAGCGCTTAGTTTACATTTAAACTCCTAAATCAATGACTTGAAGATAAAGCGGTAGCGCATTTCCAGCGCCTTTTTTCATTAAATAGTAGTACGCTTTGCCGTTTTCAATGTGAATAGTGCCATGGTCAAATTTAACGCCTGAGGTTTGCTGATAAACCACCTCAAAATCGTTCGTACCACCTTTCCCTTTTTCTACAAACGGATAACCATTTTTGAGCCCAATTATGAAAATACTATCACCCGACGTGTAGATTGAATCAGCTCCGGTGAAGTCAGTTGTAATCGTAAAGTTTTCTGCGTTTGCAGGTTTGAAGGCATGTATCGACACTTCCTGGTAGTCACTTCGCTTGGTATCTGTAGAGCGAACGTGAGTTATAAAGTGAATATCGTCGTTTTCAGTAACCGTCCAGTCAAAGCCCGTTACAATATGTACAGAGTTAGGCTCTTTATGACCAATGTAATCGCCAGGCTCAAAGATCTTTATTTCATCAGAATTAACCAAGGGCCAGGTCATGTCTTTGCCATCTACGTTTTTCCATTCACCTAAACCATCAGGATGATCAGAGTACGCATAGTAAACACCATTCTGGTACTTATAGCGGTCATTGTTATTTGCACTACGTTGTTGAAACCCTACGCGCAACTTACCGTTTATATACTTCATCTGACCATATAACCCCCAGTTGTATGGGTTACCATGGTTTTTTTGGTCTTTATGATTGAAAGGCGTAAAGCGAGTCCACACTTGTTTTTCGGCATCGTATTTATTGAAATAATAAGCACCATTGTTGTTGCCTCCCCATCGCATGTAATGCAACAGTTCACCATCTTTACTTGTGTAAAACTTAGGGTATGTCAGCGCAGAAAAATTCTCTTTGTCTGCCAAGTTACCGGTCATGATCAAATGTTTGTAGTCATCGGCGCCTTGACTCACTTCACTGGTATCTTTTACGAACTGTTCTAATGTAAATTCGTCATCCGGTACATCTGCTGCACCGACCACTGAATAAGAGTAGCGGAAAAAGTCGTTAACAAACCGTCCTTTGAACCTGCCATTTGCATCGTCGTCGACATAGGCATGCATGTCGTAAACCATATGAATGGTGCCATTTAACGGGCTCACGGCTAAACCTATTGTGTTGTGGGACTCTCCTACCAGTGGATCGCCACGAAAACCTGTGTGTCGATGAGGAAACTGGATGGTCTTAACAACGCCAGTTTTGGTGTTAAACCTTGAAAGCATAACATTGCGTTCTTCCTTGCCGCCTTTGTACCAGGTCATAAAAACATAATGCTTGTAAGGTTTTACTGCATCACCATGAGCCGAGATATTTCTTCCAAAGAAATAATCGTACTCGCTCCCTGACGAAGGGTTTTCAAAGGTTTTATGATTGAGCTTCTTGCCATCAAAATGGAGCGCGCCATCCGTTATTTTTGTCTGGCTCTCGAGAAATACCCTACTCCCTTTGTACATACCAGAAGATGCACCCACAGTATCGCTCGAGGTGCAGGCTGTTAACATTGAAAGCGCAACTACAGCTTTTACAAAAGCGCGAATTTGCTGCGTTGAGCTACATATTTTTAGTTTTAATTTCATCGGAATTACTCGCTATACACTTACAAGCAGTGTACATTTAATTAAAACCATTTTCATTCATTAATAACCAATTTCAGTCACCCAAAAAGCAATAAATGTAATATAGGAAAGACCGAAGGTTATCCATATAACGCAAAACCGTTAAGCTTATTACGCTTACAAGCTTTTGAAGAGAGGGCCGAAATTTGCTAGTACATCACGCAAAAAAGTTTAATAAATTAGGTATTTTTGTAAAAAACAACCTTGCTCCTCTACTTCTTATTAGTTCTATATCTTTCAGTATTAATATCTACGCTTCTGTAAAGTTAGATACTGAATTACTTGTCACCGACAACGCACTCTTTTTCAATGGGAATAAGGTCAACGGCTCTTACACAGAAAATAACCCAGATGGTTATGATTATATCTTCGGTAATGCATTATCGCCTCACGGTGATTGTATTAAGGTGTACAAACACTTTGTGTTTATGACGTGGTATCAAGGCGGCAAAAACAATCGTCATGTAATGCTTTCACGCCTCAATACGAAAACTGGTGTGCTTAAAACTATTCAGTTTCCTCACCAGCACACAGGATTTAGAGGCAAATGGTGGTTGGGCGAAACACATAACACGATTGCAGTGGGGATAAGCCCAGTAAACGACACCATTCACTTGTTATACGATATGCATCGCAATGGTAGAGTGGAAGCCTTTTCACAAGATTATCTGCGATACTCTCATTCTCTTGAGGGCGCAGCCTCATTGCCAGACGACAAGTTTACCTTGGAACAATTCGTCAACTCGACCGCTGGCCACTATAAGCATTTAGCCTTCGATGGCATTGACGACATCGATACAACAAAACTTCTTACCTACCCTGCTTTTTTCACGGGAAAGGATGGAGATTTGTTTATGAAAATGCGTTACGGGTTTTCAGCAAATGGAAAAATGCTTTTCGCGCGTTATGACGGTAAAAAATGGCATGGATATTATGATTTCAACCAGGTTTTAGCCTCAGAGCATGGTAGCGAATACAATTGGGGTTTGTATGGTAACTTCAAGTACACCGGCGGTAAATTTCGTATAGCGTTTCAGCGCCGGTCAAAAAACACCTCAGACAAATACCTATATCAAAACGGTATTTACTACGCGTATTCCGAAGACCCGCATGGCGTCTCGGACTGGAAAAATGCATACGCTGAACCGATTAAAATTCCCTTAGCTATTTCTGAAAAGATCCAAATCGAAGAGCCTGGAGACTGGGCTAAAACTGAGAAAAAGAACCAGGTTTCCATTGTTCACGGGTTTGACTTCACAGTAACAAACAGTGGCGATGAGCACTTCATAAGTAAAGTAGAAGACCTTGAGTTTAACGAAGAAATAAATCTGCATACATTTCGTAAATCTGGGCAAAAAAGCTTTACCACTGTTCGGGTACCCTTTGGTGGTCAACTGTTTAGTAACGGGGACGATGTCTATCTTACCGGGTTGAAAGATGGGCATGTTGTGATTGCAAAGGCTGAGGACAACTCAGAAACTTTCACTACTATTTACGAACACAAGCAAGGTCCAACATTTGATAAAGCCGTGGTCTTATTTAAAGACAATAAGGCCTACTACTACCTGAAAGACGCGGAAGGTTCAGGCGATACGCGTAGTTTATATCTACAAGTGTTTTCATTGAAATAGCGGTGGGTTAGCTCATTTCAAAGTTCGCCCAGCGGATGTGTGAATACTATTGAAACAGATCTTTTGAGACGAGAAGTAAATTTTATTGCGGATAGCACCACATAGATGGAGAACAACCTGTTCATTTGTGCTCTGCCATCATGCAACTAATAGAAACAACAAGAGGTTTTTATGATGAAACAATCCCTGTTGAGAACACTGCTATTTACTTTGCTGCTTCCACTGCTTGCAAATAATGTAGTATTTGCACAAGACATTAAGCATGGCCTGCGCGATGACGTTGGAAGACATATGATCCCGCGCGGCTTTGTTGTAAACACTAACGATGCGGGTGGAGAAGTTAACTTCGCACAAGAAGATTATGTGCGCATGGTACGAATGGGCGCCAATGTACAGGTGGTCAGATTAGAATTAGGTAAATTAAGTACTTTCGGTAATTCAACGTTTCAACCTGAATACTTAGCGCGTTTAAAACGTGCTGTTCGCCTTGGAAGAGAAGCGGGTATTAAAACCGTGTTTAAGTTAACGGTCTATGGTGCCAAAGGTTTTTCATGGCCAGACCTATATTTCAATCAAAATAATGCGCAAGAAAAGTACATTAACGCCTGGCGACATATTTGGGATGCATTTAAAGGCAATGATGCAGTTATCGGCTATGACTTGGTAAACGAGCCGAGAAAAAAAGAACTTACACAGTCCTATGACGAGCTCACAAGTGACTATTTAATCCCGTTCTACGAAAAAATTATCGATGCCGCACTGCCCTATAGCGATGAAAAATTGTTCTTAATTCAAACCATATTTATGAACAAAGGTGAAGCAATAAATAAAAATCAGTACGCGGAAATAAAGAAAAGAGTAAACCGCAAAAACATTGTTTTCGCACCACACATATACCAAGAGTATATCGACTACATCGCACCAACTATGGAGCGGTTTGATAAAGAAGCGGACTTACTTCAAGCGCCAATTCTAGTGGGGGAATGGGGATTTCCCACGTTACTTACTATTGACAAATCAGTAGAGGAACAGTTGCACTATATTGAGTTTTATATTCGTACTGCAGAAATTTTTGACCAAATGGGTGTCGGTTCAATTAAAGCTTGGTTTCTAGGCAACCGTAGCTACCAAAATTTCTTGCCAGGCGGTGAATCGACCTGGGCTATTTTCTCTGATAAACAAGCCGACGGAACTGTAGAGCGAAAATATATCACCGATATAATTGCTCGCCCCTATCCGCAGTATATTGCTGGCGATATTAGAAACTTTATGTTTCATTTTGCCACCCGCACGTTAGATCTCAATATCAGAACCGATAACAGTAAAGGGGCATCAAGAATATTTGTGGGCGCAGATCGTCACTACCCTGATGGATTCTCCATTCACATTGGCGATGATTTAATTCTTACCCACAGTCCTATTAAAACTGGCTTTCGCGTATATTCATCAAAAGCCAACACAAAACCCAGCGATTTTATCTGGGACGCTGATAGACAACAGCTAGTTGTACTCGCATGGCCCACAAACGATGAGATAGTGAATGTAAGAATAGAACCAGGAATTTACCGGGAGCCAGATCCGGCTGCAAAAAATTAGGCTTAGTGGCGTCCAAAGGATATTGCCTCTAGTTCGCTCACTGTTATGTAAAGTTGCTTGATTAATATTTGAAATTTATCGTGAACCAAATTTTGGATTAACAGTTTATTACTGAGACGTCATAGTAACGCCTGTTTACACTCAAAAACTAAATACTCTATATCTTTATGCTGAATAAAATGTCGTATCCGGAATACCTTTCTATTCGCATCACTCGTACTATTTTCAAAGACTTAGCTTAGGAATTTCACACCGACTATAAGGGACCACCTTATTGCTTTCTTCGTAAAGCTTAATACACTTTAAACGTTGTCTAAGTTCTTTATTCATAGAGTAATAGTATATTAAAACGATCTCTATTAATCACACACTTCAGTTATTCTGTGAAAAGACAGATTTTGTTAAGGATTTCAAACGATGTGAAGTATTTCTGAATGTAGTACCTATTTTGGGATTAAAAATTGGGGATTAAAAAACTCATTGTAAAGATTGTGGTGCCTAGCTGAGCTCTTTAGAATCAATGGGTCTGCGAAAAATGTTTGGAATTTGATGATTGTGGACAGAGCAAAAAAATACAATATGAAAGCAACTATTTCGGGATTAAAAAATTCATTGTAAGATTGTGATACCTAGCTGAGCCCTTTAAAATCAATGGGTCTGCGAAAAATGGTTGGAATTCGATGATTGTGGACAGAGCAAAAAATAAAATACCAAGACACCTATTTTGGGATTAAAAACTCATTCTAAGATTGTGGTACCTGGCTAAGCCCATTAAAATCAAGGGGCCTGCGAAAAATGGTTGGAATTCGATAATTGTGGACAGAGCAAGGACGACGTTTTCTTAGTTAGTTGTCTCGACAAAGTAGCAACTCTTTTACCACTGTTTAGCTAGGCCAGACTTTGAACCAAAAAGTGTCAGATATAAGGTATCCACAGATAGTTTGGCTAGGTGTTTATTCCGTTAGGGAGAACATTTCCCCCCTAAAGCACTACTGCCCAACTTTTTTAGGCGCTTGTCACCTCTCTGATGAACGCCTCGTCACAAGTCCGCTATTTCAATATTACATCAAGAGCGGTATAGCTGATCAAATTCTTGAAGCGTAAGTTCTTTAGGAAAAATGATATAAATTAAATATAGATGTTAGGACGAATGACTGTTGTTTGCTTTTGGTTGAATTTAGTTTATTGAATACTCACAGTCCGTTTTACATTCGGTAGAGACAATTACAGAAGAGTTGGGCGATGCTTACGACGTTATAACCTATACTCTTAAGCTCTTCCCAGAATTAGATAATGGGCATGGAGCAGATTTGTACCTCAGTGACACTATTCAGCTTCTTGAATAAGTGAAAGCGCATACTGAAACTACTTTTAAAAAGTTTGATAAGCTCGGCCTTGTCAACTATTGAGACACGAAACCAGCACTAATAGCGTTTTGTATTTGAGGTGTTGCATATTATGTATATGATATGCAAAACCATGATTTTTAATGAAAAAACAGTTACGGAGTGCTTTTAAATGGCAAAAAATAGGAGCATTGGCGTATCATATAGTGTGTTGATAATTAAGTACTGGAAGATATTTACGCTGCTTCCTCAAAAAGCGATACCAGAACAAAAATCAAAGTCGGGGGGAGGAAATGTTTATGTCGGAAAAGATATTTTTATTATCTCAGTACCCTGAAATAGCGCTAATTTTATGGGATTTTAATACAGACGAAATTGAAGAAAGTGTACTTTTTTTTTACATTCGCAAAAGAATTAAATACCTCCATCAAGGTTTGCTCAGTGATGAGGAAGTCGGACTCATTAACGAACTTTCTGAAAAGTATAATGAAGGTGTTTCTCTCCTTGAGCAGCGGTAATAATAACTTATAAGAACAAACTGCGTTGTTCAGGTGAATTAGACTTTCTGCACCTCTATTTTGAATTGCAACTAGTTTTTACTGACGGATTACCGTTTTCGGCATTCCGTGTGCATTCTGCAACTAGTTTTTACTGACGGATTACCGTTTTCGGCATTCAGTGTGCAATCTGCAACTAGTTTTTACTGACGGATTACTTTTTCGTGTTGGGATTTATAGAAAAAAGATATTAAGAAGCGACTCTCCCCCCCAAAATTCGAAATTCCACCCGATATAAACTGATTAATGCCGAAATTGGCAAACCGCATACCCACGCGAAGGTATTATACGTTTTTT
>JYMV01049792.1_pt1 | contig 14388 bp, 11 predicted proteins | sample 338911 | NCBI WGS metagenome assembly JYMV01 (sample SAMN03354496, study PRJNA234377) | hydrothermal vent metagenome | biome: Deep sea; feature: Hydrothermal plumes at the Eastern Lau Spreading Center, Western Pacific Ocean; material: Seawater | place: Tonga | collected 2009 | depth 2000 m m
TTCAGCATGATGGTAAGGGTGGTGATCTGACCACGACCAGTACATATGGCAAGTTCGAAGTCATGGTTGACGCAAAATGTGAAGATTCTGATGGTGAAATCTACATGATCATCGATGGTAAAAAAGTCGTGATTCCACGCAATGAGGATAAGTGGTCTCGATTTGTAACGCAGGGTGATGGTGGCACAATCAGCCTTGGGAGCACCTCAAAGGCAAATTTCTGCAACATGTTCATCCGCCCCCTACATTGACTCGCAGTCGATTAAAAATATGAAAGGGAGGCGTAACTGCGTGATTATCAATGTGGGGAATCCAGTTGATGCATGCAATTCCAACAATTCTACGATCAAAGCCGGTACTTTCACTGCAAGATGAAGTTGCTTTGCTTCGGGCAGAACTTCAAGTCCAGCGGCAGGCACGAATCGCTGCTGAATCAAAATTGACCTTCCTTCATGCCGAACAAACCGAGAGTAATCCACCCCCTTCTAGGATGGCAATTATTGTGGGATTAGCGAAACTCGCAGAATCGCGTGACGATGATACCGGTCAACACCTCTCAAGAATCAGACATTACACAACACTTATTGCAACAGCCGTTGCCGAACTGTATCCCGATCAACTATCAACAGCAGAAGTCCCCATCATAGGTGCGACTTCTGTTTTGCATGATATTGGCAAGGTAGGCATTTCAGATGACATCCTTTTGAATCCGAACAAATTGAGTGACAAACAATTTGACACGATGAAAAAGCACGCTTCCATCGGCGCGGATATTTTAATTTCACTTTCTGAACAACTCGGACGAGATCCTTGGGTTGACACCGCAATCCAAATTACGCTTGGTCATCATGAAAAATGGGATGGCTCAGGATATCCATTTGGTTTGCGGGGTGAAATCAATAATCTTCCTGCACGAATCGTTGCCGTTGCTGACGTGTATGACGCACTTACATCAAAACGCGTATACAAAAATGCGATGACTCATCAAGAAGCAGTTACCATTATTGAAAAAGATACGGGCACTCACTTTGACCCGATGGTCGTAGATGCATTTTTAACTGTTGTGAACAAGATAGAGGAAGTTGCAACGAGACTACAAAACCACGCTGCATAAAAAGGGCGGTTATTCCCCTTCACCGCGGGATCTGCGACCTTTCGCATCTGCAAAACAAAGCAAACACCAACCAAGCAGAAACGCAAGCCATAAGCCGTTTGTAAGAAGTACCAGTTCCATGGACGGCATTGTACCTCACTTCAATCGTTTTGTTTGAAATGTTCTGCGATATGATGCTTGCGTGAAAGAGCGAAATACCATGCACACTTGGGCTCATAAAAAAGGATGGCTCATCCCCATCCTTCTTTGTGTTTCACTGATCTCTAACATTTTGGGGATTACACTCCCCTTCCTAGAACTCGACAAGGCGTTCTCTGCAAAGCTCACCTACAGCCTTCCTCATTCTGTCCATCTCTTGTGGGAGAGCAAGCTCTACATTATTTCAATTCTGATTCTTTGTTTTTCAATCGTCTTTCCATTCATCAAATTAATATCACTTTTCGCTGCTTGGTTCCTCCCTTGGAAACCTACAAGTCGTGCAACATTTATTCATTGGATTGAATTACTCGGCAAATGGTCGTACATGGATATTTTTGTTGTCATCTTGTTGCTTGCCCTCACGAACAAACAAACCATGATTTCATCCAAGATTCATGTTGGGGTGTATTTTTTCATAGGAGCGATCACTTTGAGCATGTTCGTTTCCCAAATAGTCTTAAGCATGGCTCGAAAAATTGTCATCGAGGAAAAAGGTGAACAAACATACCCTCAAAAAAGACGGTGGTTGCTCTTTGATCAACTCTATTTGGGCTGGACAGTACCAGTACTCGTCTTCGTTTCAGCTGCAGCGTTGATTGAATCGATCCATGCGACTTTTCTTCGGATTAGTCAATTCTTTCTTGTATCTCGTTCTTACAGCATCTATGACATCATCGAGTTGTTACAAGCGAACAAGCATTGGGTTCTCCTTGTCATCATTGTTGGAACGATTGTTGCAATCCCATTGATACGCCTCGCATTCCTCCTCGTGATTTGGGTGATACCAATGAAAGTAACATCGCACATTCGAGCACAGCAACTTCTTGAAGGATTATCAAATTGGTGTATGCTCGACGTATTTGGAATTTCGCTTTTTCTCATTACATCAGAGGGTAAAGATTTGGTTAATACAGAAATACAGCCTGGACTTTACATTGTCGTCATCGCCATTGCACTGAGTTATATCCTTGGGTTCGTTGCGGTTTCACTCCACCGAGTGATGATAAGAATTGCTACTCTTGATCAGAAAGAAGTGTCTTAAGGAACGCCACTACATCACGTAATTCACGATGATTCAACATCGTTCCCATGAGTGGCATTGCAGAATACTCACCAAACCCATCAGCAACATTCGCATTTGGATTGATCAATGACTCGAGTAGTTGCTCTTGCGTCATTCGATCTGCAATCCCATCAAGCGAAGGACCAGCAATGCCACCATGATCATCGATTTTGTGACACCGCATACACTGACCTAGCGGGTTGTTGTATACAACCTGTTTTCCAAGGTTAGGTTTTCCGCCCCAAACAATCCAGTCGTTTTCAACTTCAAGAGAATCACCCTGGGCGTACTCAAGTTTCAATTCCCGTCGTAATGTAGCAACATCAATTTTTGCAAAAAGTGATGGCACTGTTGCAAGAGTAGTAACTGCAGCTTGCGCCTCAAAAATGTCTCCAGCCTCAACTGCTTCAAGGAGCAGTGAAGTTGCCCGCTCGAGATCTTGTTCAAGGAGAAGATCACGTGCTGTTGCCCTCAACTGCCACGCATTATGAACCAAACCGTATTCAATTGCGTTGGCATCGTTAAGATCTCGCAAGCAATATTCTCTTAATGAAACAGGTTGGGATTCGTCTTCTAACAACTCACGCAGCAATCCTTCTTCCAACTTAACTCGAAGGGATTGAGCTAGTGTCAATGCCTCTGCTAAAAGTTCACCTTGTGTATTTTCTACGATCAACCGTACTTGTTCATCGATATCACCAACTGGTTGCTGATTGACTTCGTAAACGATTCGCCCTTCTACGATTTCTCTTCTTGGAAATGGAGTCGACCATGTTTGCAATGCCATGATCGCCACCTTTCGCATTCGATCAGAGTTGTTTTGGTTTGCTGCAAACGACGCAACAAGCGAAGCATTACTTGAGAGTCGCTTACAAGCACTGATCGCTCTTCGTTGCCAAGGTAGACCTGTTGCACTTGGTAGGGATAATGCTAAATTCTCCATTGCATCATGCATTGGAACATCATGTATTGCTCGCGCTGCTTCAGTTGCGACCGCAAGATCTTTGTCATGCAAAAACACCTCGACGTTGGCAGACTTTTGTTTTCGTAAGGCAAGGACTGCTGCGATACGTACAGCGGAGCTTTTGTGTGTTGAGAGTAAAGCAAGCGAATCTTGGGTTTGAGTTCCCGCCAACGCAACAACACCCCCGTGACGAAGATAGACATCCTCGTTGTCATTTTCAATAAGCATTTGCAATACTTCATTTCTGGGGTCACCGAGATGACTCGCAGCAATTGTTGCAAAGTATTGCACGCGGGGCGAGTTGCTTGCAATCAACGCTGCAATTTTTGCAAATGCCTCTTTGTATGTTGACTCGCCAAGGATACGGCTTGCTTGTGCAACAATTTCATCATCATCATCATCAAGAAGCGGAACAATGTGTTGCATTTGAGGTTCGCCACCTCGATCAATCATCGCCAAGGCCCACATGGTATGAATTCGCGCAAGTTGATTTTCACTTTGCAACGATGCAACAAGTTCGCCTTCGACTTCCTCTTCTGCGAGTGCAAACTGCGCGCGAATGCGAACACGACGGTCGACGTGTGAAAGCATCTCAACAAGTTCTTCCGTTGAATAACTGTAAAAACCCTCTGAAAATATGTCTGACACATCACCATCATTGATGTGTTCTTCATTCCATACTGCATAGAGTCTGCCTTCTTTGTTGCCCATCCAGCCCTCTCCCCAATCGCTCACAATCATTCGCCCGTCGTACCCAAAATCTACATCTGTACATAACACTTTTTCAACGAACGGGTGAAGATCGACCATCGTAAACCCAGCACCCTTGGGTTCAACTGCAAAAGACAGCACGCTACTATGTGAAGCCCCGCCACGAAAATCACAAAGGAAGAAGTGGTCGTTGTATCTTTCCGGGAAGCCTGCCCCAGGATAGGCGACCATGCCAGAGGGACCAGAACCGATCGTGTCGATCGCGGGCAAAATCCACGCTGGTCGTTCTTCCGCGTGTGGATTCCACCCATTCTCCTGCACCCAAGGACCTCTTGCATTTTCACCTTGCATCGTTTGGTATTCCATTCGCCAACCTGTTTCTCCACCTTCCACGCAATAGACCAACCTTGCTTTGTCGACATCGTCGGAATTGTTGTCACCAGTAAACAGGTTTCCATATGTATCGAAGGCAAGTTCTTGTGGGTTTCGCAGCCCATGATGGAACAGTTCAAGGTCTGAGCCGTCGAGCTCAGAGCGAAACACACCACCCTCGCCTGGACTGTGCATCACACTCCCATCTTCTAACTCTATGTGATAGCCTCGATCGCCTAAGGACCAGTACAAACGTCCATCAAGGCCAAGTGCAAGCCCATGCAAATCGTGGCCACGCAAGGCAACTCGCACACCAAACCCTGTGTAAAGAATTTCGCGGCGGTCGGCTTTGCCATCCTCATCAAAATCTTCAAGTCGCCAAAGATTCGGGATGTTCGTGTACCACACTGTTCCATCCATTGCTAAAACACCCGCGCCAGTTCCATCAAGGGGCGAATTGAATCCAGAAGCGAAATCAGTAACTCGATCGAATACTCCATCGTTGTTTCTATCTGTAAGAAGGCGGATTCTGTCTTGTTTGTTTGTATAAAAAGCGATCCCTTCCTCATGTTGATCTGCCCACTTTTCATACATCGCAAGGCGATCTTCAATTGTTTGCGCAGCGAGGTCATCCATTAACCAATACGGACTTGATCGATTGTCGGGTACACCAAGTTCTTGGCGAAATGATTCAGCAACAAGAATATGACCTTGATCATCAAAACAAAATGAAACTGGATCCATCACAAGGGGTTCAGTCGCGACGATTTTTTTTGTAAATCCATCTGGAACAGTAATCATGTCGAACGAAACTTCAGGAGTCGGTGAAGTAATCAGAAGAAATACAACAATTATCATTTCCAAGTTAACCCTTCGGGTAATTCGTTAAACGTATCGCAACTGTTTTCAGTGACTGCGACCATATCTTCAATTCTTACGCCGCCAACTGCGTGGCTGTACAAGCCTGGTTCGATCGTAACGACATCTCCAACTAAGAGTACTGCACCATTGCGATCGAGCAGAGGTGGTTCGTGGACATCGAGTCCAATGCCATGGCCTGTACCGTGGGGCATCGAACAAAAAGTTGGTGGGTCGTTTTCCTTTGGCAATCCCTCTTTGTATCCATGTTCGAACAAAACTCTCATTGTTTCTAGGTGCACAACTTCGCCGGAAACACCCGCTTTCGTTGCAGCAGTTGCTGCTTGTTTTGCTTCTACAACTGCCTCGTGCATACGAGCAATTTCTTCGGGGATGTTTCCATGGACAACTGTTCGAGTGCAATCTCCGTTGTACATCGTATTTTTATCAAGCGGGAAAATGTCGATGATGATTGGTTGCGTGGTATACAGATCTCCACTGCCAAGTTCGTGGCAATCACCACCATCGGACCCGCCAGCGACGATGCAAGGTGGATTAAAAAAGTTTCGCTCAAGGAGAAAGGTGTCGATCATCGTACGAAGTCGTTCACTCGTCAGTGGAGATCCTTCGACAACTAAAACACCTTCGCTGGTTGCTTCTGCATTTGCAACCGTTTCGCAAGCCACGCGCATCACTTCCTCTGTCACTTTTTGTGCGTGTTGTAAGTGAGCAAGTTCTTCTTCATCTTTAACGCGGCGATCTAATACGCCCATGTCTGGATCAAGTTCAACTGTAATCCCCGCAGCGTTCATTTCGTCTACGTACAACAAGGGAAGCGTACGATCAGCGATCACTGTTGTGATACCATTTCGCCTGAGGCATTCAGTGGTTGATTGAGCAGCGCCTGTCTCTCTGTCTCCTGAGAGCCCACTTTCAGGCACAAATTCACTGTATCCACAGACTCGATCAGCCTTTGCGTGTTTTTTTGCTCTGTCTATTTCAATCTCTCGGAGAATAAGCGTCCTTGTTCCATCTGGTAGATCGATGGCAATTGCGGCATCATGAACCATAAACCGTATCGCTCGATAGAGCGATTTGTTCGTAAGAGGATTTCCCGCCATGACGCGTGCTGTCTTTGTTGGCATATGGCGTAGTGTACTCGTATTAAAAACTATCCCGCGGATCGTCGCCAAGACACTAATAATTGGCGGTGAGATGCGATGCTGATTGATGCCGTAGGCATCAATCAGCATCCACGCAGCGCAGAAGAAAACCAACGCACACGGTGTTGGTTTTTTCGTAGCCAGTGGAGCCGATCGGGATCGAACCGACGACCTCTTGCATGCCATGCAAGCGCTCTCCCAGCTGAGCTACGGCCCCTATTCTTTTTTACAATGCTGCGTCTAACGCAAGAACAAGTTCGTCTTTTGATTTCATGCCGACAAATGTTTCAACAATTTGTCCATCTTTAAAGATCAAAATGCTTGGGATTGACTGAATGTTGTATTGCAACGCAGTGTCCCGATTGGAATCGATATCAACCTTACCTATTTTTGCTTTGCCATCGTATTCAGAAGAAAGTTCTTCAATTGTTGGTCCAATTGCTTTGCAAGGACCACACCATTCTGCCCAAAAGTCAACCAAAACTGGTCCACTTGCGCCAAGTACTTCTTCTTGAAAATTTGCGTCTGTGAATTCTAATGCCACGGGTCTATCTCCTGTCGTTGTTGTCTTGTTCGTGAAGGGGAGATTGTAACATTCGCACGTGCGTTCGTACATCATGTACTCTAAAAATCTGCGCCCCACTCTTCCACATCTCGTGGGCAAAGGTCGCTGAGGCAAAATCACGGTCTTTGGGATCACTGGTTTGGGAAATTGCACCAACAAAACTCTTACGACTCACACCGATAAAGACTGGATATCCCGTATCAACAAACGCCTCTATACCCTCTAAAAACCGAAACCGGGATCAATGGCAATCGATGCTTGACCAACACCGTGATCCAATGCAATTGAAACGCGTTGGAGTAACCAATCACGAACATCACTGACAACATCGTCGTAATTGGGTTTCGTATCGTACTGATCGCTGTACTTGTCAGCTTCTGGCAAAACAAGGCGGTGCATCAACACCAAGCCAGAACCCGTTTTTGCTGCCAAGGCAAACATCGCAGGATCATCCTGACATGCAGAAACATCGTTGATGATGCATGCGCCTGCATCAATTGCTGCATTTGCCACCTCTGAACTTGTTGTATCGACTGAAATCAAACCACCACGCATTCCTTCGATCACTGGCACAACGCGTCGAATTTGTTCATCAATTGAAACACTCGTAGCACCTGGCCTTGTCGATTCACCTCCCACATCAACAATCGTTGCTCCCTCTTCGTACAACTCCCGTGCCTTTGCGATTGCCGTATCAACAGACGAATATTCTCCTCCATCACTAAAACTATCTGGAGTGACGTTGAGAATCCCTGCAAGCACAGGCTTTTCAAGGGATACTGCTCGCCCTTGGATTCTCCAACACTTTTCACGACTCGACATGGACCATAGCCTACCACGATGAAAGATCTTGTTATCAACAGCACAATGCAGCATACGCTGTTGCTCTTCATTCCACTCATCTTTGCGGCACTCCTTCGCTTGAACAAAGTGAGAGGTTCTTCAATCATCGGTGGAGTCCTTGCTGGCATCTTGCTTGGACCAGCGGTGTTTGGTTCTATCGCACCCGACTATTGGGAAGGGATTTTTCAAGGAGGCCAAGAAGAGCACAAACTTGTCTACGAACTTGCGCAACAAGACGAACTTGACCAAGCAGTTGCACGGTGGGAAGTTGCCAAATGGGAAGATCAACGAACACTTCGCACGTATCTTCTCGTCTTAGTAAGTGTTGTACTTCTTAGTGGATCAATCCGAAGAACAATAAACGCGACTTCAAACACAGCGACTTCATTGACAGTTGGTGTCTGGGCAGCAATCGTTCCTGGTGGCATCATTGCTGTCGCTTCGCAGTATTGGTGGGGTACAAACCTCGCTGGATCTTTGGCAATTGGCGCCTGTCTTGGTGCTGGACCATGGACGCTTAAACGCTGGGAACAACAAACCGCAGATGACTCCGAGGGTGGCGGCGCCTCACTCATGCTGCGATGCGGGTATGTCGCTTGGGTCGTGGCTTCTATTGCTGCTTTGTACAGCTCGTGGACAATCCTAGGAGTCATGTCCCTCGTCTGGTTACTTCCAATGTTACTCTTGCCACTGTTCTGGTTACTCCCTAAGGGGAATCTCCCGTGGCTCACTTGGTTCGCAGACAATGCAGCCATCCCAAGTATTGCAGCAACAGCAATGGTGTTAATTCATCCCCTTGATGCCCTGTCGTTTTGGCCTATTGTGCTTGTTGCACTCATTTCGAGTGATGGAAGATGGCTTGGTGGTATGATCGGTCTTCTCATCCTTGGTGGACGAACAAGCGTCTCCGCCATGCGGATTACGATGCCACTGGTTGATGCAGGCGCTTCTCAACTATGTATGGCAGCATTGTTATTTGGTGTTGGAGTACTCAGCGCAGAACTTGCTGTTGCTGCAATCATCGGCGCAGTATTTATTGAACTTACTGCAAAGACACGGCAGAAATTTGCAGCATCAATTTGTGATAAAGACCTATTCCACGGTGACTGATTTAGCCAAGTTTCTGGGCTTATCAACATCTTTGCCACGAAGCACTGCCGCGTGATACGCGAGTAATTGCAGAGGCACGACCGTTAACAATGGTTGCAATGGTTCTGGAACATCGGGAACGTAGAACACATCATCACAGTGGTTTCGAATTTCTTCATCCCCCTCTGTTGCAACAGCAATCACATGTCCACCGCGTGAGCGAACTTCTTCCATGTTGCCAATTACTTTTTCATATTGACTGCCCTTTGTGGCAACAATCACAACAGGCATTCCCTTGTCGATCAGAGCAATTGGACCGTGTTTCATTTCCGCTGCTGGCATGCCTTCGGCGTGAATATAACTAATTTCTTTGAGTTTCAATGCCCCCTCTAATGCAACAGGATATTGCAATCCGCGACCAAGGAAGAGCCAGTTTTCACGATCAACAACTTTTGAAGCCACTTCAAGAATGTGATCCGACTCGGCAAGAACTGTTTCGATTTTGCGAGGAATTTCCTCAAACGAAGTTAACAAACGCATCATCTCTTCGCGTCCAAGATGACGTCGTCGTCCTAAGTACATTGCCAACATTGTAAGCACACCAACTTGGCCAATAAATGCCTTCGTCGAAGCAACGCCAATTTCAGGTCCAACTCGAAGATACACACCCGCATCGGTTTCTCTCGCGATGGAGGATCCAACAACATTCACAACACCAAGGGTCGTTGCACCACGACGTTTTGCTTCTTGAATAGCAGCAAGCGTGTCAGCAGTTTCTCCACTTTGGCTTACTGCAACGGCAACCGTTCCCTCTTCAACAATTGGGTTTCGATATCTGAATTCACTTGCAAACTCTACTTCTGTTGGAATACCCGCAAGGCCTTCGAGTAAGTATTCGCCAATCATTGCTGCGTGCAATGCGGTCCCCTGTCCCAAAAGCAACACTCTCTTTGCTTTGACAAGTTCATCAGCGAGTTCAGAAACACCCCCTAGCGTAATAGTGCCGCTGATTGGATCAACTCTACCTTGCATACTTGTGTTAAGCGTCGTTGGCTGCTCATAAATTTCTTTGAGCATGAAGTGTTCGAAGTCGCCAAGTTCAATCTGTTCAAGCGTGAATTCTAATTCTTGTAACTCAGGAGTTAGCTCGACATTGTCGATCGTCGTTGTTCTAAATGAATCGCGAGTCATTCTTGCGACAGTTTCATTGTCAAGCAAAAATGCTTGGGTTGTGTGCGCAACAATTGCACTTGAATCTGATGCAACAACGTATTCATCTTTACCAACACCAACAAGAAGTGGCGAACCTTTTCTTGCAGCGACAAGGACGTCTGGCTCCTCTTCGCAAATGACTGCAATGGCATATGCACCTGTCACTTCGCGAAGTGCTGTTTGCACCGCTCGTTCTAAATCACCATCATAAAACTCGCCAATCAGATGCGTTAAGACTTCTGTGTCTGTATCACTTGTAAACGTGTGGCCTTTGTCTTGTAAGTATTTCTTTAAAGAAGCATAGTTCTCGATGATGCCGTTATGGACAAGGTGAATGCCGTGCCCCTGATTCTGATCATCACTATGGGGATGTGCGTTGGCATCGCTTGGTTCACCATGGGTTGCCCAGCGTGTGTGTGCGATGCCAAGAGAGCCACCAAATTCCTCGTCCCCAAGGACCATTTCTTCTAAACCTGCTACGCGACCGATTGTTTTCGCCACGTGCACACCTGCGTTGATCATCGCGATGCCAGCAGAGTCATAGCCCCGATATTCGAGCCGTTTCAAACCCTCGAGAAGAAGTTCACGGGCTTCTTTTTTTCCAATATAGGCAACAATTCCACACATAATGATTGAAAGAATACCTCACTTTTTGCAAGATGGAACTATTAAATTTGAATTGATTTTGATTATCGGAGCCTTCACCCATTACAATCAAACTATGCCCGATTTATTTGCAGAACAATCTCAAATAAAACAAGATGCAATCCGACCGCTTGCTGATCGCCTACGTCCACGTACGCTTCGCGAGGTCGTTGGGCAACGACACATTCTTGGCAATGAGATGCTCTTGCCACGAATGATTACAGCTGACAGACTCACTTCGATCATTTTTTGGGGACCACCCGGAACAGGCAAAACAACGCTCGGGGCAGTCATCGCAAACGAAACAGAGGGCGAGTTTCTTTCCTACAACGCATCGCAAGTTGGGGTTGCTGAAATTCGCAACGTGATTAAGGATGCACGCGACCGAATTCGTTCCTCTGGGCAAAGAACAATTGTCTTCCTTGATGAAATCCATCGCTTCAGTAAAAGTCAACAAGACGTCTTGCTAGATTCTGTTGAGCAAGGCGTTGTCATTCTCATAGGTGCAACGACCGAGAATCCAGGGTACACCGTCAATGACGCGCTTGTTAGCAGATCAACTGTCTTTCACTTAGAGCCACTTGAAAGCGAAGACATTGTCTTGCTGTTGCAAAGAGCCATGCAAGACCCACGCGGTTTCGAATCACTTGATCTCAATATCAGTGATGAAGCGATGGAGTACTTTGCAAACCGTGCTGATGGGGATGCTAGGGCTGCGTTGTCTGCACTAGAAATTGCAGTCCTCAGCACATCTAGTGGAAAGATTACCCTTGACATTGCAAAACAATCAATGCAGCAAAAGTCTCTTCGATATGATCGAAGTGCAAGCGGTCATTATGATCATGCAAGTGCGTTCATTAAGTCGATGCGAGCAAGCGATGTCAACGGCGCCTTGTACTGGCTTGCGTGTATGCTTGAGTCGGGAGAAGACCCGCGGTTCATTGCAAGACGCGCATCTATTTTTGCGAGTGAAGATATTGGGCTTGCAGATCCGCGCGCGGTGGAGCAAGCAGCTGCTGCGTGGTTCATTGTCGAGCGTATTGGGATGCCTGAGTGCAAACTCACACTGAGTCAACTTGTCATCTATTTGTCCAACGCCCCAAAATCTCGTGAAGCGTACGATGCAATCGAACACGCAGTTGATGATGTTCAACATCGCCGAACAGTTGTAGCACCAACTAATCATAATCCAGAACTATTACCAAAGATAACTTCGGTTTATGTTCCGAAAAAGGATCCGACTTGAACAAAAAGCAACAAAGACTCGACGCAAAACATGCTCTTGATTCAATGTCGTCAAGCACACTGAACAGTGCAAGTATTGCTATTTCTGAATGTTTGGTTTCAATTGCATCTATTGATTCGGCAACTACCATCATGTCCTTTTTGCCACTGGCACAAGAAGTTGATCTTCGAAAACTGACGCAGCGATGGATAGAAGAAGGAAAAACGGTGTGTGTTCCGATCGTGAATTGGGAGGACAAGGCAATGCAAGCGGGTTTGCTCACTTCGACCAAGTCCCACGCGTTGAAAGAGACAAGACATGGTCTGCGTGAACCGAAGGAGAGGTTTATCGTTCCCACAGAGTTGATCGATGTTGTCCTTGTACCGGGGCTCGCCTTTGACACCTCTGGCGGCCGGCTAGGACGCGGAGGAGGTTTCTACGATCGGTTTCTATCTCTTGTACGTCCACCTCTGAGTATCGGCGTTGCGTTTGGTGAGCAAATGGTTGATCGCCTCGCTCTTGAACCGCACGACTGTCGCCTCACGGCAATTGCAACACCAATGGGACTCGTAACTTCATAGACCTAACGGAGGTTCCGCCGTACAATCCTCACCATGTCACTTCCAAGTCAAAGCGGTATTTCTCTTGCTCGTCGCGGAACCATGTACAGACGCCGCAGAGGTCGCAAAAAACTCTCTTGGTTTTTAATCATCGCTTCTGGGGGTGCCGTCACTTGGTTCCTCTGGCCTGATCAGAAGATCGTTGCGTTTGAAGAGCTTACTTCCGTGGAAGTAGATCTCTCCCTACCACCGCTTTCAAGTCCCACTGTTGAACAAGAACCAGAGCCAAAGGTCATCGAAGTTGTTCTCGTAGATACAGTCGAAGAGCCAGTTGTTGAAAAAACTGTAGAAATTATTCCACTTGTTTCAACAACCAGAGAAGTTTCATCAAATCTTGAAGAAGGACTTGCCCTCCTTGACAACAACAAACTTGGAGCAGCAAGGCGGTCCCTATCTGCTTCGTTGCGAAGTGGTGGTTTAACTCCCAGTGAAGAAGCCCAAGCACGTGGGGTGCTCGCAGACCTCGCAGATGAGTTGGTCTTTTCACGAAAAATTGAGAGCAGTGATCCATTCTCAATTGATTACACCATTCGCAGTGGTGACACACTTTCTGGCATTGTGAGCAACATGGGTTTGCAAGTTGATTGGCGTTTTATCCAGCGAATAAATGGGATACAACGACCATCATCGATTCGTGTTGGGCAAAATCTTAAACTTGTTACAGGTCCGTTTCACGCAGTGATCGACAAGGAAACCTACAGAGTTGACGTCTATTTAGGCGATGGCAACGACCGCGTTTTTGTTCGTTCATATAGGGTGGGGCTTGGAGAGTATAACTCTACGCCTGTTGGGCTCTTCAAGGTGAGAAAAAACTCAAAGTTAATCAATCCACCATGGAGAAATCCTAGGACTCGTGAATTTTTTAGCGCTGATAATCCGATGAATCCAATTGGCGAGCGATGGATAGGGCTTGAGGGTATTGACGAACAAACAAAGGATCTCAGCGGACTTGGGATGCATGGGACAATTGACCCAGATTCCATTGGAACCAATTCATCTATGGGTTGCATCCGAATGCATGGTGAGGACGTCTCACAAATGTATGAGATGCTCGTTGAGGGCGTAAGTACAGTTGAGATCCGTTGAGCCAAGTGCCTGGGATTTGCACACTTTTTTTGCTTTAAAACGCTAACTGCAGTTGCGTCCTAAAGACCCACTCACCCTCAACATCTACCGACTCACGCCAGCCAAGCATGTAATTTGTCATCTCTTCGCTAACGTCTCCAAAATTCCAACCAAAGTCACTCGTGATTTTCAGCCCGTGGCCATCAAGGTACCAGTTGGCGCCAGTTGTGAGAATGTGAAGGTCGTCACCTCCATATGAATTTTGGATTGCCCCACCACCCTCAAACCTCAGGAACACCTCCGTTGTGCTGCCTGTATATATGCTGCCTTGCACGACGTACCCCACCCAATCTACATTGGATGTTGAACCCTGCATTTGCGGCAAAGCATTGACGACCGATTTTTGGTTGTGGTATGTGCCAGAGATAAAAAATGTTCCACCATCAAAATTCATCGACAGGTCTGCCGTCACGCCAAGATCCAAGTCGGAGGTTAGGTCTCTGTCCACACCAGTAATCCCACGTTGAGCGTGGAAGGCAACCCCAACCATCGTCGCATTGTTACTTCCAGGGGCACTGGTGAATTCATTGAACTGGTCCCACGTTCCCGCCTTAAGAAATTCTACTCTTGTCGTTATTGACCATCTCGTACCGTTTCGTGTCGCAGACCATGGTGGCACTT
>JYMV01045055.1_pt1 | contig 14387 bp, 21 predicted proteins | sample 338911 | NCBI WGS metagenome assembly JYMV01 (sample SAMN03354496, study PRJNA234377) | hydrothermal vent metagenome | biome: Deep sea; feature: Hydrothermal plumes at the Eastern Lau Spreading Center, Western Pacific Ocean; material: Seawater | place: Tonga | collected 2009 | depth 2000 m m
TGAATAATCCTTCCAAATTGAAAATAGTCAATGAAAATATGGTACAATTCCTTAGCGAACAAAAACAAGCTTCTGATGCTATTATTGAAGCGATATTTACCCATGATTAAAATAAAGATTTTTTTACTCATTCTTTTAAGCACATCCATTTCGGCAAGTACTCCCAATTTTGTGGGAGAAGAATTAAAGTATTCAGCGGGATTTAGATTATTCCCAGCTGGAAATGCAATACTTTCACTTACATCCGACTCTCTAAATGGAAAGCCTGTCTTACTGCTTTCAACTTCCGTAAAAACAAATTCCTTCCTAGATGCTTTTTATACAGTCCGAGATGAAACACTTTCCTGGCTGAATATAGAGGATTTTTCGCTCTTAAAAACAGTTAAAGAAATTCGAGAAGGGAAATATCACCGCAATCATTCAGCACACACCCAAGGAGATAGCCTCCTTATTTGGAATAAAAAATATTTTACCATTACAGAGCCAGTTTATGACCCTATTGCCTTTATTTATTTTCTACGGAGTCAGAAATTATCACTGGGAGATTCATTTCATTTTTTATCTGCCGGTGAGAAAAAGGTAAGGGAAGTGTGGGTTAATATAACGGCGAGAGAATCGATAAAAGTTCCTGCTGGTGATTTTGACTGCTTAAAAGTAGAACCTGTTTCTCCTGATGGAAAATCACTGTTGAAAAATAATGGTGAATTACGAGTCTGGCTTTCAAATGACAATAAAAGACTTCCGGTTAAAATTGAAATGAAAACAAATGTTGGAACCATGGTAATGAAATTGAAGGAAATCAAACAAAGATAATAGTAAATTATGAATAAATAAACTGGAGATAATCATGTCTGAAGAATCAACACCAGCAATTGAAACCACCCCCTCGAAAGATGAACGAACTTGGGCTATGCTCTGCCATTTCAGCACTTATATTGGATTTATCTTCCCATTTGGGAATATTATCGTTCCCCTTATTATCTGGTTGTCAAAACGAGAAGATCTACCATTAGTGGAAGACCAGGGAAGAGAAGTCTTGAATTTCCAGATTAGCATGACAATTTATTTCATTATTTCCGGAATACTATGTATCATTTTAATTGGAATTCCAATTCTAATAGGACTTATAATATTTGATTTTATAATTACAATCGTTGCTGCAATCAGTGCGAATGATGGAAAATACTACAGGTATCCAATTAATCTGAAGCTCATTAAATAAAACATTTTTGAAAATGAAATTCATTATTACCGTAAATCCCCATGGAGGGAAAAAATTGGGTCCGCGGCTTTTAAACCGAGTGAAGCCCCTATTTGAAGCTAAAGGCATAGAATTATTTGTGGTAGAAACTACCTTCGCTGGTCATGCAAAAGAGCTTGCCAATCAATTAAACATCACAGAATATGACGGATTTATTGGGATTGGTGGGGATGGTACACTGCATGAAATTATTAACGGTATGCTTTCCCGTCATGATGGACGTAAAATCCCCATTGGTATAATTCCAGGTGGTTCTGGAAACTCATATATGCATGATCTCCAACTCACAGATCCCTTGAAAGCAGCAAAGGCAATTATTAATGGGAAAACTCGAGCATTAGATACTGCTAAAGTTGAAGTGAATCATATAATAAAATATTCAAATAATATGATTGGATGGGGATTAGTTACTGATGTAGGAAATCAAGCAGAGCATTTTCGTTGGCTGGGAACCAATCGATATACCATCCTTAGTGTGGTAGAAGTTCTTCGCCATAAAAGTAGACCAGCTACGCTCATCATGGATGATAAAAAAATTGAAGATGAATTCATTTTTATTATTGCCTGTAATTCCATTCATGTAGGTAAGGGAATGAAAATGGCACCTAAAGCACGGCTTGATGATGGACTAATTGACTTGATTGTCATACGTTCTGGTGTAAGTCGAACCCGACTACTACAGGTATTGCCCAAATTGTTTGACGGTAGCCATATCAATGAACCGGAGCTAGAATACTACCAAACCTCCCATTTTTCACTTATACCAGAAACTGATGAAATATTAAATATTGATGGAGAAATTATGGGCTCCACACCCATTCAGGTAAATGTAATTCCCAAAGCATTTGAGATGTTTGTTTCCTGAATCGAAAAATATTGTGGTAAAAAAAAGGTAGCCCCAGTGGCTACCTTTTTTTTATTATTGGAGGAGGAAGTTATTCCACTTCAGGCCAAAGCTCAGAGCGGATCTTCAATTGCATACCAGGGAGTAGCTTTCCATCATGGCTGTTTAATAAATCTTCATTATCCCAGAACAAAACCACCCATGCCAGTTCATCCCCATATTCTTTTTGGGCAATTGTCCATAATGTTTCGCCATTTTCTACCACATGATTATAACTGTCATATGCCCATTCAATGGCATTTTCAGCAGGCTTCTTTAAATCCAGTTCCCGATAAGGATAAATAAAATTGGGATTATCTCTGTCCGGACCAATACCCTTCTCTTCCCAATGTTCTCTATTCCACTGATAAATACGTCGCCACTCATTTGCATTATTGTACTCCTTATAGGCAATGAGTGATAGGTAATCTCCCCGCCTGGTCATGTACTCTGTCCAAATACTATCAGGGAATAACTGGTCATAATCCAACTCTCTCTGGATGGAGGTCTGAGGTTCACTTACCTCTATAATTTCTGGGAGTTCTTCCGCTGCATCTTCCTGTTCTGGAAATATTTCTTCAACTGCTGCAGGTTCTGGTTCAATAAGAGTTTCCACAAGTTCAGTTACCGCAATATTTTCAACTTTAATATTTTCAGATACAGAATCAGCACCTACAAATTCAGTTTCTTTTAAAAGTTTTTCCGGCGTTATTAATTCTTGTTTTTTTGCGCAGTCAACTATAATTAATAATGTAATCGGTATGATAAATAGTTTGTTCATAAATCTCCTTTTTTGCTCGATTTGTTTATATACGTGAGAATTAGTTGGAAGGTTCCAAATTCTTTTGAGAAATATCTCACAGGGTTTTAATCCTGAGTTTCTCAATTAATTCGGTATAAATAAATGGTATTATTTACCTGCCGGAAACTCTAAGACGATTTTCAGCTTTTGCAATTGCAGTCCGGGAACGGGCTTTATCCATTTTTTTATCCTTAAACCGATCCTGTGCTCTTTTTCGGGCGGATTCGGCACGGTCCTTATCAATATCAGAAACCTTTTCTGCTGTTTCAACCAATAGTAAAACGCTTTCCTTTTGAATATCGGCAAAGCCGCCATTGGTGGCGTAAAAGGTCTCCTTGCCATCCTTTACTACCTTGATTTCTCCAATTCCCAAAGCAATGGTAGCAGCGGTATGGTGTGCCATAATTCCAAATAGACCATCTGGAGATTCTGCCCGTACGTAACTCACCTGACCTTCTGTGAAGATTTGGGTAGGTGTAATTATTTCAAGTTGAAAGGTATTCGCCAACTTTATGCCTCAGCCAGGGTTTTTGCCTTTTCTCCAGCCTCATCAATAGAACCCACATAGGTAAAGGCATTTTCCGGATGTTCATCACAATCACCATTTAAAATAGCTTCAAAGCCGGATATTGTGTCTTCAAGAGAAACATACCTTCCTTCAACACCGGTAAATTGCTCCGCCACATACATTGGTTGTGACATGAATTTTTGCATTCTTCTGGCTCTTCCAACTGTAAGTTTATCTTCATCAGAAAGCTCATCCATTCCCAAAATTGCAATAATATCCTGCAGGTCTTTGTATTTCTGCAGCACACCCTGAACATCCCGTGCTACATTATAATGTCTGTCTCCAATCACCCGAGGATCCATTATTCGCGAGGTAGAAAGTAGTGGGTCAACAGCCGGGTAGATGCCAAGCTCTGCAATCTTTCTTTCCAAAACTGATGTGGCATCCAGATGAGCAAATGCTGTAGCCGGTGCTGGATCGGTAAGATCATCAGCTGGTACATAAACTGCCTGGATAGAAGTAATAGATCCCTTATTGGTTGAGGTAATCCGTTCCTGGAGGTCACCCATTTCAGTTGAAAGTGTGGGCTGGTAACCAACGGCTGAAGGCATCCTTCCCAGGAAAATATTATCAATAAACAGCAGCACATCCCTGCCTTCTTCATCCCGGAAATACTCAGCCATTGCCAATCCGGATAGCGCTACTCTCAGCCGTGCTCCAGGCGGTTCATTCATCTGGCCGAAGACCATAGTGGTCTTATTAATTACTCCGGATTCCGTCATTTCGTTGTAAAGGTCATTTCCTTCACGGGTACGTTCTCCCACTCCGGCAAATACAGAGTAACCGCCGTGCTCGGTGGCAATATTACGGATAAGTTCCTGAATGAGTACTGTCTTACCTACACCGGCACCGCCAAAGAGCCCTGTTTTTCCACCCCGGGTATAAGGTTCCATGAGGTCAACTACCTTGATCCCTGTTACCAGTACTTCCCGGGAAGTTGTAAGGTCTTTATGAAGCGGAGCAGCCCGGTGAATGGGGAGTTTTGATTTTGATGAAAACTTGCCCTTCTCATCAATAGTGTTTCCCAGAACATCAAATAGCCGTCCCAATGTTTCCGGCCCCACGGGAACCATAATTGGATTACCGGTATCGGTGACTTTTTGTCCCCGGGTGACTCCGTCCGTTGTATCCATTGCTATGGTCCGCACAATACTATCGCCCAGATGCTGAGCAACTTCTAAAACCAGTTTGCCTTCACCATTGCGATTAATTTCAAGAGCATTCAAAATTTCCGGTAGTTGGCCGTCCTCAAAGACAACATCAACAACTGCGCCCATAATTTGTGTTACTTTTCCAATTTCAGACATCTATATTTCCTCTATTAACTGAGTGCTTCAGCGCCACTCACAATTTCCAGCATTTCAGTGGTAATTGCAGTCTGGCGCGCTTTATTAAATTGTAATGTTAAATCCTTGATCATATCCTGCGCATTTGAAGTGGCATTTTCCATAGCCACCATTCTGGCTGCCTGTTCAGAAGCGTAGGATTCCAGCAGAAACTGCCAAATCTGGGTATTCAGGTAGCGGGGAATGATAGATTTCACCACTGCTTCCTTTGATGGTTCAAAAAGCCGATCAGGTAAATATGACTCTTCTTTTTTCTCTGGGTTATAACTCATGGGCAAGAAGGTATCATTCTTAATTTCCTGATGTGCTACATTTACAAATCGATTGTAAATCACCTGCACCTGATCCACCTGACCCTTCACATAGCGGGAAACAATTTCAGCCCCAAATTTCATGGCATGCTCATAACTTAGAGCATTCCAGAATTCTTTAACCTCCAATGCGATTGGATAATTTCGGTTCTTGAAATATCCACAAGCTTTTTTTCCAATGCAGTAAATATCTGCATTTTCTTTTCCTACTGCATCAATTCCCTGGTGAGCTTCCCTCAGTACATTGTGATTAAATGCCCCCGCCATCCCTCTATCGGCAGTGATGACCATAAACATTGTGCGCTCCACAGGGCGGACATTAAGCTCAGGCATTAAACTGCGGTCAATCTCCGGGATGAGGGATTCCAGCATTTCTGCCAGGCGGCTGGAATAGGGCCGTGCCTTTTCCATATTTTCCTGAGCCCGGCGCATTTTGGCAGCCGCCACCATTTTCATAGCATTGGTCACCTGCTCGATACTTTTAACCGACTTTATTCGGTCACGGATATCCTTAAGATTTGCCATAGATTAAACTAAGAATCCCTTTTTGAAATCTTCAATTGCTTTATTCAATTCCTTACCGGTTTCATCTGATATTTCACCACTGCTGCTGATTGTTTTGAGCATTTCCTCATGATTGGCATCCAGGTGATCAAGCAAACCCTTTTCAAATTCACCCACTTTTTCATTGGGGATATCATCCAGAATGCCCTGGCTGCCAGCATAGATAATAGCAACCTGGTGCTCAATATTCATTGGCACATACTGGTTCTGTTTCAAGATTTCTACCATTCGCTCACCGCGGGTTAACTGAGCCAGGGTTGCTTTATCCAAGTCCGAGCCAAATTTTGCAAAGGCTTCAAGTTCCCTGAACTGTGCCAAATCCAGCCTCAGTGTACCTGCCACCTTTTTCATAGCCTTGATTTGTGCATTACCGCCCACACGGGATACAGACAACCCCACATCAATTGCTGGGCGGATACCTGAATTGAACAGATTATTTTCCAAGAAAATCTGGCCATCAGTTATAGAAATTACATTGGTAGGAATATAAGCCGCAACATCACCTTCCTGTGTTTCAATAATGGGAAGCGCAGTGAGCGAACCCCCACCTAAAGCATCAGAAAGCTTGGATGCCCGTTCCAATAAGCGGCTGTGGAGATAGAACACATCACCGGGGAATGCTTCACGTCCCGGTGGACGGCGCAATACCAATGACATCTGCCTATAAGCTACCGCTTGTTTTGACAAATCATCATAAATAATAAGCGCATGTTTGCCGTTATCCCTGAAATATTCACCCATTGCACATCCGGCATAGGGAGCAATAAACTGTAATGGAGCCGCTTCAGAAGCGCTTGAGGCAACCACAGTGGTATATTCCATGGCGCCGTTTTCTTCCAGCTCAGAAACAATACTTGCTACTGTTGAGGCTTTCTGCCCGATTGCAACATAAATGCAATAAACCGGGGAATCTGTTTTGTGAGTGTACTTCTGATTAATAATTGCATCTACAGCAATGGCAGTTTTACCGGTTTGACGATCGCCGATAATAAGTTCACGCTGGCCCCGTCCAATGGGAATCATACTGTCAATAGCCTTAAGTCCGGTTTGCAGGGGTTCCTTCACCGGCTGCCGTGCCATCACACCCAGGGCTTTCCGTTCAACTGGTAAAGACTCTTTGGCATTAATAGGTCCTTTCCCATCAATGGGCTGCCCCAAGGGATTTACTACCCTGCCCAGCATTTCAGGACCAACCGGTACTTCAACAACCCTGCCTGTCCGTTTTGCCAAATCGCCTTCTTTTACCAGACGGCTATCGCCAAACAATACCAATCCAACATTGTCTTCTTCCAAGTTTAATGCCATACCGAAAACCCCATTGGGGAGTTCCACAAGTTCGGCACTCATGACATTTTCCAAGCCACTGACCCGGGCAACACCGTCACCCACCATTAGTACTTCACCTACTTCTGAAACATCCAATTCAACCTGATATTTTTGAAGTTGCTGCTTCAGTAAGGATGTTATTTCTTCAGTTTTGATTTCCATAAAATCTCCAATTAGTATTTACTATTGATAGAGGGTAGCACCCAATTTCTGTAACCGGGTAGCGATAGATCCATCTATTATGGTGTTTCCAATTCTAAATTTAACACCACCCAAAATATCAGGATCCACAATGGTTTCCATTTCTATCTTCTTTTCAAGTTTTTTCTCAATTCCAGATACAAGGTCATCCAGTTCATTATCATTAAGAGGGGATGTGGTGGAAACGGTTATTTTCATAGCCCCACTTTTAGAATCAATTAAAAATTGAACTCTTTTGATTATTTCTTCAAGTAATTGAACTCGCCCGTCATTCAGCAATTGAAATAATAGTTCAAATCCAAATTCCGAAAGAACATCTTTCAAAACCACTTGTAGTATTTTGGATTTATTCTCCAACGAAATTCGTCTACTTTGTAAAAATAAACGCAATTCCGGAGAAGTTTTATACATCATTAACAATGTATTGAGATGTAGCGACACTTCAGACAATTGTCCAGACTTCTCAGCAACTGCAAATACTGCTCCGACATATTTGTTCACTTCTCGATTTTTTTTCATCAGGCTTTCCCAATTCCATCTATAGTTTCTTTGATAAGCCTGCGATTATCTTCAGAGTCCAGATTTTTTTCAATAACTTTAGAGGCTGCTTGAAGTGAAAACTCTACTACAGTAGATCGGATCTCCTGAATAGCATTTGCCTTTTCAGATTGAATCTGTTTTTTTGCTTTTTCAAGTATATCACCAGCTTCTTTTTCCGCAGTTACTTTTATTTCTGCTCTTACTCTTTCACCTGCAGCCTTACTTTCAGCAACAATCTTCTGTGCTTCGGATTGTGCTTTCCGGATCATTTCCTCATATTCCCCTGCTACTTTATCTGCTTCTTCTCTGGCTTTTTCAGCGGATGAAAGGGCATTCCGGATGTCCTCTTCACGTTTATCCAGCGCCTCGATGAGCGGACCCCATGCCTTCCATTTTAAAATTGCCAGAACAATGAAAAAGGTGACAATCGTCCACATGAATAAGCCTGGGTCAAAACTTAACCATTTTTCCATCCATCCACCTTCATGAACTGGATCACCATGACCAGATCCCTCGGTAGCAAAAAGAACTCCACAGATACTCACAGCAGAAATTATAAGTCTGCTCAATATCATTATTATCTTTCCTTTTTAGAGTACAACAGCTAAGATGCAGACAACGAGTGCAATAATTGCAACACCTTCCAGAAGGAAGAGCGGAAGATTAACGGTTGCGCGTATATCTGCTGCGGCTTCAGGCTGACGTGCTGTGGCATTAGCTGCTGCAAACGCCAGCAGACCAATCCCTAATCCTGCTCCCAACACTACAATCCCTGCACCGATACCTGCTCCAAGCAAACCGCCTTCAGCTGCCATGGAAGTAGCAACTGTCAACATACCTAATACAATGGCTCTTATTCTTAACATTTTATGATTCTCCTTTTTGTTATTTATTATATTCATTCTTCTATATTTTAATGTTCTGCATGTATTGCCATTCCAATGAAAACTGCCGATAACAGGGTGAATACATAGGCTTGAACAAAACTGACTATCATTTCTAAAAAATAAATACCCGTATTTAATAAAATAGAGGCAATCCCAACGGGTGCGGATGAGAGAATAATAGGTAGGGCAAAAATTGCCAGCATCCCAATATGCCCTGCTGTCATATTCGCTCCCAATCTCATAGTGAGAGCAAATGGTCTTACAAACATTCCTAATATTTCAATGGGAATTAAAATCAAAAGAACGGGAGCAGGTACGTTGCCGGGAATCATATTTTTCCAATATCCCAGAAATCCATGCTTCATTGTTCCGGCAATTATTATGGCAAAAAAAGTGATAGATGCTAATCCGGCTGTTGCATTAAAATTTCCGGTAACGGTTGAACTCCCCCCGGGAATCAGGTCAAAAAATGGTACCATCCCCAGAAAATTACAGATTAAAATGAAAATGAAATAGGTGGTAATAAGGGGAGCCCACATTTTGCCATAGCTGACACCAATGTTGGGATTCACAATATCTTCCCGGATGAAATTCATCAATATTTCAAAAATATGACTTAATCCTTTTGGCTGGGCATCAATATTTTCTCGATACCTACGAGTAGCCCAGATTGCAAATCCTACCGTTACTGCAGCAGCAATCCATAACATGATTACATGTTTTGTAATAGAAATATCGTAGCCAAATAAGTGTAGATCAAGAAATTTATAATTCAGATCATTTGTCACATGATGGAGAATAATTTCGCCTAATGATTCATCATGTTGTTCAGACAATTAAATTCCTGTTATTTATCAATTTTTTTTGGGTTGCAAATGCTTCAATAAAATGAAACACAATTAAATTAAAAAGTCCTGTTAAAATAAGAAGTGCGTGCGTATTTTTTTCTGTACTCAAACAAAATAGGGTGACGATTGCAGAAATGAAAACTACCTTTATTCCCAAAATTACAAAGTGATTTTTTAAATCCATCCCAAAAAAGGAAAATTTTAAAAAGGTATAGTTTAAATCATTTGTGACATGATGGAGGATGAATCCACCTAATGATTCATCATGTTGTTCAGACATTTAAATTCCTGCTTTTTATCAATTTTTTTTGAGTTACAAATGCTTCAATAAAATGAACCACGATTAAATTAAGAAGTCCTGTTAAAATAAGAAGTGCGTGAGTATTTTTTTCTGTACTCAAAAAAAATATGCTGACAATTGCAGAAATGAAAACTACCTTGATTCCCAAAATTACAAAGTGATTTTTAAAATCCATCCTTTCAGTTTGTCTGGATAACTTTCTTGCAGCTATAATTCCAACAAACCCTGCTAGAGCGATAATAATGTTCATTAATAAAATCATTTTTTTAATATGTGCTTTGATAATTCATAGAGCCCTACTACAACACCCAGCAATAATCCTATAACCACCCAGAAATTTTCACTCCCTCTATATTTATCCAGCCAATACCCCCCAATACCAAACAATCCTAAAGCTCCTAAAACAGAATAGGATGCTCCAACTGCTCTTTGCAGACCTTTTCCATCATTATCAGACATGAAAAAACGCTCCCAAAATCAGCGTTGAATTATCTCACCTCTAATAAAATAGAAAATCAAGTTTCAGTCTTTACAGCTTTAGTTTCTTTTGCCATACTGCAGACACCATCGAATTTCGCACCTTCTTCAATGGTCAAAATGGCTGCAGTCAGGTTTCCAGATAAAAAAGATGTGTCACCCAAAGTCACTTTTTTTTCTACTTTTAAATCACCGTCGACTTTACCGCCAATGGCTGCTTCCTTGGCTGAAATATTCCCATTTACAACAGAACCCTTGGCTGTGCGGACAGCTCCATTTGACTGGATATTTCCAAATACTTTACCATAAATGAGCAAACTCCCGGATACTTTAACATCTCCGTGAATTTCCAATTCCGGCCCTAGAATGGAGCTCGTTTTACTTTCTGGTTTCTCTGATTGAAACATCTTTTCCTTTATATTCCGGGATTATCTCCCGAGGATCTAATACCTGATTATTTTTCCAAATTTCAAAATGTAAATGCGGTCCCTGACTCTTTCCGGTTTCTCCTACTCGAGATAAAACCTGATTTTTTATTACGTCATCCCCTGATTGAACCAAAATGGTATCATTATGACCATAAAGAGTTATAAATCCACCAGGATGATTTACAATTATTGTATTTCCTAAATCTTCACTCTTTCCACAAAACACTACTTTTCCATCAGCGGGTACCCGAACTTCATCAAGGTTTTTTGCTGCAATGTCAATTCCCAAATGGTTATTTTCATGCTGCAATCCCCGAGTAACATATCCCTGTACCGGTGCTACATTGGGGTATCCCGTTTTATGAGAAGAATAAAACCCTGTTAGAAATTTTTCATATGTGTTGGAAGAATCCATATCCATACTATATTCCAAATCATTAATGATATTTTTCAACAGCGCACTGTCTTTTTCCAAACTTCTCAATTCGCGAGTTAAGGGTTCCCGGTTTGCGAGCCGTAAACCCCCTATGACAGCCAACCCAAGTAGTAAAATTCCAAAAAACATAGAAATGATGACCCCATTTTTTGATACCTGAAAGGAACGACTGTATTGATTCCGATCAGATGCAAAAAAAACGGTGTAAAACTTCTTATTCAATACAATGACAGACCAGAAAATTAGGGGGTTTTAAAATTGGGGGGCAAATACTATTTACGATTTTTTTTCTGATCCTGAAATTATTTCCAATATCCGCTGAAAATCATTTTCAGAGTAAAATTCAATTTGAATTTTTCCTTTACCCTTTTGATTTTTTTTGATAGCGACCTTTGTTCCAAGAAGTGAAATAAGTTCATTTTCAATATGAATAACATCTGATTGTTTGGGAGCGACTATTTTTACCTTTAAATTATTTTTAAAAGATTCAGAATATTTCTTTACTAAAGCTTCAGTTTGCCGGACACTTAATTCTTCCCGGACAACTTTTTGGTGCAACGTCATCATTTGTAGAGATTTTCGCAATCCCAAAATTGCCAGTGCATGACCAGTGGAGATTTTTCCGGAATTTAGACTGGATTTTATTTCGGGGGGTAGTTTTAAAAGGCGGAGCGCATTGGCAATAGCTGGCCTGCTTTTCCCCACACGCTTGGCAATGTCGTCTTGAGAAAGATCATATTTCCCACTCAAAATGGCATATCCTTCCGCTTTCTCAAGGGGCTTCAGATCAACACGCTGAATATTTTCCACTAGGGCATATTCCATCATTTCCACATCAGCATCCACACTGAGAATATAAACGGGAACCGTTTCTAACCCTGCATCTTTTGCAGCCCTGAGCCGCCGTTCACCGGCAATTAGTTCAAAATCCCCACCTTCTAATTCACGAACCGTTAAGGGTTGTAAGATTCCATTCTCTTTAATGGAAGCGGTGAGTTCCTCCATTTGTTCGGGATTAAATTCCTGTCGAGGCTGATTTCTATTGGGAATAATTTGAGTTAATGGTACAGCGCCATCAATATGACGATCATCCGTCGCATAAGATGGAATGAGAGCATCAAGCCCTTTGCCTAATCTTTTATCAGCCATTATTATTCAGAAATTCAGTTACAAGATTCATATAATTATGCGCACCGGTGGAGGTGGCATCATAAAGTAAAATAGGCTTGCCATGACTTGGAGCCTCGCCGAGACGCACATTCCTTTTAATATAGGTTTCGTACACTTTATCACCAAAATATTCATGGAGTTCCTGCACTACCTGCCGGGAGAGGTTGAGCCTGTGATCATACATGGTTATAAGAATACCCTCAATCTCCAGTTCCTTATTCAAATGTTTCTGCACCATGCGGATTGTATTCAGCAATTGGGAGAGTCCCTCCAAGGCATAATATTCACATTGTATGGGAATGATAATGGTGTGAGCAGAGGTTAATACGTTTATGGTTAGAAGTCCCAGGGATGGAGGACTATCAATAATGATATATTTATATTTTCCTTTCACATCTTCCAGGGCTTCCTTTAACATTCTCTCCCGCGAAAAGAGGCTCACCAGTTCAATTTCTGCACCTACTAATTGCGCACTGGATGGTACCACATCCAAAAATTCTAAATCCGTTTTCTGAACTGCATCTGATAGTTTTGCTTTGCCAATTACGACATCATAAATGGATTGCTTATAGGAACCAATTTCAATGCCTACACCGGATGTGGCATTGGCTTGGGGGTCCATATCAATAAGGAGAGTTGGGGTTTCAGTTACAGCTAAATATGCAGAAATATTTACAGCGGAGGTGGTTTTTCCCACTCCTCCTTTCTGATTGGATACCGCAATAATTTTTGTGTCAAATAATTTCATTGGCATGTAAAACGGGAGGAAAATATACCGGGTTGTTTGTTCACCGTGCAATGGGAACTAATTAGAAGCCTTTTATTATTTTCTTATTTCCTCAATAGGTAAAGTGGTAATTTATAACTTACTTAAAGAGAGATAACAGAAATGGATGCAATCCAAATTACTCAATCCGTTGCTATTCTGTGTGATGGCAATAATATTGAACGTAGCATACATGCAGAATCAAAGTCCAACCACACCATGGTTAATTTCGATGAATTGGTTCCCCGATTATTAAATGGCAGAGGGCTAAATCGCCTTATTTATTTCAGGGAAGGGAAAGCAATTTCAACCAAATTTGCTGAAAGACTCCATGAAAATTATTACGGAGCCGTAATCCCTTGTCATAAATCCGCCGATATTCCCCTCTCAATTAAAGCCACCCAACTATCTTCAAAAGTGGATACTATAATTATAATGTCGGGGGATTCAGACTTTATTGAGCTGGTTCGCCACTTGAAAGCAGAGGGAGTACGGGTAGAAATTGCTGCTGTAAAAAGAACCACAGCTAAAATATTAATAGAAGAAGCTTCCTACTTTCATGAAATTACTAAAGACGACTGGTTTGAATATAAAGCACCACAAAAAGGTGGGAAAGGTAGAAAGAAAAAGTAAATAATCCCATCAAGCAAGGTTGCTTAATGTACAGCGACCAGCCCTGGTTGCAGAAAACTAATTCAATAGGGTAATTAACTAAACACCTTCAAGCATACCCACCCATAATGTTAGCAGTTTACGGTTGGCGGGTAAAGTTGCTTGATGAACAACTAAGTCCCTGCAGATTCCAGCACCTCACCCAATTCACCCTTTTCTTCCATTTCCATCACAATATCACAGCCGCCAATAAGTTTGCCTTTCACAAATAGCTGGGGAATGGTAGGCCAATTGGAATGAGCCGAAAGGTTTGTTCTAATTTCAGGATTCTCTAAAATATTTACATCCTGATAGACAACCGAATGGTTATTTAGAATACTTACTACCCGTGCTGAAAACCCGCACATGGGACGGTCTTTTGTACCCTTCATAAACAATATGATGGGTGTGTTTTCTATATCATGTATTATTTGTTCTTTCTGTGTCAAAACTTCCTCCATAGTTATATTTCCTCCAAAAATCAGCTGTTAGTTGAAATGTAAATTTATATCCAAATCAGGTCTTAATCCTATAGCCTTTCGAAAACATAAATGAAGCCAACGTTGAAAAAAATATTGCAAATAAAATACTAATACCAAGAGACAGTTCATGAGATGTTTC
>JYMV01034662.1_pt1 | contig 14386 bp, 13 predicted proteins | sample 338911 | NCBI WGS metagenome assembly JYMV01 (sample SAMN03354496, study PRJNA234377) | hydrothermal vent metagenome | biome: Deep sea; feature: Hydrothermal plumes at the Eastern Lau Spreading Center, Western Pacific Ocean; material: Seawater | place: Tonga | collected 2009 | depth 2000 m m
GGTAAATTTTCTGGGTGGACAGGTGTAGGCCCCTTCCAACACAATGACACGCGTGACCGACCACCCGAGATCTTTGGTGGCGATGTTACGTTGCGTGCCGGGCCGAAAGAGCGGGCTTATGTCTTGCTCCCTGTAATTCCGGAGAAATAGGGTGTTCGACAAAAATAACTGATCAGATTGAATGTTAGGGGAGGAAATACCGTGGATAGTATAAATTATGAGGGTGATCAAATTTTTAGGACTGAGGTTCGTGAAGGTATGCGAGTAGATTGGGATGTTCCAATAGAAATGGATGATGGCATTGTCTTGCGAGCTAATGTCTACCGCCCTGATGATGGAAGTCATTACCCGGTTATTATGTCTTATGGACCTTATGGTAAAGACCTCCATTTTGAAGATATTTATAAAACGTGTTGGGACCTGATGTGTGAAAACCATCCAGATGTTCCGGCTGGTTCAACAAACATACATCAAAGCTGGGAAGTTGCCGATCCCGAAAAATGGGTGCCACATGGGTATGTGATAGTGCGTGTTGATTCACGGGGTGCTGGACGTTCACCCGGATATTTAGAGCACTTTAGTTCTCGCGAGACTGAGGATTTTGTGAATTGCATTGAATGGGCCGGCGTTCAACCCTGGTCCAATGGAAAAGTTGGGCTGAGCGGCATTTCCTATTATGCAGTTAACCAGTGGTCAGTGGCGGCAATAGGGCCGAAACACCTGGCGGCAATTTGTCCGTGGGAGGGTTTTAACGACCATTACCGTGAACTTGCGTATCACGGTGGAATGTATTCATCATTCCAGCGCCACTGGTATGATAAACAGATCTTGCCAATCCAGCATGGCTATGGTGATCGAGGTTTTCGCTCAAGAGCCAACGGAGAGTGGGCTGCTGGACCAGAAACATTGTCAAATGAGGAATTGATCGCAAATCGCTTTGATCTTCACGGTGATTTTATTTCTCATCCACTAGATGATGAATTTTATTCTGTGCGTACGCCTGATCTATCAAAGATTAAAATCCCCGTTCTGAGCTGTGCTAATTGGGGAGGTGCGCCATTACATCCCCGAGGAAATTTTAATGGATATATGCATTCTTCCTCCCCAGATAAGTGGCTCGAAGTGCATGGTCTTGAACATTGGTCATTATATTACACCGACTATGGTAACGACCTGCAAAAGCGTTTCTTTGACTGTTTTTTGAAGGGCGATGATGCCGGATGGAAGAACCAACCGACAGTATCGCTAAATGTTCGTCATCAAGGTGAAAAATTTGTGTTGCGTGGAGAGGACGACTGGCCAATTCCCCGAACGAAATGGACTAAGTTCTATTTGGAGCCAAAGGGTCAGTTGCTTGCTGAAATACCTGCAAGCCAAGAGACTGCTATTAGTTACAGCGCAACTGGAGATGGTCTCACATTTATCTCGAACCCGTTGGAGGAGGAGACAGAATTTTGTGGTCCTATCGCGGCAAAAATATGGGTGTCATCAGACACTAAGGATGCTGACATTTTTCTTGTCTTGAGAGTATTTAGAGCAGACTTAAAGGAGGTAGTTTTTCATGGTGCCTTGGATCCCCATACACCTGTAGCGTCAGGTTGGCTAAGAGCCTCTCATCGCAGAATTGATACTGAACGTTCTGAAGAGTGGGCTCCATTCCATTCCCATAATGTGGAAGAGCTGCTTGAACCCGGTCAGGTTTATGAACTCGATATTGAAATTCATGCTTCGGGCATGGTCATCCCTAAAGGGTATAGGTTTGCCTTATCAATACGGGGACGGGATTACGTCTATCCAGGGGAGCCTGATGCAGGCCTATCAAATATGAAAAACCAATTCACTGGTGTTGGGCCATTCCTGCACGATGATCCTGATAACCGGCCAGCGGGGATTTTTAAAAATAATGTGACGGTACATATCGGGCCGGACCGTGCAGGCTACTTACTGTTACCTATAATACCGCCGAAGTCCTGAGATCACAGCAACGAGATAATAATAAAAAGTAAAATATTTGGTGCGTATGCAGATTGGATAGTTTGAGCCCTGTTTCGGTGTGAAGATCTCTATGATCATAGGACCAACTGTCTCTTCGTTTTTCGAATCAGCCACCGTAAGATTGCTCTGGCATTTATGATGCCATATTGCACTCTCTATTAGGTGCGTTCTAACAACCATCTTGTTGTTTTTGTTGCCTAAGGTCTCACAATGTCTTGAAACGCTACCTTAAAAGGATATGGTAAAGCTTACTAGTATTTGTGGTTGGTTCACACATTAGTTTTCAAATTCCCACATCTATTAGAATTTTGATATGTTTCCGGAGATCACGTTTGGAGGAAAATCATGCACAAACGGCTTTTGTTATCGATAATTGCTGCTTTTGCGGCTTTATGGGGAGTTACTGTTGAAGCTAAGACTATCAAAGTTGGCTTTTCAATGTCAAAGACGGGTATTTTTGCAGCTGCGGCAGGCTCTCAACTCAACACCTATAAGATGTGGAGCGAACAGGTTAATGCCAGAGGTGGACTTAAGTTTGATGGTAAAAAATATCCCGTCAAACTAGTATTTTATGATGATCAGTCCAATACCGGTAAAGCTGTACAGATTTACGAAAAACTCATTACAGACGATAAGGTGGATTTGCTTCTTGCTCCTTGGGGCACCGCACTCCATGTAGCGATAGTTGGTGTACTTGAAAGATATAAGTTTCCAATGGTAGGAAATACAGCTGCTTCAGTCCTATTGCGTGAAATTAAGGCGGGAAACATCTGGTTCCCAACATCGTCTTTTCCTGATACACAAAGTGTGGCAGTTGCAGAAATACTTAAAAATCAGGGTGTCAAATCGGTATCCCTTATAACTAATCAACTGCAATATACCCAGGAAAATAAAAAATTCATTATACCGGAGTTAAAAAAAGCAGGGATCAAGCTTTTAGTTAATGAAGATTATCCCCCTGATGTTAAAGACATGACTGCCCTTTTGACGAAAGTAAAAAGTGCGAATGCAGATGCTGTCTTGGCGTATACTTATCCAGGAGACTCAGTGTTATATGCAAAAGGAGCTCGTGAGGTCGGGCTCAATGCAAAAACACAAGTAGTATTGTTGGGACCACAATATGGATTTTTTCTAGGAATATTTGGTGCCGCCGCTAATGGACTGATCACAATGGGCCATTGGACACCTTTCAGGAAAGATTGGCCCAAAGCAAAAAAATTCTGGGATGACTATTCAGCGAGATGGAAGGGTCCCCCGGATACACTTGATGCACCGATGACACAAATGTCTCTTGAAATACTTGAGCAGGCGGTAGCGCAGTCGGGGTTAGATCGGGATAAGTTGAGAAAAACTATTTCTTCAAAAACTTTTCAAACTGTTAATGGCCCCGTCCGTTTTGAAGGCGTCATGAACGTACTTCTCCCAGCTATGATGTCGCAAATACAGGATGGAAAAACGCATATCATTTGGCCACCTAAACAGGCGACAGCAAAGATAATTCCAAAGCCGGCTTGGAAGTAATAATAACGATCTAATTGGTTGTTTTTGGGAGTCACCCTCAGGTTTCGAATTATTTGAGGGTGGCTTCCACTTTTTTGAGGACGCTTGATGAGTGATTTATTGAGTGGTCAACTATTAATTTCTACACTTGTACTAGGCGCTGTCTACGGATTGATAGCTCTGGGTCTAAATCTGATTTACGGCACAATGCGTTTGCTTAACGTCGCTCATGGTGAAGTGCTTATGTTGGGCGGATATTTTGCGTATTGGATGTTTACTCTTACAGGCATTGGACCAATTTATTCCATGCTAATAGCATTCGTCCTTGCTGCTTTATTGGGCGCAGGTCTCTATTACTTTGTTTGTGAGCGTATTCTTAAATCTTCAAATATAATAGCGCAGGTAGAAGCTAATTCACTGCTGGTTTTGTTTGGGGTCTCAATAATTCTCCAAAACGTCGTTGCTATGGCTTTTACAGCGACCGCGAGGGGATATTCCTATTTTAACGATATAGTGCACTTTGGAGCGTTCCAGGTAACTGCGGATAGGCTTCTGGTTTTGGTTATTGGCTTATTTGTTTGTTTCGCAAGTATTATGTTTTTTAGATACTCTATGGTGGGACTTTCAATCCGTGCCTTAATTCAGCAGCCAGATGCAGCACACCTAGTTGGAATAAACGTTGAGAGGACACGTCTAGTTAGTTTCTCTTTGGGTTTTGGGATAGCAGGTCTCGCGGGATGCTTGGTTAGTATGCTGGAACAAGTTTCCCCATTTATGGGATTTCCGTTTACGATTGCAGCATTCGTCGTAATTATAATCGGCGGCCTGGGAAACTTGGTTGGGGGTTTGGCCGGTGCATTTTTGCTCGCCGCAATAGAAATTTATGGTGTTGTCCTAACCACAGCAAGCATGAGATCGATCCTGATATATGGGGTCTTCATAGGAGTTCTACTTTGGCGTCCAAAAGGTCTGTTCGGAAACGTTCGAGGATTAAAATGAATTCCTCAGTATGGCATCGGGTCTCTATTTTAGTTGTGGCAGCATTCTTATTAGCCAGCGTTCCTTATTTTGGGAGCGCATACGTAATAGGCCTAACACTTACCCTATTAATGTGGATAGCATTGACGCAAAGCTGGGTAATCTTATCGGCTATGACCGGATATATATCGTTAGGGCACGCAGTTTTTTTCGGTGTTGGAGCCTATGTAATGGTGCTTTGTTTTAATACCTTGCCGTTCTTAATAGCTGTTATCCTTGCTGGATTGGTTGGTTTTAGCTTTGCTTTCTTAGTGGGGTACCCCTGCTTAAGAGTTCGCGGACCATACTTTGTAATTCTAACCTTCGGTCTAGCAGAATTAGTCAAGTTTATCGTTATAAACGTTGAAGCGGGTTTAGGGAAATTTGGCCGTCTTTTGCTTGGGGCTCCGGGTCTTGAAACGCTGTATTATTTAATTTTGGCACTTGCCGTCATCTCTATCGCAATAACTTATTACGTTCGCCGTTCAAGATTTGGAGCAGCTCTACGGGCTATTAGGGAAGATGAGGAAGCCGCTGAGACGCTTGGTATTGATGTTGCCCGTTTTAAGGTTTTAGCATTCGCAATTTCCGCTACCGTACCAAGCATGGTTGGAGCGGTTATGATCCTCCGGAACAGTTATTTTGAACCATTAGATGTGTTCAATCCAGTAACATCATTTACCATAGTGTCCATGGCAATTATTGGAGGTGGTGACGATGTGCCAGGACCGTTATATGGGGCTCTCGGACTGGTTTTGTTGCAGGAAATTCTCTGGGCAAACTGGCCAGAGGTTTACATGATAATACTCGGAGTTTTGTTGGTAACTTTCGTTCTCCGTGTGCCGGAAGGGATACATGGGTGGATTTTATCGTACCAACGATCAAGGACAACATAATGTTTCTCCAACTCATTAATGTGGGTCGAAGCTTTGGAGGATTGCAGGCTGTGAATGCTGTTGATCTGATCGTCGAGAAGGGGGAAATTCTGGGATTAATGGGCGCAAACGGAGCCGGTAAGACAACGTTATTCAATTTAATAGCTGGCAACCTGAAGCCGACGACGGGCGAAATTTGGCTAGAGGGGAAAAGAACTGACGGTTTGCGGGCAGATCAGCTTAATCGTATGGGTGTCGGACGAGCCTTCCAAATTGTGCGTCCATTCTCTGGTTTGACAGTACTAGAGAACGTAGTCATTGGCTGCCTATTTGGCAGAGGCCACGAACAATCTATCACCAAGGCCCAGAATATTGCGAAAGAAATTCTGGATCAGGTGGGAATTGTAGACAGGGCAGATGACAAAGCTGGAACTCTAACACTCGTAGGCCGAAAGAAGCTTGAGATTGCCCGTTCTCTCGCAACACAACCTAGTTTGCTCCTTCTTGATGAAGTGATGGCTGGACTCACTCCAGTAGAAGTTTCAGAAGCATTGGAAGCTGTTAGCAAATTACATCGAGAACAAGGCCTTACAATAATCGTAATTGAACACGTTATGCGAGCTTTAATGTATCTTTCTGAAAGATTGGTCGTGCTCCACCATGGTTCGAAGATTGCAGAGGGAACTCCGAAGGAAATTTCTGAAAGTGAGGTCGTCAACGAAGCGTATTTTGGGGATCCAAAAGAGTGAAGAAGTTCTTGCAACTAAAAGAATTAAGTTCCGGATATGGGGATGTTCCTATAATTAAGGGTCTAAGCCTTGAAGTAAATAGCGGATCAATTACAGCTCTGGTCGGCAGTAACGGCGCTGGAAAAACTACCTTGATGAAAACTATTTCAGGGTTATTGCCAGTTATGGATGGTGAAATTTTCCTAGATGGAGAGGCTATCAGTGGGACAATGCCGTATCGAAGGGTCGGATTGGGCCTTTCTCTGGTGCCGGAAGGAAGATTAGTTTTCCCGGAATTCTCTGTAGAAGAAAACCTAAAGATCGGTGCTATTACTCCACGCGCTCAACCCGACCGTACAGCACGAACGGAAGAGATGTTTGAGCTTTTCCCTCGCCTCAAAGAGCGACGGAACCAAGCAGGGGGGACCTTGTCTGGTGGAGAGCAGCAAATGCTAGCCATAGCACGCGGCTTAATGTCGGCTCCCCGAATGTTGTTACTTGATGAGCCAAGTCTTGGCTTAGCCCCCAATATAGCCAAATTTCTTTTTGAAATGGTGGTCCGAGTGAAAGAATCAGGCGTTACAATTTTTATTGTGGAACAAGATATCAAATCAACACTGGAAATAGCTGACCATGGATACGTTATCGAGAATGGTCAGATTGTTACCGAGGGATTAGGGTCCGATCTTTTAGTCGACGAAGCTATCAAGACAGCATATCTGGGAATTTAAGAAGAAAATTAGTTCTTTGAGCGTGTTTTAGATCCCCATAAAAGATAAAAGCCCCTTAAACCATCCTCCTTTTTCATCTCTTGTTGCTAAATGAGCTCCGAGATGATCGCAGCCTACCATTAGCGTTCGGTCTATTGACGTGCCGGCTTGTTTCAATACATTTTCCATTTCAATAGCTTGGTCAATTAAATGAGGGAAATCGTCGTCGCCGTGAGCCATGTAGAAATCAGCGGTAACTTTATTTACGTGGAGAATGGGGCTGGCTTCTGCTGCCGCTCCAGACCCTTCTTCCCCAAGAAATCTTGGTCGTTGACTTAATCCTGAGTCTTTCCCAAACCGATAGACCCCAGACACAGGGACACATCCTTTAATGACGTCGTCGGGCAGGTTTTTATTTTTTTTCCAATTATCACGAACGGTTAGCAAACTAGCATAATGACCCCCTGCAGAATGTCCCCCTAAAAATATTCGATTTGGGTCCGCATCGTATTTGGTAATATTATTGTAAACCCAGGTGACAGCATTTGCACAGTCATTGAAACCTTCCGGAAATAAATACATAGGTGCTAATCGATATCCGACCGTCACAAATAGAATGTCATTATTAACGAATGCAGGGGCCATAAAGTTATTCCATTCTTTGTAACCATTGGTCCATCCCCCACCGTGAATGAACATAAATACCGCACCACAACCTTTTAACGGCTTATGTATGCCCAGGCTTTGATAAGGGTTGGCACCATATAGGACGTCTTCCCCTTTTATATTGGCTCCAAGCTGCATTACTTTTTCCGCATAAGGTCGAGCAAATTCGGATATTGGGTCTTGGGCTGGGTATTCGTTAAGTTGCATTGGATTTCTTTTTCAAGTCTAAGGCTTCAAACACCCTCTCAGATGTCATGGGTAATTGCCGGAGATTTATATTCACAGCTCGTGCAATAGCATTGCAGATTGCAGCAGGGACAGTCACAAGGCTGATTTCGCCTACTCCTTTAGCACCATAGGGCCCGTCAGGTTCGGGATGTTCAACAATTATCGGGTTTATGTTATAGGGTACATCGAGAGTACCTGGAATTTTGTAATCCATAAGATTGGGATTAATCAGTCGGGGGCCATCCCAAACCATTTCTTCAACAAGGGAATAGCCCATGCCTTGAACAAAGCCCCCTTCAATCTGGCCCTCGACCAATGCAGGATTTATAGCTTTACCGACATCCGTTGCAGACCATGCTTCTATAACTTTTATTTGGCCCGTGCGTTCATCAACTTCTACCTCGACAACCATAGCATTGAAAGAATACACACCGATTTGACCGAATGGCACTCCTGATACGACCGCTCGTTTAGGGTCTATAGAAGGCTTGTCATAGACAAGTGAATGTGATCCGACTATGGGTCCTCCCGATTGCCAATGAGAATATTTAGCAACATCGAAGAATGTTACTTCGTGTCCCGGTACACCTTTAACACCTAACTTACCACCAGGTAATAGTTCTAGATCGTCGACCCTACATTCTAACATTTGGGATGCAGCATCCTTAATTTTTTTCTCGACTTCTTTAGCGGCACCGACCACTGCTCGACCCGTTGTATAAGTTACTCGACTGGCAGTAGTACCCCAATTAAAAGGCGAACCATCCGTATCAGGTGAAGCAAGAGAGATATTTTGGAGTGGCACTTGAAGTGTTTCGGCACAAATTTGCGAAAGAACAGTATCGGATCCTTGGCCAATATCGGTTGCACCAGTATTTAGAATCACGGTGCCATCTTCCAGAAGCCTAACAATTGCGCCCGTCCCCAGGATACCACTAATATGTCCCGCAATCGAAATTCCTAAACCTCGTTGTTTACCTTTTCTATTCTTGCCTTTTCTTTCCGATTTCCTTTCCCAATTTGATGCTTCCCGGACCTTAGTTATGCATTCTTTTAGACCGTTAGACTCTACGACTTGTCCGCCGAACCAAGTGTCACCAGTATCCATAGCGTTTTTTAGTCGAACTTCAATTGGATCTAGATCAAGCTTTTGGGCAATTTCATCAATCTGTGCTTCCGTCGCAAAATTAATTTGCGGATTTCCGAATCCTCGAAATGCTGCAAAACGAAGGTGGTTAGTATAAACCACTTGTCCAGAGCTTCTGACATTAGGAATTCTGTATGGACCCCTTGAGAAGAGTATAGAGATTCCTAACACCCCTGGACTATCGTCAGCGTAGGCGCCGCCATCCATCAGAATTTCCACCTCTCTGGCCAACAAAACACCATCTTTTCGAGCACCCGTCTTACAGCGAATTCGGGCAGGATGGCGTGCCCGTATCATTTCAAAGTCTTCTTCCCTGGTTAGAATGAGTTTAACCGGACGCTCTGTCTTTAAAGCCAGTTTTACAACAATCGGCTGAACGTGAGCTTCCATTTTGTTGCCGAACCCAGCTCCAACACTGGGTGTAAGACATCGCAGTTTAGACATGGGAAGATTGAGTGTTTCAGAAACGTTCGCCTGCACTCTAAATACAGATTGATTTGCAGACCATAGTTCAACTCGACCATTCCCATCTACCTCGGCGAACGCTCCACAGGTTTCAATAGGTAAATGATTTTGAGCTTGTGTCTCATAAGTGTTTTCAACAATCAAATCACAATCTTTCCATGCCGTATCAACGTCACCCTCTTCTATGCTTGACTTAGACATGAGATTACCACCGCACTGGGCTTCAAAGATTTTAATATAATCATCAAGACCTTCGTGAATGATTGCGGCATCTTCGGTTAAAGCGTCATCCATACTTAGAACACTGGGAAGTTCTTTATATTCAACTTCAATCAAACCTAAAGCCTCTCGTGCAATTTCCTCGCTCAGCGCTGCTACCGCCGCTACAGGTTCACCAACATAGCGAACCTTATCTTTGGCAATAGCTGCCTCGTCCTTGATAAAAGGTCCCATATAATCGTGGCCAAAATCGTCACCTGTAATCACAGCTTTAACACCAGGCAAAGCTAATGCCTGATCTGTCTTATATGACAGGATGAGGGCATGCGCATGGGGACTGGATAGGATAGCTGCGTGCAGCATATTTGGTTTATATATATCTGCTATATACTTCGCCTTTCCGAGAACTTTTTCCCTAGTCTCAATTTTTTTCGGCGATAAACCCACACCTCCACTAATTTTGCTCATGTGGAAACCTTCATATCAGAGGATAATTTTGCCGCTTCAAGTACCGCGTCAATAATTTTTTTGTAGCCAGAACAACGGCAAAGATTGCCGGAGAGTCCGTGCTGCACTTCCTCAATAGTGGGGTCAGAATTGCCGGAAAGAAATGCATGAGCTGTAATCATCATACCGGAAGTACAAAATCCACATTGTATTGCCCCTAGTTCACTAAATGCTTGCTGGATTGGCGCGAGGGTTTCGTCATCAGCCAGTCCCTCGACGGTAATAATCTGATCACCGTCATGTAACGTTGCGAGAGAGAGGCAGCCCCGAACAGGATTTCCATTTACGAGCAAAGTGCAAGCTCCACAGACACCTTGATTACATCCTCTTTTAGTGCCGGTTAGCAGGAATTGATCTCTCATAACGGTCAGGAGTGTGTCACATCCCCCAACTTTGGCGTTCCGTTCCTCACCATTAACTATTAGGGAAATGTCAGATATATTTTTCATCTTTATTACGTTTTCAATAAGTATTCCTGAGCTCTCTGCACCGCGCGTATCAACAAATTTGGTACCAATTTTAGTCGATAGGAGGCACTTCCCCGGACGTCGTCTACGGGATCACAAGCAGCAGCTAATTGTTCTCCTAATTCAAATAGGTTGTCTTCAGTAAGTTTTTCCCCAACTAGGGAGTTTTCAGCGTCTGGCATTCTCACTGGTGTCGGCCCGCACGCTCCCACGGCTACCCTAATAGAACTACATACATTTCTCTCCATTTTTAAAATCAGATTGATTGAGGCCGTGGCATAGTCACCCTCGACCCGGGCAAACTTTTCGTGCACACCACAAGCATTTTTATCCACCTTTGGTAGGTATATATTCTTAATTAATTCGCCGGGGTTAAGTGCCGTTTCATACCAGTCAACAAAAAACTCCTCTGCTTTGATCAGCCTGTCACCTTTTTTGGAAGTTATCTCTACTTCAGCGTCTGCAGCAACTAGTGCTGGGGGATAGTCGGCGCCTGGATCAGCAAAAGCTATTGAACCACCTATGGTTCCCATGTTTCGGACGACGGGATTGGCTATTTTGGATGCTGCTTCTCTAACACCGCTAAGGCTACCGCACAATATTGTAGACGCCGCAGTTTGGGAATGGTGAGTCATTGATCCTATTTGAACGCGCCCATTAGGAATTTTCTTAATTCCTCGCAACTCGTTTACATTTTTTAGACTGACAAGTTTAGCAGGGTTCACGAGATTTGCATTTAACAAAGCAACTACTGTAGCACCGCCCGATATATACATAGAATCATCTTCAGTAGAAATCTCGTCTAGAGCCATACTTAAATCTTTTGCTTTCACTACCTCTGTAGCAGTGCTCATTGAACTACCTCCGGTACGGTTTTCTGGGCTGGTTCCACGGTTTTTCGGAATGCTTCTGCAAACTCGTGACCAAGGGCTTTGGCCTTCTTTTGCATAACGCCGAGGCCAAACTTACCAAGTCGTCCTACAATAGAAACTTCGGAACTATAAAAAACCTCTGTTGTGTTTGCATCGACTTGCTTAAGACGGAGGATATTTTCCGCGTGAATAATGCTAGCTTTCGACCCTTCTTCCCCCCGGGTGATGGAATAAACTTCCGACGGTGGATTTTCACTAGTCACTTCTACTTTAAGTCTAAAATTAGCTTTGACAGGGCCAACTTTTACTCTTACCTCAGCTGCGTAAGATGTCGGTCCGATAACTTCTACATTTTGGCAGCCCGGTATGCATGGAGCCACAATTTTTGGATTGGTGATAGCGTTCCAGACATTATCTTGTGAAGTCTTAAGGGTAAAAGAATCTTCAATTTTCAAAGCCTGATCTCCTATTTTTCAACTGCCACATTGCTAGCGTACACTTCCCATTGTAGATCTATTATTTGGGTTTCCAGGTAATGGATAATGGTTCAATGTTGATATCGTGGATCTACCTCTGCGATCATTTGAGGATCCAGATAGTTGCCATGATCAATGATCATATCGTTGTCTAGATATACCGTGCAGTCCTTCATCGGTAAATCATAATGACCTTGAGTGACGCGGTTACCGCCGCCTTGTGTATTGGGTCCAGTGGAGAATAAGAAATTTCCTGCAAATCCCCGGACCGCGCCGTTGCTTCGGTCCACATCATCACCGTTCAATGCAATGCAATCCCACCTGCAATGCGGATTTGTTCCAAAGCCTAAATGGGAAATGGCGTGACCATCCATATCGTCAGGGGATCGTTTGTTGCTATCCAGCCAATGGTTCATAAGGCGGGCATCTAAGCCACCTTCAATTTTGCGGATAAATCCGTCTTCAACTGTTATGTTGATTTCATCGGTTATATAGCGATTGTACGGGAGCACGACAATGTCGCCCGGTTGCGCGACGACGAGCCCTTTTGCTTTTCCTTCGTTTGGAAAGGTATAACAATGGCCGGCGCCCCAGTGATCAAAGTGTCCTGGTTCGTCGGCAAATCCCCACTGGCAGAGAGAAGGGTAGTCACCTATTTCGGCGTGAAAATCGGTGCCGGCATCATTGGTCACCCGCATAGATTTTGAACTCGCTAGACGCTTGGTAATATATTTAGTGGCGCGTTTGACGTCCGGTGTCGACATTTGACTACCGAGATCATCTGGATGGTCGATAATCATTTGTACCCGCGTGCCCGCGGCCCGCACTTCATGCATCCACTTGGTAAACAGGGGTACATGCATGGCCAATATAAGGTCGGCGGCCTTCAGGGCCTCGACGGCACCCTTGCAGGAACCGACCGTTTCCACCCCGACGCTGGTCCAGCTGGGAATGGCATTGACCTTCATCTCGTAGATATCGGCTTTGAATGATTTCGCTGCAGCAAAAGCAGCTTCCACATATTCTTTTCGAGTACCAATATCACTCAAAATAACAATTGTTTCACCCTCTTGGACATTGCAAAGTTCAAACTGTAATCGAAATAAGTCAGGTACCTCCGCTGGATTCGTCAGTTGTACTCTCGACATGGTGTTTCCTTTTTTTACCAAAACTAATGGCTGGTATACGTGTTACCGATTGGTATTTGAGATTATTAAAAAAATAAGCAAATGTTATTCACTTTGGCAAGAGTAATGATATGGACAATAAATTGAAGAATATCAAATGATCAATTTGGCTTTTGTTGGGTTGGGTTGGTGGGGTAACGAATTGGCCGCCGCTGCATCGGCTTTATCGGCCCGTATCAAGATTGTCGGTTGTTATTCTTTATCGCAAACTGAAATGAAAGCCTTTGAGACACAATATGGTGCAATACCTTATCCCAGCTATGGAGACTTGTTAAAGGAACCTTCCACGGACGGCGTCGTCTTGTCCACACCTCACTCACAGCACGCTAATCAAGTTATTCAGGCTGCTAATGCTGGAAAGCAGGTGTTTGTCGAAAAACCTTTAGCTCTATCCGTACATGATGCTTACAGAGCTACAAAAACATGCTTAGACCAAGAAGTTATTCTAGCAGTTGGCCATAATAGGCGTTTTTCTAGTGGCGTTAGTGAAATAAAGCGCTGTTTACAAAGCGGTAAATTGGGACAAGTTCTACATGTAGAAGCCCATTTTTCCGGCAATAGTGCTATGAATTTTTCACACACGACATGGCGTGCAAACCGAGAAGAGTCACCTGCAGGCGCTCTAGCATCGATTGGCTTACACATGATCGATACAATACAATACCTACTTGGTCCCATTGAAAGACTTTGCTGTCTAAGTAAACGACAAGTTCTTCAAGTAGAAATTGATGATACTACATCCGCTCTTTTCGAACTACAATCTGGTATTACAGGAACGATAGGAACCTTGTTTGCTACGCCAAGTAATTCTCTACTTCGCATCTACGGTACTGGAGGACTAATAGAAGCAAAAAATGAGTTCAGTGAGGTAAGTTTCCAGGGCGATGGTGAATTATACGAAAATATTTTGATACAGCCCTCAAACACTCTTACCGCAGAATTTAGTGGTTTCTGTGATGCGTGTGAAGGGCATGAAGCCTACCCCGTGTCGGCGGATGAAGCCATAAGGAATGTTGCTATAATTGAAGCTATGTCCAGTTCAAGCAATCAAATGGGCGAGTGGATGAATATTTCAGGCCTATTAAAGAAGGGCGCAGTTTAATGTTGAGAACCTCATAAGTTTTTAGGACTAACGAGAAGTGAAAGGATTATTTTAATCCAATTCAATCAGAACCAGACCGGGCATAAAAAATTAGAGCCCCTACAACTATTAGTACACCAAGTAGTTGGAGCGGGGTGAGGGTTTGTCCTAGGAGAAGGAAAGCGGCACCTGTCACTACAAGTGGTTCCAAGTTCACAAAAAAGGTGGTAGCAGAAGCCCCTGCCT
>JYMV01015434.1_pt1 | contig 14384 bp, 19 predicted proteins | sample 338911 | NCBI WGS metagenome assembly JYMV01 (sample SAMN03354496, study PRJNA234377) | hydrothermal vent metagenome | biome: Deep sea; feature: Hydrothermal plumes at the Eastern Lau Spreading Center, Western Pacific Ocean; material: Seawater | place: Tonga | collected 2009 | depth 2000 m m
ATTTTGCCCATTTTACTACTCTTGCTTGTGGCTGGTGTTGTGGCAATGATTGCATTTGGAATTCTGTCGGTGTATGCGAGGATTGTGAACACCTTTCGGGGATTCACCGAAAAGGATTCTGAAGGACGTAAAAACGTGAGAATTAGAAAGTCGCCTCCAGACCATCAATGATTAGTTGGCAGTTTCTTCCTCAACCAACTCCCAATAGGCAGTTCGGAGATCCATTGTCCACCGTCCAACACCACCACCACCTACCAGTTGAAGTTCGGTTGACGCTAAATCTTCGTTTTGAACAGTTGCTGCAACTCCAACAACGGGAAGAACACCCCAACTGGAATTTGTAAGAAAAGCCTCATCTGCATCTAAGAACTCGTTGAGCGAGAGTTGCGAGAGTTCTACTTGTAACCCCATCTTTGCAGCAAGTGAAAAAATTGCATTTCGAGTGATACCCGGCAAGACTGCCGATGGGTCATCTTCAACAGTTTCTTCCCCCTTAGCGTAAGGAGTAACAAGCGTATCGTTGTGAATGATAAACACATTGGATACACATCCACCAACAAGGTGTGCGGATGGTGTGAGCCAGAGTGACTCGCCACACTTTTGCGCCGCAGAAAGTTGGAGATTCAATAATCGAGACCAGTAGTTCGTATGGGTTTACTCGACCACTTGCAAGCGACACGTGCACACCCTTTTCAAATAGTACATCGGGATATTCGGTTGGAGGCTGTGATTGAATAACAATGGTGGGGTCTGCACTACCGTCGGCTTTGTTCAATAAGTTTAAATTTCCTCCAGTTAAAGTCAAACGCAAGCGTGCCTGTTCCAGCCCGTTTTCGGTAAGACACATTTGGAGTGCTTCAACAAGTGGTTCTATCTGTAATCGTTCTGTTAATCGTAGACATTTTGCAGATTCTGCGAGCCTTTCCATGTGTTGTGTACCCCGAAAAACAACACCATTTCTAGCGTGCATCGTTTCAAACAGTCCAACACTATGCTGAAACCCCGCATCAAAAACACTGATAATTGCAGACCCATCATCAACAAAGGAACCATTAACCCATACCTTCACTGCGTCCAAACCCCCGCAATGAACATGGGCTCGTCAGCACCACTACAAAGAATCCTCAGACCGACAGTGGGAAGATTGTCCAGGTCTACCAAAGCAACATGCGTCGCGGATCCATCTCCATAATTAGGATCATCACCGGTAGTGACAGTGACAAGTAAATCCTTACGGTTCCCAGACCAGAGAGAAGAAATAGCCGAGAGAGATTTCTCAACAGACGAACACAGTGCTTGGTCGACAACCATGCGTTCAATGATGGTTGGGTTGTCACGAACAAGTGGAATAAGTTGGATGACTTCGTTCCGAACGTGTTGTTCAATAGCACCCTCTTGTTTTGCAGACCACCACGACACACCCGCGGCTGCAATGAGAATAACGACAGGCATCACCCATTGAATTTTTCGATTCATTCTTGTTCACTTCTTTCTTGAAAACGAAATTGCGTTGCTCGATCAACAAGTTCTTCTACATTATCATTGCGAGGTCGAAGGTCAAAATGCCATGAAGGAACCGAGTCTAATTGAAACGGAAGCACCTCCGCACCAATATCTATAAAAGGCATGTCCCACCACGGCGCACGTAGCCAGCGAGATGTCATGACTGATTCAGTCTCGTTGTGCTGAATTCGAATGTCATATTCTCCGTAGTACAAAAAATCAACCTTGAGGGGAGTTCGCCCAATTTCACGATCGTTAAGCCACACCAAGGCGTTAGGAGGCGTTGTCGTTATTGAAAGGGTTCTTTTCACGCACCCAAACGAAACAGCAAAGAACAAACATGTAATACAAACTTTCATGGAGAAGAATTATAACACGTTGTTAATCATCAAACTCATCACCACTAAACGTTGAGGCAAGATAATGTTCACGTACCCTCTCATCATTAATGACCGCTTTTGGATCGCCGTCCATTAAGTTTTTTCCAGCGTCAATGATGTATGCACGATCGCAAATGCGCAACGTTTGCTGTACAGCGTGGTCGGTGACAAGGATTGCAATGCCAGAGTCTGCTAACTTGCGAACTTCTGCTTGCACATCTTCAACTGTATGAGGATCAACTGCTGCGAAGGGCTCATCTAATAAAATTAGTTGCGGTCTGGTAATCAAAGACCGTGCAATCTCTAATCGTCGCCGCTCACCACCACTACACGTTTTTGCAAGATGTTTTCTTTTGTGTTCCAAATGAAACTGTTCAAGCAACTCGTTACACCGCTGTTTTTGGATCGGTTTCGGTATTCCTAATGTTTCAAGAATTGCAAGCAGGTTATCTTCACAACTCATACCACGAAAGACGCTTGGTTCCTGTGCGAGATAGCCTATTCCACGACGGGCGTGTTGGTACATAGGAAGATACGTAATATCTTCTCCATTAAACAAAACTCGACCTTCTTCTGGTGTAATCATACCGATACACATGCGGAACATTGTCGTTTTTCCAGCGCCGTTTGGTCCAAGAAGCCCAACGATTTCACCAGCACTCACTTCAACTGAAATCTCGTCGACAACGCGCCGGCTTCCATAACTTTTTACCAAATTTGTTGCGGTTAATAGAGCCACAGTTATTCGTCTTCTGAACGGCTTTCTGTATCAACATCATCTTTGTCTTCAATAACGACACGTTTTGCATTTGGAGCCCATTGCTGGGGATAAAACCGATGTGCCAATGCGCCGATGATAAGGTGCATGTCTTCAAAAATATAATCATCGAGAAGAACAGATTCTTCATCACTTGTTATGACAGTTGCTGTCCAAGTTGCACGAGCATTGCCAGTTGGTGCAATCCATTTCGACATATCGATGTCCGTAATTTCATCAGCAGTCCAAGACCCTTCAGGTGTCGTTAGGCCCCCTTGCTCATCGAATTTGTATATTTTTGCTTTAGATGACATTTTTACAAATGCCCAAAGGTAATAAAAGCCAATGGGAATACACAAAATAAATGCCCACTGCATCGGCCTGTCATATTTGCTCGGGGGTGTAACGCTTCCATACTGGTTCAATCCATCCTCAATGAGCACTACCGACTCTGATTGGATTTCAAGGTCACCTCCAGACAGGGCTACTTGGAAGAGTTCCAACGAATCAATCCACCCCGCGGTGTTGCCTAAGTCCATTTGCTTCCCAACCGATTCTTTAACAGGCCCGTTTGCTGCAGACTCCATCGCTAAACGTACAACAACACCCATTTTGTCTCGTGCTGCACTTCCTCGTTCCGTTGCCAATGCTGAGTGAACGTCTTTGAGCACCACGCTTCGCATTGCAGCTTCTTCTCTCTGAGGGATAGCAACAACATAATCCCAAACACCCCAAAGACCGAGCACGATACAAACGGCGGACACAATGGTTGTTTTTAGCCAGTAACGAGTTGCGAGTTTTGTTGTAATTGCCACCAGGGAGTGTTTCCTATTCTTCCACCCTAGATACTACTCGCTTGCTTCGATGAGTGCATCACAAATTTCAAGAATGGCACAATAAAGCCCATCGCAGGCAGGAACTGCCCCAAGGTGACCAAGTAAATAATCAAGTTTTCTATCATACGTTGCAAGCGCGTCAACTTTTTCAACAACGGTTCGACCAAGTTCCTCGACAGCAAAGTCGAACCATTTAGCAGTTGGTTTATATGGATCAGCGGGTTCTTCCACCTGGCTTCGAACAGTAGTGGTTTCTCCGAGGGTGACAATGGGACAAAAGCCTAATTGCGTTTTGGGTTCCCTGCAGAGAATAACGGTGGAGTACCCCCTTCCATCTAGCGATGACTGAAGATCGGTAGCGTTTCTGCCTACAAGTGGTGGTTGAACAAGATATCTACCATCCGCTCTTACTAAATTAATTTCTTCGGGTGATTCCAAAACTTGTACCCGGTGGCCATTTTTAGAAACCAAGACCCGCTCTTTATTTGCTCGTTGCAGTAAAAGAACAGAGGCTTTTAATTTCCCCCACAGCTTATTCTTTCTTGCGTGCGTGATCTTTATTTTTGATGATCGAGAGTCTTTGAACCACTGCGTTAGTTTTCGTCTGGGCATAATGTTTATTACTACTATTGATCGGAGATCAGAGGTTATTCCTTGTATGCACCAGAAATTTCGTCAGCCAACACTTGGTTGCCATACCACACACGTACTGGGCCACCGGGCTGAATGTGCATGAGTACAGGAGCATCGGCTGGTACAAGAAATAAACTTTGCTCAAGACTTTTGCCATCTTGCATCAGTGCATTGATGAGGGCAATCATCAGTTGCTCGTCGACCGATTCACAAAGGAGCGGGTCGCGCGTGTTCAGCATCGTTGTTGCAGAAGCATCAAACTCTTGCCACGCTTCGTTTGATGCCATACTAAAAGCGACAGCGTCAAAGATGGATCTCCACTTCCCTGCAGGGATCAGTACTGTTTGACCTTGGTGGATTTTGCGTGCTGCCTCACAGGTTGCTTTGATGAGTTTTTCTTCATCGAGAACATGGCAGGTGCCAACGGTTTCATCGCAAGGTGTGTCTTTACAGAGACAATCTAGCACAAATGGATGTTCGACTGCCATTTCCATGAGCACACAAGACTCCCCTTGAGGTGTCTCGGTGACACCTAATTCGGTAAGGAGTCCGGCAATTTCTTGTTCAGGTAAGAATTCCAACTTTTCTAATTCCAAGGAGGTGCTTGTTGCACCAATGAGTATTCAATACGATAGTACCAACTACTGCAACCTCTCATGGCAAAACTTCTCCTATTTGTATGTACCGGCAATACCTGTCGAAGCCCGATGGCAGAGGGTTTTGCTAACTTGTGGCTTGAAAATAACCAAGTTGAAGGCTGGGAAGTGACCTCAGCAGGCACGTTAGCTGGTGATGGATACCAAATGAGCCAAGAAACCGTTTTGGCACTTCGTGACCATGGAGTAGATTATGAGGGTGAAACCAAGGCCTTAACGAAGGAACTGGTCGATCGTGCAACAGTTGTGCTTTGTATGACGTCCACACACTGTATAGATGTTGCTTCAATTGCTGATGATCCCTCGAAGATTGAGATGCTTAATCCTAGCGGAGACATGAATGACCCCATTGGCTGCGATCAATCTGTGTACGATGAACTAGCAAGAACAATGTTAGAACTTATTCCCAAACGGATGTTAGAAATTAGCCATCGTCCAGAAGCCACACAGGAGTAACCATGCCAATTTCTATTGGAACTATCGCAATTGGATCAGACCATCGAGCAAGAACTATTATTGACTCAATTGCTGACCACCTTGAATCGCTTGGATGGACGGTGCACAAGCATTACGGTGGCAGTGCAGAGGCTGTTGACTATCCCGACATTGCAATTGAGGTGACACGTGAGATCGTTGAAGGTGAAGCGGCGTGTGGTATTTTGATTTGTGGTTCTGGAATAGGGATGTCGATGGCTGCAAACAAAGTGAGCGGTATTCGGGGAGCATTGGCGCATGAGCCCGTGGCTGCCCAAATGAGCCGACGCCACAACAACTCGAACGTGCTCTGCATGGCTGCCGATGGTCCGATGGACTGCGATTACAACAAAATCGTTGACGCATGGCTTACAACCGATTTCGAAGGTGGTCGCCACCAGCGCCGCGTCGATCTTTTTGATCCAACATAATTTGACCCGGAGTCAAGTTGACTCTGAGTCAAGTTTTTCTACGAATTTGTATAGACGTAAACACTCTTTACAGCCTACCATGACCATCATGTCGGTTGTTCGAGTACTTGACGCAAACATAAACAGGGCCGCGGAAGGCATGCGGGTTCTTGAAGATATTTCTAGATTTGTTCTTGAAAATAAAGAATTGTGCATCACAATAAAAAATTGCAGACACAGCCTTCGCGAGCAATCGCTAACCATCCATTCTCGAAACACACACACTGATGTTGGCACATCAATTACAGCGGTTCAAGAGTACAAGCGCGGATCTATCCACGACATTGCAACTGCTGCAGGCAATAGGTGCGCAGAAGCACTTCGTGTTATTGAGGAGTTTTTAAAACTTCGTGGTACAGAGAACAAAATCGAGTCCATTCGGTACAAAATGTACGACATATCTGCTGAAATTATTCGGCGTTTAGGCTCAACGAATAAGAAACAGTGGAAACTGTGTTTTGTCATGACAAAGGACGAATGCCTGTTACCGTGGCAAGAGACTCTTCAACAAGCAATAGAATCTGGTTGCGACTGCGTACAACTTCGTGAAAAAAACAAATCCACCGCAGAAATGATCCAACATGTCTTCTCTGTGAAAAAACTGGTTGAGGCACACCACACTCCGGTCATTATTAATGACAGGGTCGATGTCATGCTTTCAACCAACGCTTCGGGTGTACACCTTGGCGAGAACGACATGTCCGTGCGTGATGCAAGAAAAGTAATAGGATCCCAGTACATCATCGGTGCAACTGTCCACACCGCCGAATCGGTAGATAAAGCACTCGAATCTGGGGCTGATTATGTGGGCGCTGGTTCAATGTTTCCTTCTGCAACGAAGCCAAACGTTCCCGTTGCTGGCTTTGCGCTTTTAGATTCAGTCCAACGCTGCAACCACCTTGCAATTGGCGGGATAACGCCGAAAAACGTGCACGAGCTGTACAACGCAGGATGTCGCGGTATCGCGGTAAGTTCTGCAATTGCACGATCAACAACTCCGGGAAAAATCGTCGAAAATCTTCTACAACCAGAGGCTCAACTTATATGATTCTTGCTTCTGTCGAACACCACGGTGTTGTTTCAACAACACTGACAACATTTATTTCACTTCTTGCCTTCGCAACAGTTGTTGGTGTCTGTGCAAAATTTGTGAAGGTTCCATACACAATAGCACTTGTTCTTGCGGGGCTCCTCGTTGCAGTATTTGGCGCTGCCCCCGGGGGTGTTGTCATCACGCAAGAGTTAATTCTTGTCCTCTTGTTACCACCTCTATTGTTTCAAGCAGGCTTACACTTAGACATTGAATTACTCCAGAAAAAAGCTGTGCCAGTCGTCATTCTCGCCATTCCGGGTGTGCTGCTTTCGATGGTTCTTGTTGCAGTCGCGGTGCGTCCATTTCTTGGAGATGCCGCGTGGTTACCAGCCCTGTTGTTTGGTGCGATGCTTGCTCCAACAGATCCGATCTCAGTTCTAGCAACGCTCAAGACAGCCAAGGCGCCCCACAGATTACGAACACTGATCGAGGGCGAAAGTTTATTCAATGACGGTACAGGAGTCGTGCTCTTTTTGATTTTGTTCGCGGCAGTCTTTACATCAAGCGGACATGAGGCAACACTTTCGGTTGTTGATGGCGTCATGCAATTTATAAAAGTTGCTGGCCTCGGGGTTGTTTTTGGTTTGGGGTTTGGCCTCATTGCGTTTTGGATTTTGCGACGGCTCAACGATCATGTGTTAGAAAACGCAATCACTATTGTGCTTGCGTGGGGCTCATTTATTGTTGCTGAACAAAGCGGCGCCTCAGGCGTGATTGCAGTTGTAGTTGCTGGGCTCATCATTGGAAACTATGGCACCAAACTCGCAATGAGTGAACAAACAGTGCAAACAATCAACACGTTTTGGGAATCAATTGACTTCCTAATTAATTCGATTGTCTTCTTGCTTATTGGGTTTGAACTTCAAGACATCGGTGGTTTGTCTACGCTTTTACAGAGCGAAGTCCTTCTTGCTGTGGCCGCAACATTTGGCGCAATTATGGTTGCAAGGGCGATCATGGTCTACCCAACAGCACTGACCATTGGAAGGCACTGGCCCAAGGGCTGGAAGCACGTTGTCTTTTGGTCAGGGCTAAAGGGGTCAATACCCCTTGCGTTGGTTTTAGGACTTCCCGATGGTGAACTGAAGGAAACACTTGTTCCAATTGCCTTTGGTGTTGTACTTGTGAGTTTGTTGTTACAAGGATTAACAGTTGGCCCATTGATTCGCTTTACTGGTGTAAGAAGTGACGATCACTAACTTTTCACTGACGTTTCTTGGTACGGGAACTTCTGCGGGTGTTCCAGTCATTACGTGTGATTGTGATATTTGCACAAGTGATAATCCAAAAAACAAACGTCTTCGATGTAGTGTTTGCATTGAGTTTACTGATTCAGAATCTCAAGACCGCGTCATCCTCATTGACACATCACCCGATCTTCGCCAACAAGTGCTACGAGAAAAACTTACTCGTTGCGACGCTATTTTGTTCACCCACAACCACGTTGATCATACGTTTGGATTAGACGACATTCGAATGTTCAACGTTTCAATGCAGCAACCGATCGACATTTACGCAGAACGTCGCACGCTCGACCACCTGCACCGCGTATTTCAGCACGTGTTCGAATCCCACAAAAACGTGAATGACTCATTTGTGGCGAATTTGATACCAAACGAATTGTCCCCAGGTGACATGATCAATCTTCACGGTGTGGAGTTCACTCCAATCCGTCTTCTTCATGGACGTCTTCCGATTGTTGGATTCCGAATTGATGTTCCAGAAGGTCCTTCACTTGCCTATTGCACCGATGTTTCTTCAATTCCACCAGAAACATGGCCCCTATTGGAAGACCTAGATGTTTTGGTGCTTGATATGCTCAGGTTCCGACATCACCCAACACATTTAAACCTTGATCAGGCTCTCGAAATTACCCAAAGAATCGTACCCAAACAGACATATTTTACCCACATGACCCACTGTGTAGAACACGAAAAAGTAGACGCAGAATTGCCTGAAAATATCAATCTCGCCTTTGACGGACTTTGTGTCCGCTAGTGCTTTGCAGCTAAGGTATCCACGAGAGATACCCAAGTGCTAGGTACTGATTACTGCTATAATTCCCGACCTCTTTATGGCACAAATCCGAGCTATCCGAAATCGAATGACCGCAGTTGGCACGATCACCCGCATTACCAAAACAATGCAGATGATTGCGACAGCTAAATTCACCGCAGCGCTTGCAAGAGCAAAGGATACGCGTCCTTATACTGACGCAATTCGAAATCTCGTTGGGGAAGTTTCGGGGACTGCGGGTGATTACGACTCGCCTCTCTTTTGCGCAAATGGTGAAAGTAAGAAAGAATTGCTATTGGTCATTTCTTCTGACCGAGGACTGTGCGGTGCATATAACGGCAACGTACTTCGGGGTGCTCTCAAGCACATCCGAACAACGTCTGCTGCGGGCAAAACAGTTGAAGTAGAAGCAGCTGGCAAAAAAGCCGCCGCGTTTTTTAAGTTTCAGAAACACGAGCCAGTTGAGAAGTTTACACTTGGTGACAAGCCCGCATTTGAAGATGTTGCCAGAATCGCAGATCGGTACATGGATGGGTTTGCAAGTGGTGAGTGGGACACAGTAAGAGTTGCCTATATGCGATTTGAATCAAATGCAAAACAGGTCGCTGAAATTATCCAACTGCTTCCATTATCACAAGATGCAGACGGGGAAAAAGGGGGAACGACTGCAAACTACGATTTTTCACCATCAGCGGAAGACATCCTTGATGATCTGCTCCCACGAAGTGTAAAGACAACACTTTTTCAAGCGTTTAACGACGCTGCAGTGAGTGAACAAATCATGCGAATGGTTGCAATGAAAGCTGCTACCGAAAACGCTAATGATCTAGGAAAAGATCTTCGCCGTGATTACAACCGCGCCCGTCAAGCCCAAATCACAACCGAACTCACCGAGATCATCTCGGGAGCAGCAGCACTCGAGTAATATTCGATGCCACTCTATACGAGGACAGGCGATGACGGAACAACGGGAACATACGGCGGCGGGCGTGTAGAAAAAAACAGTGCGCGGATCCATGCTATTGGGGATATTGATGAGTTAAATGCTGCAATTGGTGTTGTGCAAGATGTAGCACTTTTGCAATTGCAGTCACTCCTGTTTGATGTCGGGGCGGATCTTGCCACTCCCGAGGAAAACGATCAAGTTCGCCGTATCGATATGGATGACATTGCGTTTCTAGAATCTTGGATTGATACCGCAGACGGACAAAACGACAAATTAAAAGTATTCGTCCTACCCGGAGGCTGTGCGGCATCGGCTCAACTACACCTTGCACGCACAGTTTGTAGAAGAGCAGAACGAAGTGTCATTACACTGATACAACAAAACGGCTGTTCTTCAGAGATTCTTATTTTTATTAATCGACTCAGCGACCTCTTGTTCGCACTTGCAAGGTTGGCAAACAAACAAGCAGGTGTTGAAGACATTCCATGGACACCTAGAGCAAAGGAACAATCATGACTATTCGAATTGGCATCAACGGTTTTGGGCGAATTGGACGACTTGTCTACCGAGCAGCCGCACTTTCTGACGATTTTGAAATCGTCGCGATCAACGATCTTGTTCCCGCCGACAACCTCGGCTACCTCCTCCAATACGACACCACGCACGGCACCTTCTCAAAGAAAGTGACTGTTACTGAAGACGGCTTCGATGTCGACGGACAACATACCAAGTGTTTAAGTGAACGTGACCCCGCAGCCTTGCCGTGGGGTGATCTTGGTGTCGATTACGTTCTTGAATCAACTGGCTTCTTTACGGATTATGCCGGTGCACACAAACACATCGAAGCAGGCGCAAAACGCGTGCTCATCTCCGCGCCAACCAAAACACCAGATGAGGTTCCAACATTTGTACACAAGGTGAACTGCGGTTCGTACGACCCAGAACAACACACGGTCATTTCAAATGCGTCATGTACAACAAATTGCCTTGCTCCAATTGCAAAAGTCATTGACGATGCGTTTGGAATTGACGAGGGACTCATGACGACGATTCACGCTGTAACGGCAACCCAGCCAACCCAAGATGGACCGACGAAGAAGGATTATCGCGGTGGACGAAATGCGTACATGAATATTATTCCTGCAAGCACCGGCGCAGCAAAGGCAGTTGGTCTTTGTTTACCACAACTCCAAGGTAAACTGACTGGCATGGCAATGCGAGTCCCACTCGCTGATGTCTCGGTTGTGGACTTGACAGTGAAAACAAACGAATCAACGAGTTATGAAGCCATTTGTGAAGCAATGAAAGCGGCTGCCGATGGTCCAATGTCCGGTGTGCTTGGCTACACCCAGGAGCCACTAGTGAGTGCTGACTTTATTGGCGACCCCCGAAGTAGCATTTTCGATGCTACAGCAGGTATTGGCTTAAGCGACAAGTTCTTTAAGGTCATCAGTTGGTACGACAACGAGTCTGGCTATTCAAACCGTTGCGTTGACATGATGCGCATGATGGCTGAGCAAGAATAAACTCACTAGGGGTAAGTTTATTCACGCTAAATCTGGGAACGTCGACTTCACAATTTCTACAAGATCGGCAACGTGGGACGCCGATTCATCCATCATTGCCTGTTCGCTTTCGTTGAGTTCAATTTGAACCACACGTTCGACGCCGTTTTTACCAAGCACCGCCGGAACACCGACAAACAAACCGTTGATCCCAAACTCCCCGTCACAATATGCCGCGCAAGGTAATATTCGTTTTTTATCTTTGATGATGGCTTCAGCCATTTGGACGCTGCCACTTGCGGGGGCGTAGTACGCACTTGTGCCCATCATTTTTACAATTTCCCCACCACCAGCTTTTGCTCGATCAACACAAGCGGTAACCGTTTCTTCTGGAAGAAGTTGCGATATTGGGATGCCATGTACCGACGTGTATCGCGGTAGCGGAACCATGTCGTCTCCGTGGCCACCAAGTAGCAATGCTTGAATGTCTTCAACGGAAATATCGAGTTCCATTGCAAGGAACGCTCTAAATCTCGCAACATCAAGACAACCCGCTTGACCAACGATTCGGTTGGTTGGGAAACCAGATGCTTTCCACGCGGTATACACCATCGCATCGAGTGGGTTTGACACAATAATCATGACTGCGTCTGGTGCTGCTGCAGCAACCTGCTCAGAAACAGACTTAACGATTTTTACATTTGTTGCAATCAAATCATCGCGGCTCATGCCGGGCTTTCGGGGGATGCCAGCAGTCACAATGACAACATCGCTGCCTTCAACATCTTTGTACTCACACGTACCGGTGATGTTTGCATCAAACCTCTCCATTGGGCTCGCACAAACAACGCCAACCGCATCAGGAATGTCTACCAATACGACATCGCCAAGTTCTTTAGATGCTGCCCAGACAGCACAACTTGCACCAACATTTCCTGCACCAATAACACTGATTTTTGCTCGTCGCATTTTAGATTGAACCCTATCTTGTTCGTTTTCATTGAAAACGGCACATTCTACACCAATCAGAACAACCCCTGTGGCTATGCTACATACATGTTAAAACAAATCATGATTGGTGGTATCGTTGGTGGCATCACTCTGTTTTTGTGGGGATTCTTTTCATGGGCTGTAATGGATTGGCATTTCGCTACGCTCCAGTCGGACGAGGGGATCAACAAGGTAGTTGAGAACATTGACAAACACTTACCTGGGACGGGAGTCTATTACTTTCCACCGATGACATTTGAAATGGATGATGAAGAAAAAATGGAGGCGTGGACGGAACTTCACAGAACAAAACCTCACGGCATGATTTTTTATGTCGCGACTCCCGGAGATCCTATGCCCCCGATCCGACTCGTTCGCGGTTTTCTCGCTGATGTCATTGCTTCGATGATGGCTACGATTTTGTTAGTCATGGCGTTACCGAATCTCTCTTCTTATTGGAACAGAGTGCTCTATGTTACATCTTTGGGTGTTTTTGCAATCATGTCAGTTCATTTGGTCAACGGAGTGTTTCATGACATGCCCCTGAGTTGGACCGCGGGAGTTGGGCTTGACCTTGCTGCCTCGTGGCTAAACCAAGCCATGCATAAACTTTTACCAGTTCTACTTATTTGTATTGGTGGATGCACACATGCTCCTGAAACGGGCAGGTCACAATTTATTGTGATGTCGCATGCACAAGAGATGAAACTTGGACAAGATGCGTTTAGTAAAATATTAAAAGAAGAAACACTTGTAACCTCTGGGAAAAATTACGAGATGGTGCAACGTGTTGGGGAAAGGGTCGCGATTGCTGCTAATGGGTTATATCCAAACGCTGTTCAAGGTTACAAGTGGGAGTTTGCACTGATCAAGAATGAAGAAATGGTGAATGCGTGGGCATTGCCCGGGGGCAAGTGTGGGATCTATACAGGCTTGTTGCCTATCACGGAAAATGAGGACGCACTTGCAATTGTGATGGCACACGAAGTAGCGCATGTTGTTGCAAGTCATGGAGCCGAGAGATCAAGCCGAGCGATGATTTCCACAATTATTGCGGGGGTTGCGATGAACAAAATGAATAAACGAGATCGTACTCCTGTGCTTGCTGCATATGGGCTTGGCGTTGCACTGCCGTTGTCTCGTGGCCAAGAAGCTGAAGCTGATCAACTTGGTCTCTACATTGCTGCATATGCTGGTTACGACCCCCGCCAAGCAATACCACTGTGGAGAAGAATGGAAAAATCGGGCAAGAAGGCGCCGTTTGAATTTATGTCAACACACCCAACATCCAAAACTAGAATGAACCAAATTCAGGGATGGATACCTAGGGCGATGATGTATTACGACAACGCCGTTACGCACGAGGCAGCACTGCAGCAGTAAACTTTCCGCGGGACAGATTCTAGCACGGACCCCAGTTTCCAACGATCATCAAAAGATCACTTACGTTGACAACACCGTCTCCGTTTACGTCTGCTGATGATCCTGTTTCACCCCAAACACCAATCACCATAAGAAGATCAGAAACGTCGACGTTGTTATCACCGTTTATATCACTTGGACAATCATTAGGTGCGACGATCACAAATGGCAGATCGTTCGTGTCGTCGTAATTACCACCGGAATTGTCTTGAATGACGCGAACCCACACGGTCTCACTGGGTACGTCTGGGACTACCCAATCATATGTGTGGATACTTCCCGAGGAACTGTCCCCAGCGGGTAAGTCGGTCGCAACAACATGCCACGGACCAGTTTGACTCTCAGTTGCGTAGTGCAAGTCCCAGTTTTGTGTATCGTGGGCTATTGTGACTCGCCAAGAAATTTCGTACGTTGAACCTACTTCTAGGACATCATTCCCAGTGGGAGTAAGCAAAGTTACATGACCGAGGGCTGTTGAAGAAAACAGTACACAGCATGCAATTGTTGTTAGTTTTTTCATGGGGGGGGTTCTCCTTCGTGCAAAGTCTATTCGTAGAATGGGGGAGATTGGTTCCAACGGAATAAATAGCCTAAAAAAGGACCTAGACGTATCGTCTAGGTCCTTTGAGTATGGGCCAGAGTGGACTCGAACCACCGACCTCACCCTTATCAGGGGTGCGCTCTAGCCAGCTGAGCTACTAGC
>JYMV01016353.1_pt1 | contig 14377 bp, 4 predicted proteins | sample 338911 | NCBI WGS metagenome assembly JYMV01 (sample SAMN03354496, study PRJNA234377) | hydrothermal vent metagenome | biome: Deep sea; feature: Hydrothermal plumes at the Eastern Lau Spreading Center, Western Pacific Ocean; material: Seawater | place: Tonga | collected 2009 | depth 2000 m m
CAAGGTTATTGCCGCGGCTCCAGTTGGCTGTATCAGCCAACTGCAGTCGGTGCTGTTGTTGTAATCGTTTATACCGCTGCCATCATCAAACGAACCGCTTGCGGTAGTAAGATTGGTTGTGCCGGAACAATACGTGGGTGTCGTAGAGGTATAAGAGGCAGACCAGCCTGCTGCGGTGTTCGAAATATCTGAAGTAAACCGTACTAACATGTCACCCCCTGTGGATGTAACCGAGGATGGTACGCTGCTTCCACTAAAAGACCCAAGTACCGTGGCGGAAGTAGTTGTTCCGTCATATACGGTCACGTAGTCATAATTCAATTCCGTATCAAAAGCACTGAACGACAAGGTAACTGTAACTGCCCCGGTTGGCTGTATCAGCCAACTGCAGTCGGTGCTGTTGTTGTAATCGTTTATACCGCTGCCATCATCAAACGAACCGCTTGCAGTAGTAAGATTGCTTGTGCCGGAACAATACTGTGCTGATGTATTTTCAAATTTAAAAGTCAAAAGGGATAACAATATTATCCCAACGATTAATGAGAAATTTCGAGTTCTATTTTCTAAGTTATTCAAATTACAATTTTTCATTTTCTGACTGTTTTAGAATATGTTTATTATAAATATTGTTACAAATCTATGCTGTTTACAATAAAATGCCATCACACTGTGGGGTGAAATTATAAATCGTTTATATTTAGACGTGATCTCAATCACTTTTCAAATACTTATTGAGCAGCCCATTAAATAATTATAGCACGATTACCTTTATCATATTAATTGAATTATTTGTTCGCACTATCACAAAGTAAGCTCCAGCAGGCAAATGTGAAAGGTCTATGGCTGTTTTACTTACTGAGCTTTCGTCAAATACTTTTCGGAACACCTGGTCACCTGTAACAGCCATCGCTTCTATTATGAAACTAGAAGCATCAGTATTACAAATTTCGACATTTACCAACCCTGTTGTTGGGTTTGGAAAAACACTTAACTCAATAATATCTTCTTGCAAATCATTGATGCCAGTTGGCGAAACTTCTATAATCGCAGAAGCGATACAACCTGCCTGGTTGCTTACGATCACACTGTAAGCACCTACGTCACTTATAGACAAGGCATTGTCCGTGGATCCAGTTGACCATAAATAAGAAGTAAATACTTCGTTTGTCGAAAGAATTACTGAATCCTTAGTGTCGATGATTCCGTTACTTATAATAGAAACATTTACAGGTACATTTTGAAACAAGCCCTCTCCAGTAAAAGTTGATTGAAGGCCAGAACTTGTGTATTTAACGTTTACCACATCATTATAATCAATTTTCAGTGATCCATTTCCACTGGAAAACTCATCAAAAACAAAAGCTGCAGTATATGTATTGGAGTTGGGCTGCGTTTCTACAGCAGTTAGGGTTATTCCGTTTGTGTCAGCACCGGAATACACCTTTACAAGAACCTCATCGATAACATTAGATGAATTAAAAAGAGAAAAATCCGTTACTGTGACAACCCCAATGTCACCATAACAGTAATAGCCCGCCTTGTTCAAACCTACATACACCATATTGTCGGTGTTTTCGAAAACAGTAATGTAGAATTCCACTGAATCTGAAAGCCCTGCAGGATCGCTTACCAATACCTTCACATAATTGAGGCCTATCATGCTGTTATCAGGTGTCCACAGGATCAACCCATTGTTCATTCCTATAGTCATATTTACTGGGGCGTCCAACAATTTGAAGGTCATGTTCTCTCCATCGGGTTCGTTGCTAACCGTCAGATGGGAATATGCCACGTTGACAAAAGCCACTGCCGGAAAGGTTTGCGGCAAAATAGAAGGGACATTATTCAGGGTAGAACTGATGTAATTCACCACAACAATATTGGAAATTCCGCTTTCATTAAAGAGCGAGTCAACAGCAGTTACGAAGAACCTATACTCTTTTCCAGGCACGAAGTTCTTGAACTCAAACTGCTCTATCATGCCAATATTGAAAGCTTGTGAACTATAATCAGGATTTTCACCGTCCTCTGCAACATAAACATTGTAGCGCATACTGATACTGTTTGTATTTGTCCACTTGAGTGTGATGGAAGTATCAGACTGTATGGATACAAGGTTGATGGGTGCAGAAGGCGCTCCGGCAGCGATGTGCATGACCGAGTTAGGAGAGTATGCCACAACCGGAGCATGATTTGTATCGGTCATTACAGCATATATATAGTACTCGCCTGTAGGAATATTCGTGCGCAACCATGTGTGCTCGTCTTTGATTTCGTCTTCAGAGATACTGCTAATGATCTTCACACCGTTTGCTCCACTATTATCGTTATCATAGTATAGGTCAATCATGGCATCACTATCAGGATCTGAATCATCCCAACGAATAATCGTTGAGCTACCATTATTTTGCAGGCTATCGAGCAAAATAACTGAAGGCATTTCAGCTCCGATTACATCTAGGTAAATATTCCCATTGGTACTGGGAACATTAACTTCATACATCCCCATCACAGGATGCTTAAACGTAAAAAACGCTTTGTTGTCAATAGTGTTTTCGCTATAAAACGTATTCGCATACTGCCCAACTGTTTGTGGAGTGACAATACTTCCATCTGGAAGAACCACTTCGCACTGCGGCATTCCTGTACTATCCTGTACCCTGACTATCATAGCTGGAGTAGCTGTTTGAAGATTAAACATTTCCGTTAAACCAGTGGGTTTTATCTGAGAGTTGCTATTATTAATAATAAGACTTCTTCCTTCAAACCTGTTCATCGCTTGCAAGACATTATTGTTCAGCAATCGACTTTTCTTACCGCCTCCAAAAAGCACATCGTTCCAGTTCACGTAACCCGTACCGAAATCAGAAACAAATCCGGTTCCATTCCATTCGAGAAGATAGTGCAGATCGAAATATGCAATGGTGGTATTACCGGCTGCAATCGAATTCTTAACAAAGTTATCGGTTTGTGCCACCTGATAAGGTAGATTAATTACACTATTAAGCTGATCATATGGAAATCCGGAACCATTGGGAATATACAGCTTGGCAAGCATCGTTCCTTCAAAATTAATTTCCCCACTACCCCAATACATACTTGCAGCAATCGTTCCATCTAAGACCTGTCCAAACTTGGTTTTTCCACCAATCATGATATTATTACCGGTAACCTCAACAAACACATTCACAACCTGGTGATTAAATATCTTCAATCCGGCGGTTCCTTTAAGCGATTGTGCCCATCTATATTGTAATCCCACATTGTTGAGTTCGACAATATCAAAGCTTCCTTGCAGGGTAGGAACGATTTTACAGGCAAGGTTCAATTCCAGTGGAGGCACATTCAATCCACCTACACTTCCAGATAGTTGTGAAATAGAGAAACCCGTTGCAGGAATGGATACTGGTGAAGAAGGCGCAACAGAAGCCCCCAATGCACTAAGACTGCCCCCAACCAAGGTAACACTGGCGCCTACCTCAAAGTTCATCACGCCCAACTTGGCTGATCCGGTAAATTTATCGCTGATGGTGTTAAAGCTTAGCGATAGATTCTTTAATTCTGCCGTTCCGTTAGACAGGCCGATGTTGTTAATGTTTATGTTCCCTACAAGATCAATGCCGGCACTTTGCGTTATCTGCAGTGTCGTTACCTGCACCTGGTAGTGGTTCATCACTTCCGGAAGCTTAAGCTTTCCTGTGATTCTTATCCCATCGGCCAGCATCTTCATCTTTTTGATCTTCACATTTAGGCCTGCAAGTTTGAACATATGGTTGATCTGTGTCGTCACAATCGCATTCAGGATATCGTTTTGAACAGAAAAATCAAACGGACCCTGGTAAAGGTCAACTTCACCCTGATTGAAAATTCCAGGCATATATATTTTACAATTGCCAGAGATCGTCATATTGCTTTTATTTACAGTAATATCCCCATCAAAATACAAAATGCTATTAATATTGACATCCCCACTGGCCTGAAACACATTTGTTGTATTATTCGTTACCGTGTTTGCATTTACAGTCAACAAACCTATTTGCACCGAGTTTGATGGAGGCTGCGTTGCTGGAATGGTAACATTGAAACTATAGAGCAAGGTTCCTCCGGAAGCATCCCGAACCTCCCCTGCCATGGTTCCCGGTGAACCAACAGGTGTACCCTGAAAATACCTTTCCGTAGCTGAACCTCCAGATAGTTCAGATATATTTACTACATCAGCAATACTAAAACCCATACCTGAAATAAGGTTAGATCCATATACTGTAAAAGTAGTTTGCTGATAAGCAACAACCGTAGTCGGAGAAACTGCCGTAACCACCGGTCCTCCACCAGAGTTTGTGCTTGTATAAGAGGCAGCCCACCCCATAGCAGTTGCCGAGCCATCAGATGTAAAATGCAATAGCATCGCACCTCCCGTAGACGTAACAGTACCAGGTATTGTACCGCCACTAAAGGTTCCAAGTTGGGTAGCCAAAACACTTGGGCCATCATATACTGTCACAAAATCATACCCTGATTCTGTGTCAAAAGAAGAGAAATTCAGTGAAATTGATGTAGACCCTGATGGTTGAATCAACCACTTACAATCGGAATTATCTCCGTAATCAATGGTACCACTACCATCATCAAACGTTCCTGCTGCAGCTGTCAGGTTTGTGATGCCACTGCAACTACTTCCGCCACCACCACCGGTAACGCTAACATTAATATAACAAGTTTTTATTTTAGTATCAGAGCCGGACCCATTTGCAACAATTAGTTCTACCGTATAACATCCAGCGATACTATATACGATATTCATCGGATCTTTTCCTGAAGACGTGGCAGGCAAGCCCCCGGTAAATGTCCACGACCAAGAGGTTGGTGCGTTGGTAGAAAGGTCCGCAAAACTTACACTATCGCCTTCCGTAATATTAACTGTAGAAGTACTAAAATTAGCAACTGGGCTGTTACCCCCACCTCCTCCACCGTTTGAGGTATAGCTCGCTCCCCACCCTGATTGTTCGACACTGCTGTCTGTAGTAAAATGAATAAGTATACTGCCTCCGGTGGAATTAATTACAGGCGGAAGGTTAGATCCACTGAACGACCCCAGAGATGGAGCTGAAACTGTGTTTCCATCATACACATCAACCAGATCGTATCCTGTCTCTGTATCAAATGCGGTAAATGTAAGCTGTACCGAAGTTGCACCTGTCGGCTGAATGAGCCAGAAACAATCAGCGTTGCTACTATAATCATTTATACCGCTCCCGTCATCAAAAGAAGCTAAAGATGCAGTTAATGGAGTAGTTCCACTACATGTTTGCGCCTGTACATATTGACTGCCAGAAAATTCGATTATCAGGAGAAATATTAAGGTTGATATAACACCTTTAATAATATTATTTAAAAACAGGGCTTTTTTAGTGATTTTATCACTTAACGCTATTGTTGCTTTTTGGTGATTTGTATTTTTAATTATCATGCCGTTTTGTTTTTTGTTTAAAATTAGGTTCTCTCGAACTTTCAATTGCAAAAGTAAACACCTTGCAACTTTTGAGTCTCACACGTAGGGGTGGAAATGGGTTGCTAATTATCATCCTTAGGGGTGAAATAAAGTAACCCTTACTCACAATAACCAGATGAGTTACATCAGTCCATGGCTACAAAACGGTTGACGGCTTTCGACTAGGTAGAAGGGTTGGTTTTGTTTGAAAAAACAGCTTTTGCAAAGCCTTATGTGTTATGGGCTCGTAACAATAATCAATTTGTTCACTACCTGCTCCTTATAAATAAGTCTAACCAAATATATTCCTGAGGGTAGGTGTTTTACAGATACTGTTTCCTTATTTGACAAAGGGTTTAGCAAGGTTCTCTGTAACAATTGTCCATTCAATGAGTAGATCTCACTGCTGCTTATTCCGCCTGCGTTACTTTCAATATTGAATTGGTCTATGGCAGGAATAGGGTATATGGAAATGTCAGTTGATGTATTCTGTGATATACTAAGCCAATTATTCGGTGTTCGGATAAGCTGCACCTCAGCCTCATAACTACCCAGATACTCTTCAAAGAACGGGGTTACCATGAACTTGTAGTCAATATCATGAACAGTGGCACTGAGGTTAATGGTGCTCATTTCAATGTCATCGTAGAAATCGCTCCATGAAGTTCCATCAAAGGAATTAAAGATTACATCATTTGAATAACTTCCGCCGGTACTACTATTATAACTGTCATGCAACCTCGTGTAAATTTTGTAGTCATAACCGGAAGCCAGCGGGATCCGATAGTAATCCTTATCACCTATATCATGAATATTTGATCCAGCTGTAAAGAAAGTCGCTGAATTCTGATTCCAGGCAAGTGAAACAAAATGTGCATTGACTTCGGTATCGTTGTCTTCATAATTATCAGGAGCGTATAAAAAAAATGTTAAACCGACTACATCTACTTCTATCGAGTTGGGATAGGTACCGGATGCGATCATCGCCCATGTCCCACCATTCGGTTTGTGCCACATAATGAACTTGTAGCTCCCTGGATCGTAAGAAATACCTGGGTTATTAAAGACAAGTACCTTTGAAAGATTAGCTCCAATGGTTGTTGATGTAAGACCCAATTCATCCAACCAGTTGTTGTTGTTATCATACAAGTCCATGGATATCTCTCCGGAGAATGTAGAGGGACTGTTGTTAAGCACTGCGAACTCGATCTGAAACGGTTCATCAACCTCTACAGGTTCAGGGGAAACCACAATATTACCGTTTGAGATCAAACCCATTGGATTGATACCGCCTGCCGTTACGTTCAGTGGATTGGCAAAAACATCAGGATCAAGCAGTGCCCAATTTCCAAAGCCAGTTTTCTTTTGATAAATTCCCAGTATGTAATTACCCGGACTTATATTTAGTCCATTAGTGCTAAAGGTCACTGTTGAATAATCAAATGATGCAATAGAAATAATTTGTTCACCAAAATCTGTTATAAAACTATTATTAAGATCAAACAACGATACTTTAACGCGACCATTAAAAGAGGTATTTCCATAATTAGCAATATCAGTAGTGATATTAAATGATTGGTTAGGAGCTATTGTCGGAGAAGACAAATTAAGGTTATCAAACAATTTGATTGCGACATTTGATACAAGGGGAACAATCTCAATAATCGCACTTTGCGTCTGATTAAAAGTATAAGTTGATCCGGGATTCAGATTATTGATCTGAAAATAGCCATCTTGTGAGCCACCCCATCCCCAGTTCAAATGAAACTTATCATTCTGATCATATCCATCTACCACAAAGGCATGACCTGCCTGAGGGTTTGGGCAAAACCCACTGTGGTAAACAGGCCTGGACTGATCAAGCTCACCTTTGATTAAATTTATCCAGGCAGTCAAGGAATATTGGCTTCTCTTTATGTGATTAGCAGAGCTACTATAACCAAAATAGGTTTCCAGGACATCTGGGACTTCCTGACTAAATGCTCCACTACCACTCGGGCTATAGTTCATGTCTAAAGCAACTCCAACATGAAACATGAGTTGTGCAATTGCTTTCTTTTGTGTTTGAGAAGAGCCCATATTGATTTGATCAGGCATATTACTCCAGTTATAGGTCGTAGATCCAAAATTTGCTGATAGGGTACCATAAGCATTGTGATAGTAAGAATGACTGCCGGTTCCCTGACTGGGATGGTTGTAGTATTTCATGATCTGGGATGCTGCACTTACTACACATCCTGCTGGCGAATTGTCTGGGCAATTCATATTGTAATAGGGAGACTGGTTCCATTTTGTGGTAAGCAGCGGAGACACAGAGCTTAATTTTTCCTGAATGTTAGTGCCTGCTTCTAGATGATGCCATTGTTGGATAATTCCAGAGGTCGGATTAATATTATTATCCGTGGCTATTTTCTTGATTTCCTTTTTGTAATTAAAAAGCAGTTTTATCAAGCCTGGTGGAGCTTCCTGGAGATCGAACGTCCCCTCATAACTATAGCCAAGTACTGGAAAAGCCTTGTCATCGCCTGCTATGATCACGAAACCATTGTCGCTGCCAAATACATAGTAGGCCACATGCTTGCCCCCTCTATCGTCAGTGTATTCACTGGAATGAACTAATGCAATGTTCGGCAGCCCGGCTTTTGATGTATTTCCTGACATGGCCAACTGAGTTTGTGCAACTTTCACTGCCTTTTGCAGGCTCACTTCTATAGAGCATGCGGTAATATAGGTTGCAAGCAACCCAATGGATAGAAGAAGTTTCTTGATCATTGGTATGTAGTTAATTGTTCGATGTTCCTGGTTTCCTATTAAGATAAACCAAGGTAGATTATGACTTTAACATAATCTGCTTTAAATAATGATGAATGCCGCAATGAAGCATAGTACAATGGCGGCTACCAGCCCTGCTTGTAATACCAAATGAAACTTCTCTTTCAATGGTTTCTGTTCTTTTGATCTGTTCATTTCTATTTCTGTAGTTTGAAAATTCTGCGTAAAATTCTAGAAAAATGTTGGAAATAGTTTCACACTTAGGGGTGAAGATAGGTTAGAAAGGTTCAATGCTTAAAGCTGGGGGTCCGAAGCCGGAAAACCAGAACAACTTTAGGATGTTTGATTCTGTTTCGAGAATCCGCTCTTTTGGTTTTTCACAGTTTTTGCATACAAATTCCAGGCAACCAGCAACAATGGGTATGAACTGTCATAGTTCATGATTTGCAAGTTATAGAATACTGTGATTCATTAAAACTGACAGTTTTTCCATTGGTTTATCAAACTGTGATCACTTCAACTCGACCATTCTTTTCACATAGGATTCGCCATTTACGGTCAGCTTAACAAGGTATACACCGTTGGCATATCCTTTTCCCACAGCACCAAAATAGTATTGATGATCTCCTGCCTGCTGCTCTTCATTGGCCAGAACAGCAATTACTTCTCCCAGCACATTGTGCACCTCTATCAGCACATGGGCATCCTTATTCAGGCTATAAGAAATCTGCGTCTCTCCACTGTAGGGGTTTGGATAGACCAAGATGGCATGACCTCCTTCTACTATCTCAAGAATACCAGGTATCGTACCTACCGTTACAAAAACTATTGTCTGATTGCCTAAGGAATCTATTACAGTTACGCTATAGGTGCCGGAACATAGATCCGTCGCCGTTGCTCCGGTCTGGTTGCCTGTATTACCATCCCATTGATAAGTATAAGGTGGTGTGCCGCCTGTAGCCGTAACAGTGGCCGTGCCATCGCATAGCCCCGCATTGGCATCCGTACTGCTGGTTGTAGCAGTGAGGGGTGTGCCACTGGACTCATTTACCATATCTGAGGTTACCAAGGTGTCGCCATTAGCATCAGTAACAGTAACATAATAGGTGCCGGCACACAAGCCTACGGCTGTGGCTGTCGCCTGGAATCCTGCACTGCCATCCCATAGATAAGTATAAGGTACAAGTCCGCCACTTACCGTTACAGTAGCAGTCGGTCGAGGAAGTGGTAGCGCTCAAGTTGGCCGTAACTCCTATTGAAGAGGTATTCGATTTAGAAGAATTGTAGTTCTTGGTTTTATCAGCTGTACAGCCGCCAAAAGGATGGATGACCTCGACCAGGTAAATAGACCCGGAAGGAGCATTCGGATTGTTATAGTTGGTGTTGTTGACTGTTACAACATCTATTGTATCAAATATCCCTGAACCTGTATCACGCATAATTTGGTAATTAAATGTACTGGTATCAAAGCCCTCATAAGGATCCCAGCTTAGCTGGGCTGTTGTCCCATTGTAGGTCAATTGCAAGTTCATCGTCTCATGGTAATCGCTCAATGCACTTTCATTGCCACAGCCATCCAATACGGAAAGCTTATAACGATATGAAGTAACGTTGGGATCAATACCGTTGGTCGAATCAGTATAATAACTCTCTGCACTATAATCAACAGAGCCTACCCAGGTATAAATACCGGCTACATTGCGATACACCCTAAAGCTATCAATATTGCTTACAGTCTGCTTCTCCCAGACCACCTCATTCTTTGTTGAACTGGAATCAACCGTGACGATGCATATCTCCTGCACCAGAGCTGAGATGGGGATCAAAACATCCACTGAATCCATGCAGCAGTAAGGGAATAAGTGCCGCCAACAAGGGCAGTATCTGTAGAACTTGTTCCCCCGCTAGTCCAGCTATAGATATAAGGTGCTGTGCCGCCAGTAACTGCTGCTTCAACAGAACCATCTGACTCGCCGCAAGTTGCATCAATAATGGAAACCGCAATAGCCAATGCATCTGGCTCCGTTATGGTGACAAGATCTGTGGCGAGACACCCATTGACGTCTGTTACATTTACCACATAATTCCCTGGAAATAATCCGACGGCTGTAGCTGTAACCTGTCCGCTATTCCAAAGGTAGTTGTAAGGAGGGGTTCCACCTGAAACAGTAACTGTAGCGGATCCATCTCCTCCAGCAGAACATGAGATGTCAACTTGAGTCATTACCGTAGTTAGTACCGCAGACCCTAGAATATAGATCGTGTCCAGAAGATTGGCACCACATGCATCAGTCACGCTGATGTAATATGTACCGGTATCCAATGCACTTACATTATCAGTTGTATCGCCAGTGGACCATAAATAAGTGTACGGTTGTGTTCCTGCTGATACAATGACGCTTGCCATTCCATCTACATTACCACTGCAAGTCACATCTGTTTTAGTACTGGCAATGCTCATTGGTGGTGTTTGGGAAACAGCAGTGTTCTTAGAAACCGTTGCTCCACATGAATCGGTAACCACAACAGTATAGGTGCCCGCCATAAGTCCAGTTGCTATCGCGCTCGATTGGGAATTAAGGTCGTCCCATGAATATGTATAGGGTGGACTTCCTCCTGAACTAGCGACCGTAGCACTTCCTGAGGAATCACCATTACAGATCACATTTGTTGTGGATGTAATAGCAGCATCTAGGACGATAGGTTCTGATATTGCCACAATGCCAGAGCTAAGACAACCATTGGCATCAGTTACATTCACGGTATAGGTGCCAGCGAATAACCCAATAATGAGAGAATCTGTTTGGCCTATATTCCAAAGATAGAGGTAGGGTGGGGTGCCGCCTGAAGGAGTCACTGCGGCCGTACCGTCTCCTCCTCCGTTACAACTTACATCAGTTGTAATGACACCGGTTGTTAGCAGTGTTGGTTCACTGATAAATATCGAGTCGATGGCAGTACATGAATTGTCATCAGTAATGGTCACTGCATAGTCACCGGTTATCAAACCCGAGATATCCTCAGATGTGGCAGTTGTTGACCACACAAAAGAGTATGGTGAGGTTCCACCGGAAACCGTTAGATCGGCAGTTCCATTACTGCCGCCATTACAGCTTACATTGGACGGTGTGACTCCCATAACCAAAGCGGACGGTTCATTCGCAATAATGGTATCATAGGCAACACAGGAATTAGCATCTGTTACAATAACGCTAACCTCACCAGCGCTGAGGTTGGTTACCGATGACGAAGTCCCGCTTGTAGACCATAGATAGGTATAACTTGCCGTCCCTCCATTGGGTGTTACACTCGCCGTTCCATCCGTTCCCCCATTGCAGGAAATATCCGTTACACCCATTGTAATTGGGAAATTGGGCGGGGAAATAATGATAGTGCTATCCAGTAAAGTACATCCAATTGCATCCATTACATTTATAGTGTAGGTCCCGGTATCCAAATTAGTTTCAGTAGCACTTGTACCTCCGCTTGACCAGGAATAGGTATATGGTAAATTCCCACCATTGATCACAATCGCGACACTACCGTCTGCATTACCACAAGTTGCAGCTTGATTAATAACATCACCTGTTACAGGAGCAGGTTCGTTGACAGTAAAAGTAGCTCCAGCCTGACATCCATTTCCTTCATCAGTAACCACCACCAAATAATTCCCTTGGGTTAGACCGCTGATATCCTGGGTGAAGAAACCATTGAGCCATAGATATGAATAGTTACCACTTCCACCTGTGACTGTAATATCGATTGTACCATCCGCACTTCCATTGCAGGTCGCATCCGTGATAAGTGCAGATACGGATGGGCTCCCAATATTACTGATGGTAACAAAAGTGGAGTCAAAACAGGAATTTGCATCTATAATTGTAACGGAATACACTCCTGGGATCAAGCCATTCTCAATTGGATTGCTGCCCCCACTGGACCATGTATACGTATAAGGCATTGACCCGCCAGATGGAAAAACAGCTGCAGATCCGTTGTTCCCACCGCAGTTCGCATCTGTACTTGACACGCTTAAGCTCATTCCAATTGGTTCATTTAAAGTAACAGACATCGATGAGATACATCCAAGAGCGCCGGTGACTACTACTGAATAAGGCCCAACCCCTAAACCGGAAATATCTTGTGTTGTACTTCCCTCAGACCAGTCGTAAGTATAGGGTGAAACAGCACCCGTAACGTTTATATCTATGGAGCCGTTTTCATTGCCTTTACAAATAGTTACATCATTTGCGGAATTGATGGTTATTACTGGCCCTCCATTATCGCTTATGGTAGCAGCTTCTGCATACATGCAACCATTGTTATCGGTGACAGTAACGGTATAAAACCCTGCTGCCAATCCGGTCACCGTTGCATTTGTTTGCTGCGTAATGTCATTCCATACGTAGCTATATGGTCCAACACCTCCTGATCCAGCAACTGTAATTGAACCATCTGCCGTATTACAATTTGAGCTAACTGTTCCGGTTACACTCATCCCTAATTGGCTGGGTTCTGTTACTACAATTGTGTCTGTCTGCCGACACCCAAAAGAATCGATTAGCGTAACTGTATATTCCCCAGCACATAATCCAGAGGCTGAACTATTGGTTGAATTCAAAAGGTCATCCCAGGCATAGGTATATGGAGGTAGACCATCAGACACCGAAATACTTGCCACACCATCACATCCCGCCTTGCAACTTGGGGCTGTGAACGAGAGAATAGGATTGAAACAAGTGGTATTGGTGACTTCAACCAGCTCACACCAGGTATTTGTACATATGGTATCTGAGAATGCCGTTAAGCAAACCCAGTAATTACCCGCAACACCATATGAATGTGGGGGATTTTGCGCTGTGGAAGTATTTCCATCACCAAAATCCCAATACCAGTCGGTAATGCCCCCAGTGGAATTATCGGTATAATAAATTGTTCGAGCAGTGTCCCTGAAATAGCTGAAATCAGCATTACAAAAATTTCCAGCTCCCACTTCAACTATATCACACCAGGTGTTTGTACAAGAATCAGCTGTGGTAATTGTAAGACAAGTCCAGTAAGATCCAGTCGCAATATATTGGTGTACAGGGTTTGGTAATAATGAGCTGTCGCCATCACCAAATGCCCAGGCATAATTAATCGTTTCGTTAGAAGCCATTTCATTAAAATAGGCGGTTTTGCTGGTATCTACCCAGACCGTATAATCAGCATTACAAGACACGCTGTCATTACCTACCGAAACCCATTCACACCAGGTAGTGTTACAACCTCCCGGGTCTGACACGGTTAAACAGACATAGTAATCCGTGGGATAGGAATAGGTATGAACAGGGTTAGCCAATGTAGAAGTAGTACCATCACCAAAATCCCATGTCCAAGAATCTACACCTGGGGAGGACATTGCAGTATAGAAAAGCGTTTTTGTTGAATCTTCAATGTAATCAAAGCTGGTATAGCAGCCACCGGTGCCTGTCAATTCAATGGTGAAATTCGCACATGTGAGGTCGTTGATACAGATGTATTTATCCACAAGGATATCGTATGCCCCGGTTGCAAATGGGGTAAAATAAATTTCTGCTTGCTCACCACAGGCATCATCATTAAAAGCAATTGAGCTTCCACCACCGGCCGGATAAATTGAAAGCTGTGTATCGAAGGAAGAGCCACATGTGGAGATCCTATACGTTAAGCCTGCCAATAAACTGGTGATTCGAACTAATTTTCCGGCTTCCAGACAAGGAATGTTAACCGAGTCTCCTACTAAGAATGGTGCGGCAAAAGTAAAGTCGACAATATTATCGTATGAACACGCTTCTTCACATTGCTCGCAGCATGTGAATACCCATCCGTCATTATTGCCGAGATCAACACTGTTTCCTCCTGCCCTAAAAGTTGCTCCACCTACGGCATTCAAATCAACAAGGTTTAGATAATCTCCACATACCAATCCACTGTCTTTGTAAATTGTAGCCTTTGATCCAGGAGATTCTGATTGTATAGATATTGGAAAACTGGCAGTTCCTACGGCATCCAGGTAGTTGTTGATTGTTTGGGTTTCCCCATCGTCAAGTGTATATGTTTTTCCAGGGGTAAGGATCAGGGTGTCAAATGTGTTGC
>JYMV01033301.1_pt1 | contig 14375 bp, 14 predicted proteins | sample 338911 | NCBI WGS metagenome assembly JYMV01 (sample SAMN03354496, study PRJNA234377) | hydrothermal vent metagenome | biome: Deep sea; feature: Hydrothermal plumes at the Eastern Lau Spreading Center, Western Pacific Ocean; material: Seawater | place: Tonga | collected 2009 | depth 2000 m m
GGAGTTGTAGAACTTTTCATAAGTGCTTCGGTTGCCAATGAGAAACCGGGTTTCGATCATAGAGGTTTTGATGGTCAGATCCTCCCGGGCAAGTTTTATGCAGTCTTTAATCGTACGGGAGCTGTGCCCGATTTCCATGTCGAATCCCCAAATAACCGAAAGCGCATCCTTAATGAAAGTTTCAGTGAGAGGCTGGGGTTTTGCGGAAAGAAGAAACAACAGGTCGATATCTGAAAGTGGATTGAGTTCCCCCCGGCCATAACCTCCCACCGCAATGAGAGAAAAATCTTCCAGGACGCCGGCTTCGGCATAAACCTCAAGTTGTGTCATGGAAAGAAGGACATGCCGGATGACTTCATCGATCAGGCTGGTATGGGCCTGGATGATTTCGCGTCCGCCGATTCCTGAGCGATGCCAGCTCTTGATCCTTTCCTTCTCCTCGTACAATAATTTTTTAAAGGCTTGGAAATAGGGCAGTCTTTGCCGGGGATCGGGCGGAATATTCTTTACCTGGCTGAAATCAATCGCCAGTCGGTATACATGTTCAGAAATGTCCATAAAGGAAAAATTAGCAGGGAAAAGAGTTTATTTAAAAAGAATAAAACAATTATCTCATATTTCAAACATTGTTCATTCCCGTATACATAGGAAGGCTTCCCGAACTGTTTTGCTTGCCTCTCTCTCGGTTCATTTTTTCGGTGCTTTTGTGGGGAATGGTCTGACCAAAATTGCTTGACAAGAAGGGGCTAATAATTTAGCTTAACCGTTCTTCTAACAGACATTAGATGCTGCACTTTCCTGTTATTTCTACCACTCGCGATTTGGTTATTTTAGCAATTCGTTATTTAGATAAATTCAATCTGGGATTGCGGGAATAATAAACCGAGAAGGCTAAGGAAAGGTAGATATTTATTTTTTAAAGTAATTTCTTATTGGGGTAAAGACGATGTCAGAACAACCAGATATTATTTATACGAAAGTGGATGAAGCGCCTCAGCTTGCGAGTGGATCTTTTCTTCCCATCATACAAGCATTTACCCAGGCGGCAGGGATTAACGTGGGTACAATGGATATTTCGTTAGCCGGACGGATCATTTCTCAATTTCCTGAGAGACTCAAACCGGAGCAGCAGCAGCCGGACGATTTGGCTTTATTGGGTGAATTGGTACTTCAACCCGATGCCAATGTTATCAAGCTTCCTAATATCAGTGCTTCCAATCCCCAAATTAAGGCGGCTATCGAAGAATTGCAATCGCAGGGCTATGATCTTCCGGATTGCCCCGAAGATCCGCAAAATGATGACGAAAAGAAAATTAAATCCAAGTACGACAAAGTTAAGGGAAGCGCGGTCAACCCTGTTTTGAGACAAGGGAATTCGGACCGCAGGGCCGCCGTTTCGGTCAAAAATTACGCAAAGAGTAATCCGCACAAAATGGGCCCATGGTCCAAGGACTCCAAAACGAATGTCGCGACCATGAAGAGTGGAGATTTTTGCTCCAACGAAAAATCTACGACCATTACCGACCAATCAGCAGGAAACGGTAAGATTGAATTTGTGGCCGAGGATGGAAGCATCACGGTGTTGAAAGATAAAGTTTCCTTTGAGACGGGCGATGTAGTCGATGCGACCAATATGAGTTGCAAGGCTTTACGCCAGTTCATTAAAGAGCAAGTAGCGGAAGCAAAAAAAGCCAATGTTTTACTGTCTTTGCACATGAAGGCCACCATGATGAAAGTTTCCGACCCTTTGCGGACCTGTTTGAAAAGCATGCGGACGTTTTTGAAAAACTAGGTGTGAACGCCAATAACGGTTTAGGCGATGTTTACGCAAAGATAAAGAGTTTGCCCGCCGACCAACAGAAAGAAATCGAAGCGGATATTCAGACCTGCATCAAGAATGGACCGGATCTGGCGATGGTGGACTCCGACAAAGGCATCACAAATTTTCATGTTCCGAGTGACATCATTGTCGATGCTTCCATGGCCGCTACGATTCGTACCTCCGGGCAAATGTGGGGCCCTGATGGCAAGGCCTATGACACCCTGGCCATGATACCGGATAGCAGTTATGCCGGTATTTATCAGGCGACCATCGATTTTTGTAGAGAGAATGGCGCATTCGATCCAACCACTATGGGAACGGTGCCTAACGTTGGCCTCATGGCAAAAAAGGCGGAGGAATACGGGTCTCACGATAAAACATTTGAAGCGGCTGGAAAAGGCACCATCCGATTGCTTGATGGGGCTGGACAAGTTCTGCATGAGTTCGATGTAGAAGAGGGAGATATCTTCCGCGCTTGTACGGTAAAAGATATAGCCATCAAAGACTGGGTTAAACTGGCTGTCAATAGAGCCCGGCTCTCTGCAACCCCTGTTGTTTTTTGGTTGGACAAGAACAGGGCGCACGATGCCCAGATTATCGAAAAAGTAAACCTCTATTTGAAGGATCACGATACCAACGGCCTGGACATTCAAACTATGGCACCGGTGGTTGCAATGAATCACTCCCTCAAACGTGCTAAAGAAGGCAAGGATACTATTTCCGCAACGGGGAACGTCCTGCGGGATTATCTGACCGATCTGTTCCCAATTCTGGAGCTGGGCACGAGCGCAAAAATGCTCTCAATCGTACCGCTTATTAATGGCGGAGGTCTTTTTGAGACCGGAGCCGGAGGGTCTGCTCCTAAACATGTTCAACAGTTTCTCAAAGAAGGGCATTTGAGATGGGAGTCTCTGGGAGAATTTTTGGCTCTATCTGAATCTTTGGCGCACTTGGGCCGAACAAAGGACAATAAAAAAGCTGCAATTCTGGCGGAAACCCTGGAACGGGCTAGCGGCACGTTGATGGATAATAAAAAGTCGCCCGGTCGTGAGGTCGGCCAGTTGGATAATGCAGGCACCCATGTTTACGAAACGCTTTATTGGGCGCAAGAACTTGCTAAACAAGATGGTGATGCGGACCTTAAAGCGAGTTTTACTCCAGTTGCCAAGGAACTTGAGGCAAAACTGGATGTCATTTTTGACGAGATGAAGGTTTCCAATGGAAAGCCTAAAGATATCGGTGGCTATTATCTGCCGGATCCAGAAAAGGTTAAGGCGGCGACACGTCCGAGCGCAACCTTCAACAAAATATTGGACAGCTTGAATAATTGATCTTGTGGAGAACCTTCGCTGGCAACGAGCGATAGCTCTACTTAGCTAGCACAGAGCTATCTCAGCTCAGGAAGCCATTACCAAATTTCCACCGGGCGTGGCCCGGCGGCTATTAACAGGTCAAACCTGGTTCAGGTTTGCTTTCATGTAGAGGACTGCTATGCCAAGCGCAAGAAAAAAAATCACGGTAGTTGGCGCGGGTCAGGTTGGCTCCACCGTTGCTCAGTTGACAGCTTATAAAAACCTCGGCGATGTAGTGTATTATTGAAGGGGTCCCGCAAGGAAAAGCTCTGGATTTGCAGGAGTCGAGTTGCCTGCAGGTTTTCGATAGCCTGGTGACAGGAACCAACGATTATAAAGATACCGCGAATTCGGATATTGTGGTGATCACGGCGGGCTTGCCTCGTAAGCCGGGCATGAGCCGCGAAGATCTTCTCGCTACCAATGCTAAAATTGTTCAATCGGTGACAAAGCAGATCATGGAGCATTCCCGCGATCCGATTGTCATTGTGGTGTCGAACCCGCTGGATGCCATGGTGTACATGGCCAAGAAAACCGGGAACCTGCCTAAGAACAAGATCATCGGCATGGCTGGCGTGCTCGACTCGGCCCGTTTGCGGACTTTTGTTTCGCTGGAGTTGGGATGCTCACTGGTGGATGTGGACGCAATGGTTCTTGGGGGGCATGGCGACTCCATGGTTCCGCTACCCCGTTACACTTCAGTATCGGGCATCTCGATCACCGAATTGATGACTCAGGAACAGATCGACCGGGTGGTGGAACGCACACGAAAAGGCGGGGCGGAAATCGTCGGGCTGCTTAAAACCGGCAGTGCCTTTTACGCGCCCGGCGCTTCAGTCGTGAAAATGATTGAGGCGATTTTGCAGGACAAACGCCGCATTCTCCCTTGTACCGCTTACCTGGAAGGGGAGTACGGCTGGAGCGGGATATTTTTTGGTGTTCCCGTCATGATGGGCATCCACGGAATCGAGAAGGTCATTGAACTGAAAATGACCGAGGAAGAAACGGCCGCCCTGAATGCATCAGCGCAGGATGTGAAAAAAACCTGCGATGAAGTAGACGCGATTCTTGCGCAATCCAAATAAAAGAAAACCACCCCCGTACAGATCTCAGAATAATCTGCACGGGGTTTTTTTATTGCCGCGATAAGCTGAACTCTTCATAAATGGTCACCCCTTCCGGTTTGCCATCGCATTCCAAAGTGATGGTGTTCCAGAATTTTTTTCGTGCTTTCCACCGGGGACTCCATTTATCATCCGGATTATCCTGCACGCATACCCGCCAGACCGTTCCTTTCAAAACATCCCGTGAGATATCCAGGATAATAAAATGGTTCATCAGTGCCCTTTTGGCCAACGCGTCAAATACATCTTTTGGCGCGGTGTGCTTTTCATTTTTCTGCATGTCGGCAAAAGGTTTAAAGGTGGCTCCGCCTCCACCTGAAACAATGTGGATCGTTCCGTCCCCGCTTTGGTATTTCCCGGATTCTGATTTGACAACCTTGAATGCGCCATCCTCGACCGGGCTCATGGAATGAAACCGTTCGTAAGAGTGCTGGTTGCCCGCAAACACCAGGTCGGGTTTCAGAGCATTCAACTGCTTTAGAGCCGTGTGGCGTTTGTCCAAATACCATGCGGTGGTGAGTGCCGGTTCATGGACGGCGAGAATGACCCAGAGGCCTTTTTTTCGGGCTTCTGTAATACGCGGCTGTAGCCACGGGGTTGGGTCCTGCCAGGGATAATGATGGATAATCCCTATCAGCGTGTTACCCACCACCCGGGTGCCTTCAAAATTACGAGGTTGTGGATTGTGTTGGTCAGAACGATCGAAACCGGAGTCAAGAGGGTCGATTTTATCCCAGCAACCCGAAGCTTTCGGTTTCCATTTTTTTGGTGGCAGGTCGTTATCGCCAGCGACAAAAAGGCGCAGGGGATAAGGCACGACCAAAGTTTTTTTGATTTCCTCTATGTATCGGTCCGGGCAGGAGTTGGGAAACGGTTCAGGCTGGTAAACGAAATCGCCAAGATGCAGTAACGCGTCCGGTATTTTATTGCGCATGGCATTTTGCACGGCAGAAAAACCTGGTGCGTAACCCCGTTCGCCGGTTCCGGTATCACCGACTATGGCAATGCGCGTGGTAGTACCTTCCCCCATGGAACAATTCACAAATAGCGCGAGAGCCAGCAAAAAGACAATAGCGAACTTTTTCATGTTGTCACCGCAAGATTCCTGGCAGGGTTTCGATGAAGGTGCGAATCTCATCCCGCACCCTGCGATAATGATCCAGGGCTTCCTCTTCCGTTTTTGCGTTTTGTGCAAGCTTTGGCGGGTCATCAAATCCGCAATGCACGACCGTTGTGGCGCAGGTGAAAACCGGGCAGTTCTCATCGGCGTGTCCGCATACGGTGACCACGAAATCGAAAGGAATGGTTTCCACTTCTTCCACTTTCTTCGACTTCTGGCCGGTGATGTCCACCCCGGCCTCCTGCATGACTCGAACTGCATTGGTATTTAGCCCACGCGCTTCGAGTCCGGCCGAAAATGCCTGGATGGAGTCGCTCTTCAAATGCCGGGCCCAGCCCTCAGCCATCTGGCTTCGGCACGAATTGCCGGTACACAAAAACAGTATTTTCAGTTTGTCTCTCACGCCCTCAAGATACCACCCACTAGCGTGGGAGGCAATTGGGCAAAGGCTCATCAAGCCGCCAATCTCTTTGCTTGCCAAATAAAGCGGTTACTCATTGCCCCTGCGGCTAGCAGTTGATTTTCGTGTTTTTTTCGCCTACTATAAGTGATATGAGGAAACCCGTATAGAGGGATTAGAAGATGCATCTCACCAAACGTCAGCGAGAGATTTATGATTATCTCAAGGAGCATATCCGTTCCAAGGGCTATGCGCCGAGCATTGTGGAAATTGGCAAACGGTTCCAGCTCAGTTCTCCGGCAACGGTGCACAAGCACCTGGTCCATTTGGAACAGAAGGGCTTGATTCGTAAGCAACATAACTTGAGTCGGGCAATTGAAGTGGTGGAAGAACCTGTCCGGGAATACCCGTTGCTGGGGAATATTGCGGCGGGCAAGCCGATTGAGGTTCTGGACCACCGTGAAGTGGTGGCCCTGTTGCCCGATGCCGGAGACAAGGACATCTTTGTCCTTCGGGTCAAAGGCAATTCGATGATCGAAGACCATATCCAGGACGGCGATTACGTGATCATTGAACGGCGCAATGTAGCCGAAAACGGAGAAACGGTGGTGGCGTTGATCGATAACGACCAGGCCACCTTGAAACGGTTTTATCGGGAAAAAGGCCGGGTGCGCCTGCAACCCGCCCACCCGGATATGAAACCGATCATCGTTCGTGAAGGCGACTTTGCCATCCAGGGCGTGGTCATTGGTGTATTACGCAAGTTTGGGTAATGAACACGGAACTACGCAAAATTTTGCACGTGGATATGGACGCATTCTTCGTGTCGGTGGAAGAGGCGCTCGACCCTTCCCTGAAAGGAAAGCCGGTCATAGTAGGAGGCGATCCGGATGGCCGGGGAGTGGTGGCGGCGGCGTCTTATGCGGTGAGGCGGTATGGTGTTCATTCCGCGATGCCGATTGCCCAAGCCAAGCGGTTGTGTCCGCACGCTATTTTTCTGAGTGGTTCACACCGGCGTTACAGCGAATATTCGGCAAAGGTGTTTGAAATTTTAAAACGCTATTCCCCCTTGGTGGAACCGATGTCCCTCGATGAGGCGTTTGTCGATTTGACTGGATGTGAAAGACTGCACGGTCCGGTTCTGAAGTCGGCGGAAAAGATTCGCAACGAGATTCTTGAGGCGTTGGGGCTGAACGCTTCCATTGGTATTGCCTCCAACAAACTGCTGGCCAAGATCGCCTCGGCTTATTGCAAACCCAATGGAATGCTGTGGATCGCACCGGGAATGGAACAAAGATTTCTGGCGCCGCTCCCTATTCAACGCATTCCGGGAATCGGGCCGAAAGGCGGAGCCGAACTACGCCGCATGGGCATCAAATCCGTGGGCGACCTTGCTCGCCTGCCACTTGAATTGCTCGAAGAAGCTTATGGCAAATGGGGCGTGTCCCTTTATAGCAAGGCCAGGGGAATCAGTGACAGTCCGGTCATCGGCGAAGTAGAAGACCCGCGCTCCATCAGCCGCGAGACGACATTGGAGATGGACTCGGCAGACCCATTATTTCTCGAGTCCACACTCAGTTACCTGACCGAAAAAGCGGCGGGCCAGCTAAGAGAAAATAAACTGTTTGCCCGTACGGTGACGTTGAAACTGCGGTACTCTGATTTTAAGACGGTGACCCGATCAAAAACTCTGGAGATGCCAACGGCGGAAGATCATACATTATTTAAGATCGGCGCGGGATTGCTCCGCAAGCTATTTACGCGCCGGGTGCGGGTGCGCCTCATCGGTATCGCGTTCACTTCGTTGACCGCAACCCCTTATCGGCAGGAAGGTTTGTTTGATAGTAAAGGCGGACAATGTTGGGACGACCTGTATCAGGGTATCGACCGTATCCGTCATAAATATGGGTTCCGTTCCATTTTGCGTGCGCGAAGTAATCAGCGTGACGCTAACTGAGGCGTTGTAAATCACCTCAGCTACCCCATTCGGGGCATGAAGGCAAATGAAGAGGATATAACTGGGGTTGGGGGGATTTAGTTTTGAACCTTGAAAAAATAAGGAAAGAGTTTCCGGTGACGGAGGAACTGATCTTTTTCGATCATGCACGGGTGGCCCCATTGCCGGAGCGGGTGCGCAAAGTGGTGACTGAGTTTGTTGATGATGCCACCCGTTTTGGTACCGCCCATTACGAAACCTGGATGGTTGGGATCGAACAGGCCCGGAAAAGTTTTGCCCGACTCATCAACGCCGAAACGGATGAGGTGGCTTTCGTCAAAAATACTTCTGAAGGTCTTTCTATTGTTGCTAACGGACTGGATTGGAAGTCAGGCGACAATGTGGTTATCCCCGACATCGAGTTCCCCGCCAATGTTTATCCCTGGTGGAACCTGAAACGCCTGGGAGTAGAAACCCGCATGGTTCATGCTATCGAAGGGCGGGTGCTATTTGACGATCTGGTCAAACAGGTTGACGCACGGACGAGACTCATTTCTATCAGTTCCGTGGAATGCAACAGCGGGTTCCGCTGTGATCTCAACCGCATTGGCGCGTTCTGCAAGGAAAAGGGCATCCTGTTTTGCGTCGATGCCATTCAAAGTCTGGGACTCTTGCCGATGGATGTGAAACGCGACCATATCGATTTTCTCTCTGCCGACGGGCACAAGTGGATGCTCAGTGTCGAAGGGCTGGGCGGATTCTATATTTCCAGGGAGGTTCTGGAAAAAGTGTATCCGGTAACAGTGGGATGGGGGAATATGGTCAACGCGGCAGACTTCATGAATTACGAATTTGCCTTCAGGCCGGACGCGCAACGTTTCGAAGAAGGTTCGCCCAACACGATGAGCATCCACGCGTTTGGTGCAGCGCTGGACCTGCTACTGGAAACAGGAATTGAAAATATCGAACAGCGGGTGATGGCCCTGGGCGATACGATTCTCGAACAACTTCAAAAGCGCGGACTGAAAATATACAGCTCCACCCAACCGGAGGAACGCTCCGGCAATATTGCTTTTGTAATGAATCAGGACGTCAGTCGACTCTATGATTGGATGCTGGAGAACAAGGTCAAGATCACCGTGCGAGATGGCCTGGTTCGCCTCTCTCCACATTTTTACAACAGCGAAGATGAAATCCTCAGGTGCTTCGATCTGCTGGATAAATATCTGAAAAATTAGCCCTAGTTGGTATTTATTCCTGTCTGGTTGGTAACGGGCATAAAATGTTTTTTATTTAAGCTTGACAAAAATCAAGCCTTGTATTAATTTTAGTCAGTTGACTAACTAATATTTGAGAACGATGCCAAGAACCAGTGACAAAAGGGAGAGGTTGGTGGATTCCGCCGGTAAGTTGTTTCATCAAGTTGGCTATAGCAAGACTTCTCTTGCCGACATTGCCGAGGATTCCGGAGTTCCTTTGGGGAACGTGCATTATTACTTCAAGACCAAAGCGGATCTGATTTCTGAAGTTCTGGATCATCGTAAAGAAACCATTGAATCCTGGTTTGAAGAGCTGGAGAAGCTCCCGAACCCTAAAGACCGTCTTATCGAAATGCTGGGCAACTTAGAGGGAATGAAGCATAAATTTGTTAAGTATGGATGTCCTGTCGGCAGCCTCTGCCAGGAATTGGACAAGGAAAGAGCACCGGTTTCTAAACAAGCAGATGGCCTGATTAAAATGCACCAAAAATGGATTGCTGAACAATTCCGTCAAATGGGGGAAAAAGATGCTGATGCACTGGGCTTGCAACTGATCACTTCGCTCCATGGAACCGTGGTGGTGGCCCATGCTTTAAAAGATCCCAAGGTTATGGATAGTGAAATTAACAGGCTGAAATCCTGGCTGAAAAAGCTCTAAAATTTTATTATTTATTAAGTTATTTAACTAACAAAAATTTAAGGAGAAAAAGGAATTGAAGATTAAAAATTCGATAGCATTGGTAACCGGCGCGAACCGGGGAATTGGTAAAGCTTATGTGGAAGCTCTGATCAAACGGGGGGCGAAAAAAGTCTATGCGGCCATGCGCGATGTGGAAACTTTCAAAAAAGCCCATCCGGAATGTTTGGAAAAATTTGAAGATGTGATAGAGATTGTATCTCTCGATATTACTGATGAAGAACAGATCCTTTCTGCAGTGAAAAAAGCGGGAGATATTGATTTACTCATCAACAATGCGGGGATTGCCAACTATACGGGATTAATTGCTGGGAATAACCTGGATTCCGCTCGTCAGGAAATGGAAGTGAATTATTTTGGAACGCTTTCCATGATCCGGGCGTTCGCTCCCGTATTGGGAAAAAATGGAGGCGGAGCTATTGTCAATGTTCTTTCGGTTGCCAGTCTTGCCAGTTTCCCTGTATTAGGGTCCTATTCCGCATCGAAAGCGGCTCTTTACTCTTTAACCCAGGGTGTCCGGGCAGAACTGGCTCAACAGGGGACGCATGTATTGGCAGTTTATCCAGGCCCCATCGACACAGATATGGCAAAGGATCTTCCTATGGAAAAAAGTTCCCCGGAAGAAACCGCGAATAGGACTTTGCAGGCCATCGAAGAAGAGAAAGAAGATATTTTCATCGATGTTTTCGCGAAGCAGTTTCAAAAAGATTTTCAGGACAGCCCGATTGGTATTGCCAAACAGTTTGCGGAAATGTTGCCGGAAGCAGTTTTTTAAAACGTTCAGAGAAAAGAATGGAGAGGAGTATGACTTTGCTTCAGGAAATAGAAAATTTTCAAAAAGAAATGATTCCACAAATTCCAGAGAATGTCATGGATATAATTTTGAAAGCCTCTGCCGAACTGATAGCGCAAAACCTTGAGGCGCGGGCTTTAAAAAAGGGAGATGCCCTTCCCTCATTCGAGTTGACCGATGCGTTGGGCGAGAAAAGGTCCTCGGACCAGCTTTTAAAGAGTGGGCATATGGTCATCAGTTTTTATCGTGGTGGCTGGTGTCCTTATTGCCATCTGGAGTTGCGGGCTCTGCAAAAAGTCCTGCCGGAAATAAAAGCAAATAATGCGACCCTATTAGCAATTTCTCCGGAACTTCCAAACCACTCACTCACTACCCATGAAAAAAATGAATTGAAGTTCCCAGTTTTAAGTGATCCGGACAATCTGGTCGCAAAAAAATTCGGCCTGGTTTTTGAGCTCGATAATAAGCTGGTGCCCCTGTTCAAAGAAAATTTTAACTTGGATCTGGTAGCCATAAACGGGACGGAGAAAGTGGAGCTTCCCATTCCCGCGACTTATGTGGTGGACGGGGAAGGGGTCATTCAGTTTGCTTTTGTGCAGTCGGATTATACCCAAAGGGCCGAACCCGAACGAATCCTGGAAGTATTGCGAGCCGTGGGCCTTACCCTGCCGTGGCTCCATAACAGGAGAGAAAACTAACTACAACCTTTTTTTGGCAAGCACCGTCTTTTTAGCCAGATGAGCTATACATTGTTCTATCCGGCTGTAGCCCGGGCGACAAAGTTTTTCAGTTTTTCTTTTTTCCGGATTAGTTCGGCGAGTTTTAACGCGTCTTCTTTATTTTTAAATTTTTCCACTTGCACCCGGTAAATCTGTTTGTTGTTGCGGGTCACGAAAGCGTTGTAGCCTTTTTTTACCAGTTTGTTCGAAAGGTTTTGAGCGTAGGCTTTGGTTTTGTAGGCCCCCACTTGTACTGTATAAAAAGCCGCCGATCGTGTTGGAGCATATTTAATATTTTTGCCTGATTTAACTAATTCGCGTGGCTGTTTTTCACCATCTTCAATATGGGTTGGAGTGGTCAGGGTCGCTTTCCACATGTTCAAGGGTGCGGGAGTCCCGGCCTCTTGCCCTTTAGGTTGAGGAACAGTTGGAAGCGGTGCCAGTTCTCCTTCCACGTCCAGAACTTTGCGAACCCCCGATCTTAGCGGTCCCTCGTTTTGAATTTTATCCATCGCTTGGGGCGCGAGGGATGAAGGATCATTTTTCAGGGCCCGAGTTTCTTTCTCGGCCTCTTGATGGGTTCCATCCTGCAAAACTTCCGGTTCCATTTCCTTATCTAAGGCCAGCGCTTGGGTCCATTCGGCCTTTAGTTGCTGGAGCTCTTCAATCTTTTTCAAATCGATTGTGGCTTTTTTCGCGATCACCGGATTTTCAAATTTGCTGTTTGTTTCCGCGTTTTCCGGTTTCTTTACCAGGGCGGTCAGTTTGTCGAGCATTTTTGCAGTCATCTTGCGCAGGTTGAATTTATTGGTCACAAACTGAATGGGAGCGAGCAGGGCGGTGAAGATTCCAGTTGGTATTTTGCCGATACCAGAAAAATCATGTTCCGTTTGTTCGGCTCGCCAGAGGATCTCTCCGGTCCGGGTGTCGACCATCTGTATGGAGATGCTGAGTTCTATGGAGGAATGCAAAATAAAGTAAGTGCGTTCCACTTTGTTAATTCGGCTGAATACAACGGCATCGACGCCCAGGATTTCGCCAAACTGCATGGGATTGATGGTTAGAAAACTTGCAGGATCGTTCAAATTGTTTTGCTTCAGCAGGCCGTCAACAATATATTTTTCCAGTAAATTAAATTTGGATTGCTTGAGGTTGGCATATAAACCGTGCCGAAACATATCCGCCATTTCCTTTTGTCCCAAATGGCTCGTTTCAATGGGCAGAATGGCCACGGTCTGATCTTCGGACAGGCTGTTCAGGTTGCCGGCTACCTTGGTCTGCAGGTCAGAGGCGCAGCCAGAAATCAGGATTGCAAAAAGAAACATCCCCAAGGGCCGGTACCATGCAAGAGCTGAAATATTTTTGGTAGTCAATGTCATTAGGATCATGGTCCGTTGGTGGATGAAGAATCAAATTGGGCCATGCCATTTTTATAGAACTTTTTTCCGATGAGGCCGTTTTTGCTTTTCAGGCTGCCAATTATCAGGGAACTGGTCACCTTATCGGAAGCTTTTATGGTGTAGCTTCCGGTGTAGAGTCCGGGCACGGTTTCCTTTAAGGGTATGTTTGACTTCCAGCTGCCAATATCGAAATACCCGGTTAGCCCGGGGTCGCCTTTCAGGCTCACATAGATCCGGTCGCTGGGCTTCAGTTTCAGGTCCGGTTTCAAGTTGGTTTCGATGTAGGTGATCTCAGGCAAGCGAATTTCCTCATTCCAACTGTCGGCGGGGTCCGGGATTTCCTTCATCATATTGACCGAAAATATCTCCGCTGTTTTGAAATAGGCCTGGTGTACTTTTACGTTTTCCATTTGATCCCGGATGATATCGACAATCGTTGGAGAAAGGATTCCTGAATAAATCATTTCTTTATGTTCGGTTTCCCAGAGAATATCTCCCGTTCTCAGATCGAGCATGTCAATTTTTGCATGGATGGAAGTTTCCGCGTGAATGCCGCCAGTGAAATTATTGGCCGCGAGAACACGGCCACGAATCACCGCGTCAACACCCAGAATTCTCCGAAGCTTTTCGGGACTCAATTCCAATATTTTGTTAGAGTCCGTAAGGCCCGCCCGGCTTAATTTTTGGTCAACGGTTTTCAGGGGCAGATCGACATAACCGAGATAACTGAAATAATTGTAGAAACAGGTTCGGAACAGTTCGTGGGGAGAAACTTCTTCGGGATCTGGCTCCTCAAGGGTAAAGGGCAAGATAGCCACGGATCGGGGTTGCATGTTTGAATTTGTGTAGCCCTGACGGATTTCCAAGTCAACAGTGCCGCACCCGGCAAGCAAAATACAAAAATATGCAATGCATGGTGTCAAGAATGGAAAAATACGAGAAGGACCCACGATTCTACGCCCCATGTAGATTATTGATAAATTTGGTCTTTATAGAAATTAAGGATTAATCTACTATATGAAATAACAATGATTTTGTCAATATTTTATAAAATTTGTTTAAATTTGATGAAGTTTTGGTCCGGGCCGTTTTTGCCCCATCATCAGTTCAACGGATTGTTTTGAGCCTTTTGTAATTTATCGGCTTTTTCCTCCTACTTATAAGGGAAGATTGACCTTTGACGGGAAAGGAATTGGCAGGAGGCTTGATTAGAAAAACCATATTTGCTAGAGTTGCTAAAAATGGCTGGTTGGAACTAACCGTGAGGATTTTTTGATGAACAGAAAAAATGTTTGGGCTTATATATTGTTTGTGGTTTCGTTGTTTTGGGTTTCTGGGCAGGTGTTTGCGCAATCGCAAATCACAGCGGATTTGAAGGGAACCATCGATCAGGTTCTGGAAATTGTTTCCGATAAAGATCTCAAGAAAAATCCGACTTTAAGACGGGAAAAACTGCGTAATGTGATTGGCCTGCGTTTCAATTATAAGCAAATGGTGATGCGCTCTCTGGCCAAGAATTATAAGAACCGGAGCGAAAATGAGCGCAAAGAGTTCACCATGCTTTTTAAAAAACTACTTGAAAACTCCTACGCCAGCAAAATTGAGAACTATCGGAATGAGACCATTGACTATGTGGGCGAACAGATTAAGGGCAAATATGCTATGGTCAAAACCCAGATTGTCCGCAAGGATGGTGTGATCGATGTTGATTACAAAATGCTCAAGGAAAATGGCCAGTGGCTGGTTTATGACT
>JYMV01044407.1_pt1 | contig 14375 bp, 13 predicted proteins | sample 338911 | NCBI WGS metagenome assembly JYMV01 (sample SAMN03354496, study PRJNA234377) | hydrothermal vent metagenome | biome: Deep sea; feature: Hydrothermal plumes at the Eastern Lau Spreading Center, Western Pacific Ocean; material: Seawater | place: Tonga | collected 2009 | depth 2000 m m
TCTGTATATATTAATATTAAAACACAAACATAAAATAACTGGATTCCATGATCAAAACAACTATAAAAAGTGAGGGGTTACTGGCGCATAAAACGGAGTGTTTAGTCCTTTTTTGCATAGAAGAAAAAATCTCATCAGGTACACTTGCCGAACTAGACATAAAGCTTGAGGGCGTTATTAAGTCATCTTTCAAAAATAAAAGATTCGAGGGAAAACTCAATCAGACCCTACTGCTCAACGTAGGAAAACAAATGCGCACCGACCACCTGCTTTTGGTGGGACTCGGTGAAGGAATTAAAATAACAGCTGACAAACTGCGTCAAGCGGCTGGCACTGCAGCAACACTCGCGGAAAAGTCAAATTTTAAAACCATCTCTTTTCACATCCCGACAGACAACTCCGCTGGGGATGTTTACGCGGGACTAAGTGAATCCGGTGATAGTTTTCCCCAAGTAGTGGTCGAAGGTAGCTTGCTTTCCTTGTATCACTTTGATGAATATAAACAACCTGAAAAAGAAAAACCAAACCGAATCATCCAGATCATTCTACTGGCCCAAGCAAAATCTCAAGTCTCTTCCACACGGTCTGCCGTCTCAAGAGGTCGAAAACTGGTCACCGCGGTCGCAACCTCGCGTGATCTAATTTCACAACCAAGCAACACAGCAACTCCATCTTACCTCGCAAGAAAAGCTAGAGAGTTGGCCAAGTCCTTTGGAATGACCTGCAAAATCCTAAACACCCGTGATATGGAAAAACTTGGAATGGGCTCTCTTCTTGGGGTTTCCAAAGGTTCCGAAGAACCTCCCGCCTTCATCATTCTGGAACATCATGGCGGAATTAAAAACGACCCGCCAGTAGTCATTGTCGGCAAAGGTATCACCTTTGATACTGGAGGGATTTCCCTGAAACCTCCTGCAAATATGGATGAAATGAAAATGGATATGTCCGGCGGGTCTGTAGCCCTAGGTACCTTGAGCGCTGCTGCAGCCTTAAAGATTCCTTTGAATATCGTGGGACTTATCCCCGCAAGTGAAAACATGCCAAGCGGCACCGCAATCAAACCTGGGGACATTTTAAAAAGTATGTCCGGAAAAACCATCGAGGTGTTGAATACAGATGCTGAAGGCAGGCTGATTCTTGCTGATGCTCTCACCTATGCGGCAAGATATAAGCCAAAAGCAGTCATCGATTTGGCAACCCTCACTGGAGCAGTTATCGTAGCTCTTGGACATGAGGCCGCTGCAGTAGTAGGAAATAACGATGAACTTGCAATGTGCTTGCAACAATGTGGGGAAGTAACCGGCGAAAAATTATGGCCTCTACCTATGTGGCCCGAACACGAAAAAGCCATGGAAAGTGATATTGCCGATCTTAAAAATATCGCCTCACCAGGATTCGGTGCGGGAACAATTACCGGGGGCGCCTTCCTAAAAGCATTTGTGGGAGAGTTCCCATGGTGCCACCTTGATATTGCCGGAACTTCATGGTCCGATAAGGACAAACCCTATACTCCAAAAGGCGCGTCCGGGTTCGGCGTAAGACTGCTGATTCGATTTCTTGAGCAGGAAGCAAAAAATGTTCAGAACTCCTGAAGTGATTGATCAATCTCTTCTCCTACCGCCCTTCTCACCACTGGCAAAAAGTCTGAGCATTCTTTTGATTCACTCATAGCAGCTCGATTCAACAAAAATGACAAATAACATCATCATTTTTATTCATCTTATGGCCGCTGGAATAGCTATCGGCAGCATGGTATTTGCTGTAATACTATTACTGCCGTCCATAGAGAAGATACCTTTACAAAAAGAATCAGAAGAGTTTTCCATCCCTTACAAATCAATGGAACTATTAGCACCCACTGTTTTTACCTGCCTTCTCATACTGATTGGGACAGGAGTTTACTATCTACTGGAAAATTACACAGGACAGATGAGGTTAAAACCAGGATATTACAACCTTTTTGGTCTGAAACTGATCTGCGTTGTCGTTGCTTTTTTTTTAAGTATCTACCAGACATTCAACCTTCGAGCTCGAATCGCCAACCTGGATCTATCACCAGAAAACAGAAAAATTGTCCCGAAAACGATCCAACAAATAAAAAAAACGACTACTCTTATTCTAGTTGTATTTTCTTTAGCTGTTTTTTTTGGAATCTGGCTAGCAAGATTCTAAACAAAATCTAAGAGCCAAAGAATTGTTTTATGCTGACTATTTGGTTACTATATTTACAAATGAGGAGGTCTTCTTGAACGACGCAAACCCTATCCAAGAACAAAACTCAAACCCCCGGTCGGTTGCAAAAAATTCTATCTCAGGCGATAAATCTTCATCCAAGCAACAGGAAACCACTTTGGAAGAAAATTTTGATGAAAAAACAATTGATTTGAATGAATTATTTCCAGATGCCGAAACAGATCTCAATGGCTTGTTTCCCGATAATGAAGTAAAAGATCTCCTTAAGCACATCATAAAAAACAAAAAAGATATGGGCTTGATTAAAGAACGTCTCGCGACCGAAAACGAAACAACCGAAGAGAGCAAAGAGAAAAAAAACACCACCAATCAATCAGAGCCTGAATAAAACGAGAGTAACCCAAACAAACCAGACCCATCCAATCAAGATTAACTTCCCGCGACAACCTTTCTGTCTCAAATTTTCAACCACTAATTAATTACATCAGGTGGTATTGTTTTTCAGTTGCCTCTTTAACTTTTGGATCATTGGAGAAATGTTGTCGTAACCTAATGGATATCCGGCTTTATCGAAATCAGACTTTGCCTGTTGGAATGCCTCTAAAGCCTTAGAAATTTGCTCGGTTTTTAAAAAATAATGCCCCTGAGTTTCAAATATTTTTGCTTTCACAATATGTGGTTTAGCGTCTTTCACTTCCATGACCGCTTTTCCAAACCATTCGCCTGCCTTATCTAGTTCAGAATAATCCATATGAAGCTCAGCAATCTTTTTCATCGCTCGGCCTTTGCCAATTTTATCCTGTAATTTTTGGTGATACTCAACTGCCAATAGGTAGGCATTTTTTGCTTCCTTTGAATTACGAGAAAACTTGTAAATATCGCCTATTGACTCATATGTTCTGGCGGCGCGTTTAAAGTCTTTTCGTTCTTCAAACAACGAAATCGCTTTTTTGTAATTTTCTACAGCTTGATCGAATTCGTGGTAGAAAAAATTTTGAGAAGCGGTTTGGATTAGTCGATTAGCTTCGTCCTTGGCATCAATGGGTGGAGTAATGGCCTGATTGGTTTCTTCAATAAAAAATTTATCCAGACCAATCCTGAAAGACAAGCCAAAAGTAATAATCAGGCTGACGATGAGAGCGATTTTAGTCCTGGGTTTTAGTTTTTTTAACATGGCTTTCTCTGCAAATTATAAAAACCAACCTTTGAATATTAGCCTAATTCGAAGAGGTTAGATTGTTTGCACACGAAGCCCTCTCTGAACAAAACGAAATGGGATTACCTGACCATTAAGGCGAACCAACTCAGAGACAACAGACTCTCTTTTTGTAGACGGCACCATGAAAGCTATGCATCCTCCCCCACCTGCACCACATACTTTGGCTGCCTGTGCCCCCTTGTTTTTTGCTCCTGTTATAAGTTTATTAATATAAGGGGTGCTAATGGTTGGCGCCAGTGCTTTGCGCACCTTCCATTCTTGATCAAACAAGGCAGTCACCTTTTTCATCTGCCCTAAGGTCAATGCTTTGTCCATCTCTCTTGCTATCTGCCCTATCTTTTGCAACTTTCTCGCAACGGCATTATTCCCATCCAAAACTTTCTTCATGACCTCCCAATTATTGATACCAGACTGCCTGGGATTTCCGGTATAACACAAAACCATCCTTTCGCTAAGTTTATGCAAAGAAACAGGTAAAGCAACTGAGTCGACTCCGTTGAAATCCGGTCGTACCGAACGCACTCCCCCATATAAAGGGGGGAAATAATCCTGCCAACCAGTAGGGACAGATATGACTTGAGTCTCAATATTCATTGCCGCCTCCAGCATCTGTCTTTTACCAAGACCTTTTTTTGTAAATGCGTTAAGCGCACCGTGTAAAGCTATATTCAAAGCTGACGACCCGCCAATTCCAGAACCAGGCGGCGCCTCGCTTGATGTTACAATATTCAATCCTCTTTTAGGTTTGTAGTATTTAAGCGTTTTTAAAATGAGATCAAGGGGGTGTCTCTCGGGCAACGATACGATCGAGTTGAACTTGGCCTGACACGGAAGATCTTTAGATTCGACAAAAATCTTTCGATCATTTCTTGGAGTTAATTCAACCGTGGCATAAAGACTAATGGCCGCATTGAGTGTGGGAGGGTTCCCAAACCGGAGATATAGAGGCCATATGTCCAATGTCCCTCCGGCCAAATCGATGCGAGTAGGCGCGGTGCTTTTAATCATGCGATCAAATCTAGTACGCCTAGGAAGTAAGTCTTTGTGTTAATGGTTTATAGAAGAAAACTGGTGGTTCTGGCCCCTTCTACAGATATCAAGGCTGGCTGGATATTAGTCTGTCCGGTCTACAATTTTTCGGATGCGTTTGATACCTGTTCTAGTTCACTCATCTTGTCAGTCAACTTCTGAACCAAGACCTCATAGGAATCTTTACGTATGATTTTGGTAAACTGGGAGCGATAGTTGCGGATCATACTTACACCTTCGATAACAAAATCATATACCTGCCAATCACCATTCTCTTGGATTAATTTATAATCAACTGCAATGGTACTGTTTGAGCGAACTACCTCCGTTTTAACAAGAGCGTATTTACCCTTGATCACTTCACCAAGGTAGCTTATTTTTTCATCGCCATAAGATTCAATCTTGCTGGCATAAGAATTTTCAAGCAACGATTTGAACAATGAAATGAATTGCTGTCGCTCCTGATCAGAGCGCAGATCCCAGTTTTTAGCGAGTGAACGCATCGCCATTTGGCGATAGTCAAACCGCTCGTCAATGGCATTTCGTAAAGCTGCCCTACGACCTTGTTTATCCTTCTTCATATTCTCATCTTTTATAATTGCAATCACTTTTTCGATGGTGCCTTTCAATTTACCCGTAATTTCTGAATCTGCGAAGCAAACAGACCCCACGGCTAAATTCACTGCCAAGCCGATTGCAACTAAATACACGCAAAAGTTATCTCGTTTCATTTGAATTCAAAAACCTTCCGACTTTGAGTTCTTAAAAGAAAAAGTTTTTTAGCTCTGAGCCAAATCGCGACAACTCTACCAAATATAAAGAAGCCAATCAAGTTCTCACTATTTAAGTTGAAAACTTGAAATTGTATGCCATTAATATCATGGAGCTTAATAATCCCCTCCATAGTTATTTAGCTTCAGGACCAAGAGGTTTAAAAACTATAATCAACAAAGGCAACAAAGTTAAATTACTCAAAAGTGCCACAACCATCGCAATCCCAGTGAGAAAACCAAAATATATCGTGGGAATAAAATTAGACAAGGTGAGTATGGAAAACCCAACCGTTACAGTAATAGAAGTATAATAAATAGCCCTACCAATGCTTCCGTGACAAAGCAAAACCCCTTCCTCATAACTTGATTTTCTTAAAAATTCCCGTTTAAATCTATGTACGTAGTGAATGGCGGCGTCTACTGCTATACCTATTGTGATGGCGGCGATGGTAATAGTCATCATGTCCAGCGGTATCTTTAGCCATCCCATCAAACCAAGAATTATACCCGCTGAAAGAACGTTAGGCACAATTGCCAGAACGGCTAAACTAACGTTACGAAACAAAATCAAGAACATAAAAAGAATAGCAACAAACACCACCCCAAGTGTTAGAATTTGCGACTGGTAAAGACTTCGCAACATGTTGTTATACAAAACTGCCATTCCCGTAAAATGGATTCTTTCTTCAGCAATCTTTAATTCGTCCACCAAATGCCGCTTGATCTTTTCCATCAGTTCTCCCCGATTCAAAGTAGGGTTTGTTTCCTCTATGCGGAGCGAGATACGGATCTGATTCGCGTCAGCTGATAAATACGGGTTAAGAAATGTTTTTTTCGCCTCTTTCGGGAAAAGCTTTCTGTATAGCGCCAGGTCATAATCATCTGGAACCCGACCATCGTTTAATAATCTAACCACCTTCAAAGTCGTTGCTATAGAAAGAACTTTTCCTATCTGTGGGAAGGTCTCAAGATAGTCGTGTACTTTTTCAACATCTAGCAACTTTTCGGAATTAAACCAGTAATTTTCCTCTTCAAATTCTTCTACCTCACTGAACGGATCATCAGATAAATCCATTTCCAATCGATCTTTTTCCACTTCTTTCAAATAATCAAAAAAATCTTTCTCCGCATCAATAATGATACTCAAGGGCGTGGTTCCACCAAGCTGGGTATCGATGACGCTCATCCCCTGATAAATCTCTGTGTCCTTTTTGAAATAGTCAATGAATCGGTTGTCTACCTGCAATTGAAGCACGCCTGCAACACTCATTAGAGCAAGAAAAGCTGCTATAAAAAGGATCTTATTTCTGTTGCCGAGTGTAAATAACCCGATACCACTGGTTAAACGTTTGGTGATGTCGTGACTGGATACCGCCTCCTTCGGGCTCATCAACTTTAAAAGAGACGGGAAAAGAATGAAAGATATGATAAACGCCAGAGTAATACCAATAGTCATGATCCAGCCAAAATCTATCACCGGGCGAATTCCACTCACCATCAAGGAAAGGAATGCCACAATGGTTGTGATCGCAGTATAAAAACAGGGCTGAAACATGAGTCCAATGGTGGTAGAAACTAATTCCGCTTGACCCATGTTAGGATTCTCAGCATGCAGTTCCCCGTACCTTACGATCAGGTGAATGGTCAATGCTATGGTTGTTATGGTGAGAATGGAGATAAAGTTAGAAGATATGACTGTAACCCTCCAGTCCAACCAACCCAGGAAACCCACCATGGTCCAAGCTGAAAAGACACAACAAAGTAAGGGAAGAACGACCCATCTTATTTTTCTAAAGAAGAACCACATTGAAACGACCATGAGACAAAATACTCCAACACTAAAAACAGAAAGATCGTTTTCTATAAAATCAACCATGTCAGATGTAATCATGGGCAGTCCACCCAAAAAGATCTTTGCCTTGTCTCGATATTTGTCCAAAATAGAGCGGACTTTTTTGATTTCCTCCTTCTGAATATCCTGTCTATGTGCAAGATGTTTTTTAAACTCAAGAGACACTTCGCGTAATGTTATTTCCTCCTCGTAAGTCAGAAATTTTTTACTTCTTTTTTTCTCTCGCAGATCATCCCTTACCTCCATGAGGGAGTAATATTTTTCATCTCGCTTGTAGAATGCTAACAGGGCGGTTGTTTTGCCATCGGGACTAGCCAGAAGTTTCTTATAAATGGGACTAGTCGTAAATTCTTTTTGAGCAAGTTTCTTATCCAGCCCAGGAGTTTCCAAAGTCCTTTTATTGTTTTCTAAATCTGAAATTTTTATCCTTGGACTTTCCAATAAGGGAACATCCAGAATACTCACCACCGACCCAATCCTTTCTAACTTGGAAAGATCCTCTTTCAATCCTCGCAAACCATCCAGAGAATCCTTTGACAGAAGTTCCCCAAACGGAGTATAGGTAATAATCAGAAACTCCTCCGTGCCGTAGGCCTTGTTTATCGCTCGGTGGTAGAGCAAGTCTTGATCATTTTCAAGAATCAACGAGTCGGCAGACGCATCCAACCTAAAATCTTGCACATAAACCCCAGATACCCCTACAATCAAAGTAATCAAGGCGAGCCATGCCTTGGGATAAGCTAATACCAGTTTGCTGTAAAGGTTCGTCATAACTGAAGTGATAAAGATAATCAGGATGTACGATTAAAACCGCGTAAAAAAATGAGTTCTTTAATATAACAAGGCCCACTCACTAAAGAGAAAAACTCAACCTTTCGAAAAGGCGCATCTCTTTAAATCATCTTTACCTCTAGTTAAAAAAATAGTGAGTGCAGAATTGAGTAATACTGCAAAAATTAAGAAGGTATGAAGGTGTTCACCAAACGCGGCGAAACTATCACGAAACCCGACACGAGTCAATACGGACTTCAGCTAAGAAAATAGACAACATACTGATTTTATTGGCACATTAGACATCAAATCGAAGTTTTTACTTGGCGTCCATACGGGTCGGCCACCTCGCAACTTCTTACAAGAAATCACCTGTTAAACCATTGATTTTAAATAAAATATTTAAAAAAATCGATTGACGTAATAATTTCAACACCTTATAATTGACGTAATAATTTCAATACCTTGTAATCGTTTGGCCGCTTAATGAATGAAAGATGTTGATAATGAAGTCCCACTCAATCAAAAAATTCACGTGTGCTGCTGCTCTAGCTTTAGTAGCTTTAATTAGTACGAGCTGCGGTAAGGTAAGAGTCGATGTTCATCACGAGACTGGGAAGAATTGGAATTATCCCGAAACCGTAGCCGTACTCCCCTTCTCTTACGATTCTGCAATTGAGGATGGCAACTATACTCGTTCAATTCTACGCAAAGTATTTTTAAATTATTTTAGTTACCTGGGGTACAACGATCTACCACTAGACACGGTCGATTTAAAATTAGAACCTGTAATAAAAACTGGTGTTACCATTAATGATATATCCAACGGCCAGTTGATGAAAATTCTTGGGGTCGACGCGGTCATCCGGGGACACATCATAAACTCCACTAACTTTACTGCTGGAATTTATGCTGAGACAAGTATCGAAGCAAAGTTAGAAATGATCGACTTACGAACAAACAAGGTGCTGTGGGACACCGAACACATGGAACTTGCCTCTTCAGGCATTGGCACGCTTTCACTGGTAGACATGATTGAAGACCAAACAATAAACTCTGAGGCAGGCGTCGCCTACCATCAGGTCGCGGAGTCCTTTGCCCTGAAGATACTTGCGAAAATCCCCGATCCTGCAAGCTTGCGTCATAACGAAATTCGCCTGCCCCGCATCGAATCTGTTGAAGCAAATATCAAAGGGAGTAATAAATTGCAACCCGGAGACCTTATCTATGTAAGCATGGAAGGAGAACCTGCCCTAGCTGGTCACTTCGACATTGGAAGTTTCAAAACAGGAATACCAATGAAGGAGGTCTCATCGGGCCTCTACACGGGAAGCTACCGCATTAAAAAATGGGACCTGATTGATGGCGCCCTGATCATTACAAGCTTGACCAACAAAAAAGGTTTGACCGCAAAGAAGTTCTATAAAAAAGCATTGGCCATCAAAGAAACACAAGCGCTATTGGAAAAAAAATGAATGCCAACCTGAAAACTGATTTTACTCGCCTTACACCGCACTTTGGACGCGTAGTTAAAGTCACACTTGTTCTCATACTGGTTTTAACGTTCGCCGCTTGCACAACCAACTTACAGTCCAAGGTAGCAGGAAACTTGAATCATTTCTCCAAGCAACAAACGGTGGCGATTCTCCCTGTCGAGATCATCAAAAAAGACCAGAAAGAAACAGCACAAATGCTCCGCCAGGGACTTTATGCTCATCTCAAGGAATCCAAGTTTAACCTTCTCGAACGCTACGTTGTAGATGGCCTCCTTAAACAGCACGGCCTAAACAATCCAGCTGATTTTCTCAGAATAAATCCAATGCGATTCGCTGAGATCCTTGGTGCCGATGCCGTATTGATTAGCCGCATCAATAGAGTTGAACGCTCTTACCTTATCGTCCATTCTTCGATAGAAGTCGGGGTCTCTGCGCAATTGGTTGACACACGGACAGGAGAGATTTTATGGCGCGCGGAACAAACCGAGCAGGACTACCAAGGCATTGCGAAGATTCCAACTGGCATTTCATCCGCCATTCTGGGACCAATCCGATTCGTAACCAATAAGCTCAACCTGCGCCGTATAACCTCCAAACTCGTGGACAAGCTGACTGCAATCGTTAAAAATCCAGAGGACGCCAAACAGAAAGAAACTTTTGAAGAACCCCTGATCGCATCATCAACAGCCCGCGACCTTGAAAAAATTCAAACTGTCAATGACCTGAAAGCCGAGTGGGCTGAAGATTCCGCTGCTTACACTAAGGTTCCCCTTCCTACTAAAACTCAGAAGAATTTTCAAGAAGGACCAGCCTTAGCCCGACAACGATTCGCGCCAGAAACTAGAGAAATGAATCCCAAACATATCAACTGGGTACCCAGAAAAATGGGTCTACAACCTATGGTGCTAGAATCCCAAGTACAAACCTTAGGCAAACCGAGCATTTTTACTACAACCCCGGCAAACATTACGTCAAGTCAAAAGTCAACTGGAAGCGAGCCACTTCGATACACAATTCAGGTGGGTGCCTACAAAACAGAAGCAAACGCTAGTCAAATGGCCAGCAATTTATTAAAAAAAGGGTACCGAACTCGCATCACACCTGACACAAAAAACGGCGCACCATTGTTTAAAGTTCACGTTGATAAATTCAGCAGTAAAAAACAAGCCCTAAAACTTACCGAAAAATTCGCCACCGAAGAAAACCTCCCTAGCTTCGTTACCACTACTAGTTTGAATTGACATTCAAAATTCAGATTTTTTTTAAACGCAGGACCAACGAGTTTACTCGCCTGCCGTTTTCTGCTTAAAAAAACTATCCAGCAAATCAAAGAATCGATCGGCTTCATCACGCCCATTATAGTAGTGCGGCGAAAGACGAACTAGCCCGTCGCGCACAGTTAAAGACACATTGTTCTCCAACATGTACGCGGAAAATTGTTTTGGATCAGATTTCAGTTCATAGGATATAATCCCTGATCTTTCCTTTTGAATTTTCGAGTTTAATATTTTAATACCGCGCTTTTGCAAACCTTCCATTAAGTAATCTCCCTGCAGCAGGACGCCGGATTGAATCGAATCAATCCCTTCTTCCAGCAACAGGCCGAGCGCTGTGCCCAATGCATAGATACTCATAGTATTAAAACTACCCTCCTCAAAGCGTTTGGCATCCGGACGAAAGGTGAAATCATAATTCATAAAATCCCATGCATTCACCACGCTATCCCATCCAACCGTCACTGGATAAATTTCCCCTAGCACGTTTTTTGAAACATAAAATCCGCCTAACCCTTCAACACTCAACATCCATTTGTGCCCATCAGCGGAAAGAAAGTCAATGTTATCGCGTTTCACATCCATTTCTAAAACCCCTAAACTCTGAATAGCGTCGACGCAAAATAAAATATTATTTTCCCTGCAAAACGCACCGATTCGATTCAAATCGTTTCTAAAACCGCTATTACACTCAACTGAACTAACGGACACAATTCGTGTTCGTTTATCGGTTTGCTCAATCAAATCATCAAATACTACACAACCATTTTTCGACTTCACCATGCGCGTTTCTACTCCGAAACGTTTTAAGTTCCACCATGGATAAACGTTGGCAGGAAACTCAATGTCCGGAATCACCACATTATCTCCTGGATTCCAATCTAGCCCATTAGCGACAATGGAAATCCCTTCCGAGGTATTTTTCACAAATGCAACTTCATCAACATCCCCATTTATTAATCGAGCAAATTTCCCACGCACTTGCTCTACTTCCTCCATCCATTTCTTATAGTTTTTCGTTCCATGCTCACAGGCATCGTGAGTAAATGCGTTTACTGCATCGCGAACTCTTCGGGGCAATGGTGAAACCTTGGCATGATCAAAAAATATCCTAGTTGTCTTGACCGGAAACTCCTGTCGCAACTTTTTTTCGAGGGAATTCATACGCGTTTATCACCCATTTAAAAAGTTATTTTTTGTTATCGCAAATACTCCCCGCTCTAAGAATGGCATGAAACCCATATTTATCACGTATATCGTCAATACTTCGCAGCAAACGGCCGCGCTGTTCGAAGGACGCTTGGTCAAACAAACCGGTTTGCTGAAATCTTCTGTGAATCAATGATGACAGGGAAACACCCACTAAACGAATACGAGTCCTTTTGACAAACAGTTTCTTAAATAGATCAAATATCTCACGAAAAACAACTCCATCATCATCCGTAGATTCACGCAGCGTATGGCACCGCGTCACAGTTTTAAAATCTGAGTACCTTAACTTAAGTGTCACCGAACGCGCATGCAGGTTTTCTTCCCGCAACTGTGATAACACTTTTTCCACAAGGTAACTAAAAATAGACTTTAGATATCTCGGGTCGATGGAATCCTTTTTAAGAGTGGTTTCTCGGCTAATAGACCGACTCCTCTTTTTTCCTGAAACAACGGGGCTCTCACAAACACCTCGCGCTTTGAAATATAATGAAGCTCCCCGTTTCCCATAAGCTTGCTCTAACCATTCCAAAGGGACTTTGCTTAATTGCGCAACCGTATGAATACCCATACACTTCAACTCCAGCGCACTTTTCGATCCAACGCCTGGGATACACTCCACTCTCAAGGGAGAAAGAAAACTGCGTTCCATTCCAGGAACGATCCATAGCATACTGCTTGGTTTAACAGTTGCGGAAGCAACCTTGGCCACTAGCTTGTTAGAAGCCATTCCAATAGATGCGTTGATCCCCACTTGCTGGCGAATCTTGTCACGAATTTCCTGTGCCGTATCCAGCAAAGATCCGTGTAACCGTAGGCACCCTGTAAGGTCAACAAACGCTTCATCAATCGACATCGGCTCAACCAAAGGCGAGTAGCCTCGTAATATATCGAAGATACGACAAGAAAACTCTTCATAACACCTGTGGGATCCACGGAGGAAAATAGCCGACCGACACAAACGCCGTGCCCTAACTAGTGGCATTGCCGAATGAATTCCATACTTGCGTGCTTCATAAGATGCTGCAGCCACCACGCCACGTCCGTTAGGATCTCCCCCCACGATCACTGGCTTCCCGCGCAAGGATGGATCCAAGACCTCCTCTACTGACACAAAAAATGCATCCATATCTACATGCAAAATATTTCTCAACTCATTTGCCTTTTTAAAACTATTGATGTTCGTTTCATGTCTGACAGAAAACTTAGATGAAGTTTACGCAAAAAACTCCCGACTCTTTTCAATAGACTGTCATGCAACATATCAAGGTCGTCTTATCTGTCTGCCACAACGAAAAAGTAGCACAAGATATTATATTAACGGGCATCATTATCTCTTACTGGGCGAGTCCTAAAATTTTCGCATTACACCAATGACTACTCCTTGAATTTTGAAATCACCTTGCCTTAAAAAAATAGGACTCATATTGGGGTTGGCTGGTTGAAGTCGTACTCCATCCGCTTCCTTGTAAAATCTTTTCAAAGTTGCCCGTTCATTTTCCAATAAAGCCACCACCGTTTCCCCATTGTTTGCCGAATCCCGTTTTTCCACAATTACATAGTCACCGTCCTTGATATGGTCCTCGATCATAGAGTTTCCTTTTACACGAAGAACAAAAACGTTTGTATTCCCTGGATCTGGCAAAAAAGACATCACTTCTCGGTTTTCTAGAACTTCGATCGGTTTACCCGCAACAATATGACCAAGTACCGTATATTCCCGCGGAGAAACATCTATAGATCTCTCATCCACGATTTCGATTGCACGACTTAAGTGTTGATGTTTGAGAATCAGCCCTTTGGACTCTAGATGAACCAAGTGTTTATGCACTGTCGCCGGCGAACTAAGCTTGAACTGTTTCCCAATTTCAGCAATACTTGGTGCGTAACCTTTGTCTCGTATATGATCTTTCAAATACTGATAAATCTCCTTCTGACGTTTGGTTATAAACATAAAATTTCTCAATATCGTAAGGATTAGGTATCGGTAGGGTACTCTCACAATAGACGAATAAAAAACGAAAATCAAGACCGTATTGCCCTTTAAGAAACAATAAATAAGCTTTTCTCTGGTTCTTTCCGTCCAAACATACATACTATTTAAAATATGAACGGTAAATTAAAAATTCTTTTCCTAATACACCGGGAACTCGTGCCGAAGTCAAATGGCTGAAAGATGGGCGCAACACCTCAAAGATAAGGTTATTGAACCCTATTCGGCAGGAATCATTGCACGCGGACTCAATCCGCGCGCAGTTGCCGTAATGAAAGAGACAGGAATAGATATTTTCCACCTCTCTTCTAAAGATGTTGGGTCTGTGATGGATATTCATTTCGATCACGTGATCACCGTGTGTAGTCACGCTGAACAATCTTGCCCCGTCTTTCCCGGGAAAATCCAAGTCACTCACGTGCCTTTCGATGACCCACCCAGTCTTGCTAAATCCGCAAAAAGTGAAGATGAGACCTTAGCTCACTTTCGTCGCGTGAGAGACGAAATTCGCGTCTTTATAGAAACATTGCCACTGAAATAATTTAAAAAATTCTATTACCGCACCT